>ENA-OQQW01000092-OQQW01000092.1-human-gut-metagenome-genome-assembly--contig:-NODE-92-length-61807-cov-16.762113_pt1 | contig 61807 bp, 50 predicted proteins | sample MGYA00243234_ERZ505098 | MGnify/ENA primary metagenome ERZ505098 (study PRJEB26097, sample SAMN02712086) | human gut metagenome | biome: Gut microbiome | host: Homo sapiens | place: Denmark: Copenhagen... | reverse complement strand
GTCACTTCTATAAAGAAATCCATAAGCTGGGCGGTACTGTGTACCTGAATCCAGATGGTGCTGCAGTGATAATAGGGACACTTTTTGAGGAGAATTCTCAGGCGAAGTCAGCCAAATTGGAGGTGGCTGCATGAAAGAGAAAAAGAGCGGTCAGCTTAGGATAGCGATGCTCGGTCACAAGCGCATTCCTTCCCGCGAAGGCGGTATAGAGATTGTCGTGGAGGAATTGTCCACCCGGATGGTGGAATTAGGTCACGCTGTGACCTGCTACAACCGTAAAGGCCATCATGTCAGCGGAGTCGAGTTTGATGGAGAGGAAAGAAGCGAATATAAGGGAGTACGATTAAAAACCGTACCAACCATTGAGAGAAAAGGACTCGCGGCAGTAACATCTTCTTTCTTTGCTTCTCTTTTTGCGGCGGTGGGTCCATATGATGTCGTACATATTCACGCAGAAGGACCGGCGTTCTTTTGCTGGCTGCCGAAGCTGTTTGGAAAGCGAGTGGTAGTCACTATTCACGGTCTCGATTGGATGCGTGAAAAATGGAAAGGCGGATTTGGTTCCAGGTTCATTAGAAAAGGTGAAGAGCATGCTATTAAGTATGCAGATGAGATTATTGTTCTAAGCAAAAATATGCAGCGGTATTTTAGTGAAAGATATAACAGAACAACCTGTTTCATACCGAATGGAATTGAACGTCCGAAGATCATAGAACAGGATTTGATTCGGAGAGAGTATGGCCTGGAAAAAGACAAATATATTTTATTTTTAGGAAGGCGGGTTCCTGAAAAAGGATTGACATATCTGATTGATGCTTTTAAAAACGTAGATACAGATTTTAAGCTGGTGATTGCCGGCGGGAGCAGTGATACAGATACATACACAGATCAAATAAAAAATATGGCAAAGGATGATTTGAGAATCCTGTTTACAGGATTTGTTCAGGGGAAGATGCTTGAAGAATTATATAGTAATGCGTATGTGTATGTCTTGCCATCGGATGTGGAAGGAATGCCATTAAGCTTATTGGAAGCAATGAGTTATGGTAATTGTTGTCTTGTATCAGACATCAAAGAAATAACGGAGGTTGTGGAGGATAAAGCTGTGATCTTCCCGAAGGGGAATGTAAATCTCCTTACAAAAAAATTACAGTTTTTATGTGACAACAAAAGTGAAGTCGCGCAGTACAAAGCGCAGGCAACGGAGTTTATTTGTGGGAAGTATAATTGGAATTCAGTAGTAAATGAAACTGTATCTTTATATTATTAATAGGCTCTCGGAATCATGAGCCTGCCGACTAAGATTCATTGGTCGGATGAACCTTGAAAAGTAAATATTATCCAGAACGGACATGAAAAGTAATAAATGATGAAAATTGGCGCACTTTTATAGACCTTGCGTCAAACATGGCTTATAATGGTATTGCTTATGAAATTAAGCGGCTTGATCAAAGAGTTCTTTTAGTCGGGAAGACTTTGGCAAAGTCCATGCATCAAGATGTTGACACATCATGATGGCAAATAGGCGGAAATACCACATCATGGATGGACGGTATCTGCCGTCTTCTAATTTATAGTCTAATTTTTCACGTTTGTTAAAAAGTTCCGCAGATGTTCTTGCATTATATTCCAGTTTCCATTCCTCACTGCCACGTGGAGGAGTATTGAAGAGCCTTGGATTATCCTTTAATACAAGGTGAACATTTCTACCATACTTTGCATTAGAACAAGGCTCATCACAAGTACAGTGAGGGGTACCGCCTTTGTAAGAAATTTTAGGACAGCGTTATTTGATACGTCTTTTTCTTGGTTCAACAGCGGCTTGTTACATAGAAAATCTCTTAGGACATAAAGGAATCCCATCACTGTTTATAGAAATATCATCTTTATAGACTGGCGGTCTTCCGCATTTCCAGTTGAGATCAATAAAAGGCGTGATATTGTATTTTTTACAGTAATCATAGTAAGGCATCGCATCATGCGCTGAATCCAGAAGCAGTCAGCATGTATAAGTCATATCCAAAGTAATAACGGTTGCGATGGGAATCCCAACCGATATCACAGTCAGGCTGATGATAGATACGGTTGCATTTGCAATCACGAATTCCGTTTTCCAGACAGTTACAGGTTCTTGTTTTCCGCTCTTGAGCGGAAGTATAAACGGGAGTTCCATCACCGGCTAAGTCAAGGGAGTTTAAAGAGATAAGCCCCATGCTGGCAGAATTCTGAAGAAAAAAGTATTGAAAATTTTCCAAAGTTTTGCGCAGGGAGTCTTGGTTCAGGGCCAAAGACAGAATACCGATCCTTCATAAGTTCATCAACTTGTGATAGATTAAGATTCCAAAATTTATCAATGACCTGCCAGGTGGAAGAAGAAAGGGAAGCAGCATTTGGATAATATTTACGAAGCTGAGTCAGGACACGATCCTGATAGGCGGAATGCCCGCCAATGTTAACAGGTTTTAAAGAAACACACCTCCAAATCAAAAAGTCTGTTCCGGCGGAGCCGAAACGATATGCCTTATTCAAGAGGCGCGAAGCGCCGCATTTTTAGGGGGGGTAAATGTCAAGTACTTTTTGAAAAAAGGTGAAGAAAAAATAAAAATGAAATCTCAGAAGCCGCATAAACACAGGCTTAGAGATTCTGAGAGACTATATTAATCAAAGGAAATAATTTGAATGAGATATAAGATTATAATACATAAATCCAGAATCAATATATGCAAACCGGTTTTGAGTGTGCCGCCTAGAAAAAAAATTCTGGTCTATCTTCAGCTAATGCTTGTATGCTTTATGCTTTGGATGAGAGATGCACTTGGATTTCCGTCTGCAATCACCTATTTGACAGATGTAATCACTGTTTTAATACTGTTTTTTGAATTTTCTAAGATAAAAAAAGGATTGAAAAATGCAAGAATAAAAGTACAGGCACGTATTGTGTGGGCAATTTTGATCTGCATGATTTTTGGAGCGATGATTAACTTAGTGAACCCACTTTTGTTTCTGTGGGGGTTTAGAAACAGCTTTCGATTTTTTGTATTCTTTTTTATTTGTGTTGGATTGCTAGATGCGTGGGATGTAGAAAAGATTGTAGATTTCTTTAAGGCAATCTTTTTTCTTAACGTGATTATGATAACATTTCAATATTTTGTGCAGGGTTACCGGGATGACTTTCTGGGAGGATTCTTTGGTACCGGCAGTGGTTGTAATGTGTATGTGTGTATTTTGCTGTGTGTCATAACAGCTATTGTGCTGGCAGAGTTTTTAAATTCCAAAATGACACTGATGCATTTATTACTATACTGCGTTGCATGTATGTATATAGCAACTTTAGCAGAATTGAAAGTATATTTTTTGGAATTTATTATTATCGTTGGTATTCAGATGTTTTACACGAAACCTACATTAAAAACAATTGGTATTTGTATTTCTGCAGTTGTCATCCTTATCATAGGCTTTAACTTTATAAAAATGTACAATCCGGGTATTTTAAATATATTACTTAATAAAGATGCCATGGATTATTATCTTTCCGGAAATGGGTATACGAATTCGGGCGATCTGAATCGTTTATCTGCTGTTCAGCAAGTGCATGAGATGTTCTTTGAGGGGGATCTGTTTCGATCATTGTTTGGCTTTGGATTAGGAAGCTGTGAACAGTCTGGTTATGATTTCCTTACAAGCGCATTTAGTAGACAGTATGAGTATCTGCATTACAGATGGTTTTCACATGCATGGATTTATCTTGAACAGGGATTGATTGGATTGATTCTGACGGTTTTGTTTTTTGTTTCGATAGCATTAGCAATTATTAAAAGATTTAAAATGAAAAAAGTATATACTTTAGCAGCTTTTTCATTTATACCGACCTGTATCATCGGGCTTTTATATAATAGTGCTCTGGAATTGGAAGCAACCTATATGATTGCATTAGTTTGTGCGTTCCCATTTATTTTGAAAAAAAGAAACAATGAAATGGCTGTAAAAAGAGGATAATTATGCTGGATACAAAACAGAAATTAAAAGAATGCCTCAGAAGAGAAAAAAAATTCTATCGTTCAAGCAAGTCTCTTCACGATCAGTGTGTGGAGTGGGTTGTAAAAGATCCTTGTGTCAGAATCTGGCAGTATCAGAAAGCATTGAGGTATACAGAATACTATTATTGTCAGAAGGGTTTAAAGAAACTGATAGGTTATCCTTTATTCAGACATCGGAGGAATCGATTAGGACTGAAACTGGGGATTGAAATGATGGAAGGTTCTTTTGCACCGGGACTGATTATTCATCATGCCGGAAATATTGTAGTAAACGGCTGGGCAAGAATAGGCGAAGATTGTCAGTTGCATGGGGATAACTGTATCGGGAATGATGGTAAATCATTGAAGGCACCACGATTGGGGAAACACATCGATATTGGTGTGGGTGCCAAAGTTATAGGAGATGTAGAATTGGCAGACGACATTGTGATTGGTGCAGGTGCTGTTGTTAACCGGTCTTTTCTGATGCCTGGAATTACAATTGGAGGTATTCCGGCACATGAACTAAAGAAGGGAGAGCTTCATGAGGGAAAAAGAATGTAATGAAAAAGAGATAGGCATATCTATTATTGTGCCTGTCTATAATGTAGAAAAATATCTTGCAATCTGCATCAGAAGTCTGCTGGCACAATCTTATAAGAATATAGAGATTATTCTGGTAGATGATGGATCAACGGATACAAGCGGCGCCATCTGTGATAAGTTTGCTGCACAGTCATCAAAAATCCAGGTGATTCATAAAAAGAATGGTGGATTATCATCGGCGCGTAATGCAGGTCTTGCGATGGCTGGGGGACGTTATATTGGCTTTGTAGATAGCGATGATTATGTTTTGCCAACTATGTATGAAAAGCTGATGGATGCTGTCCAAAAGTACCAAGCACAAATTGTATCATGCAAGTACTTTTCTTTTAAGGAAGAAAGCACACCCCAAATATGCATAAAAAATCATCAAAAGGAAAGTATTGGTGTGAAAATTTGCAGTAAACAGCAAACGTTAAAAGCATTTTTTTTGCATGGCATTTCCGAAAGCGTTTGTGATAAGTTGTATCAATCTGAATTATTAGAGGATTACAGATTTGCAGAGGGGGAAATCAATGAAGATACAACGGTTATTTTTTCATTGCTGAAAAAATCATCAAAAACTGTCATTGTTGATCAGAAGCTGTATGGATACAGAACAAGACAAGGCAGTATTACGAAATCAGGATATTCCGATAAGTTTAAAGTTGTTGAGACGCATTTGAATGAAATAAAACAAGTCGTTATGAAGGATTATCCGAAACTATTACCGTATTTTAAGCATTTTTCCAGTATTCATTACTACTGTTTACTGACAAGTATTTTGCATGAGACGTATCCGCGTCAGTATTTAAAGGATTATAAAAAATACAGAAAGAAATTCAGATGTATTTTTACATACTTTTTTAAGTGGGAGAAGCGAAGTGTTAAGGAATATTTACTAGGTCTTTTCTTAATCAATCCCACTAGTGAAATCTATATAAAAAGGAAAAGATGAGTATATGAAAGAGAAGCCTTTTATTTCAATTATCATACCTGCTTATAATGCAGAAACAACTTTAAAAAGATGTGTAAGAAGTGTGCTGATTCAGGATTATGAAGAATATGAGATTATCGTCGTTGATGATGGATCAAAAGATGAAACGTCGGCAATATGTGATTGGTATGAAAAAAAATACAAAGCTGTTCAAGTCATTCATTCTGAGAATAAAGGTGTGAGTAGTGCTAGAAATCTTGGTTTGGAAAAAGCCATGGGTGATTATATTTTATTTTTGGATGCGGATGATCAATTGGTTTCAGATGCATTGAATACTTTAGCAGCGCATACTGCCAATGCTGAATGGATCATTGGCAACTACTTTCTAGTAGAAGAAGAGAAAAATAGAAGAATAGCACATCAGATGTACTTCAACGAGGGTGTGCATGAGGGAAAATGGAATGAATTGACGGAGCTTGCGAGCAATCGGCTGTTTCATTTTATATGGGGTAAACTCTATGATCGTCACATTATTCAACAATTTCAGTTAAGATTTAACGAGAATATGTCGTATGGAGAAGACATTTTATTTAATACATATTATTACACACATATTAAGCATTTTGTTGCGTTGAATACAGCCGTGTATGCGTATAGTTGTCATTTGACAACTGGGTTAAGCAATCAGCCTCAACTGGATGAATGGAAAACTCAAAAGAGAATATGCCAGGAAATGCAGCGGGTGCTTCAAAAAGAGGATGAGATGTCTGCAGATATAAAAGCAAGGATGAATCATTTCTATTATGCTCAATGTATCGCCTCTGTTGAGAGAGCTGTATGTGAAGGCAACAAACAGGAAGTGAAGAGAATATGTCATTCTCGCTTCTTTAGAGAATTATTAGAGAAAGAAAAGCAATTAAAGCAAATCTGTGGTATAGATTATTTCCTGTTAAAAAGAAATAAAGGAAGTTTCTATTGCTGGCTTCATAGCGTTTATGTAAAGTTCAAGAATCTTAAGGAGTTGCGATCAAGATGAAAATAAGCATTATTGTACCGGTTTATAATAGTGAAAAATATCTTTATAAATGCATTCAGTCTGTTGTGAGTCAGAATCCGGTGGAATGCGAGATGATTCTGGTAGATGACGGTTCGACAGATAAATCCTTAGATATGATGAATAAAGCAGCAGAAAAATACCCTTATATTCGAGTGATGCATCAGACAAATCAAGGGGTCAGTATGGCGAGAAATACAGGTTTAAAGGCGGCATCCGGGGAATGGATTTACTTTTTGGATTCTGATGATGAGTTGGAAGAACATGCATTAGACATAATGTTAAAGTATATTCAGAACGACTGCCAATGGATTATCTTCAATTATTCAAAGCTGATAGCAGAAACAAAGAAACGATATGTAAACGAAATGGCAGAAGCTGAATATGAACTTCATAGAGATAAAGAAGCTTTTCCACAATTGCTGAATGAGCAGGTATTTATGCTTCAGGGTGGGAAACTATACAGAAGAGATCTGATAGAGAAGCAGCAATTATACTTCAAAAAAGACGTTGCCTATGGAGAAGACATTCGATTCAATATGCAGTATTTTCAATATGTCAATCAATACATCATATCGAGCATTCCAATCTTTGTATACAAGATCAGAAAAAGCGAGGGTGCAGGTAGTGCATATTATGAGGAGGCTTTTCAGATGCAGATGGATATAGATCAGGAAATACTCTACATGGTAAAAAATCATTATCATCTGACAACCAAGGCCAAACAACAATTGAATCGTTATTTCTATTTTCAGGGAATTAATACGGCGGCCGCCTATCTGGTTGTATGGACACAGATTTCTCTAAGAAAGCGATTGAAGGAAATACGGTTGATTATGGAAGATCCTCGGTTTATCCGGTTTCTGGAGAAACAGAAACAATATGGAGATATTCATAAGCTAGATTACATATTGTTGAAGCAAAAAAATTATGTAGTCTATTATCTTGTACATTTTGTTTATACTTATTTAAAAAAATGGATGCATAAGGAGTTTTGATGAAAGCAGGAATTATTACAATAACAAATGGCTATAATTACGGGAATCGACTGCAGAATTATGCGGTTCAAAGTGCATTGGAAAGTGTTGGAATTTCTGCTGAAACCATTTGGAAGACAACGAATGTCTTTGACACAGAGAATCCAGCGTATTTACGCAAATTATATATTAAACGGTTTCTACACTATCAGTTAACAAAAGAAGAAAACCGTATTCTGAATTTTCATCGATTCAACAAAAATTATATTCATAGAAGTAAATGGATGATTGATGGAAAAGTTCCGAAAAATCTGCATGAAAAGTATGAATACTTTATTGCAGGAAGTGATCAGGTCTGGAATCCGTATTTAGAATACTGTACAGAAGCTAATTTTTTGACATTTGCAACCCATCATCAGAAGGTTGCACTCTCACCGAGCATTGCGATTGACGAAATCCCGGAAGAAAAAAAAGAAAGTTTTTCAAAATGGATTCAGGATTTTCGATTACTTTCCGTTCGTGAAGAAAAAGGCAAAGAATTGATTTGTCAATTGTGTGGCAGAGAGGCGCAAGTGCTTTGTGATCCGACAATGTATCTATCTGCATTGGAATGGCAAAAGATTGAAGAAAAACCGAAAAAGTGTCCGAAGAAGTATATTTTGACCTATTTTCTGGGAAATTGCGATGAAGCCTACGCTATGTGGATTCGGGAATTGGCAGATGCATATCATCTGGAAATATTGGAATTACAGAACGAAACGAATTTCGGAATTGCACCGGACGAATTCTTGTATTTAATTCACCATGCTGCTTGTGTTTGTACGGACTCTTTCCATGGAACGGTTTTTTCGTTGATTTTTCATACACCTTTTGTGGTGTTTGAACGAAAAGAGCATTTTAAAACGATGAAATCACGACTAGATACATTATTGTCAATGATGAATTGTTTACAGCGGAAACAGAACAATATGGATATTGGAGAGGCAATGTCTATGGAATTTGACGGTACCGACAAACTGATTAAGCAGGAGAAAAAAAAGTTTAAGGAATTTCTGCTCGAGATACAAAAGGAGAAAGAAATTAATGCATAAAAACGTCAATCAGCTGAAAATGGGAACATTATTGAGTTATCTAACGATAGCCATTCAAAACATTAGTGCCATTATTTATACACCATTAATGTTACGTTTCCTCGGACAAAATGAATATGGATTATATCAGCTGGGAAGTACGACCGTTTCATATCTTGGGTTGCTCAGTCTTGGATTCAGCAGTTCGTACGTAAAGTTTTATTATAAATATAAGGTTAAAGATCAAGAGGAAGAAATCAGAAAATTGAATGGTATATTCCTGCTGGTCTTTTTCGGATTGGCAATCCTATCATGTGTGATTGGAGGCGTGATGATTGCTTCTGCTGATGCTTTGTTTCAGGATAGTCTGACGACAGCAGACGTCCAGCAGGTGCGTGTTTTAATGGCAATCCTGATCGCTTCGATGGCAATAACATTTCCAAATATCATTTTCGATTGTTATATTACAGCGCATGAGCGGTATATATTTCAGAGAATCATGTTGATTATCGTGACCATTCTGATTCCGGTGATATCATTGCCACTTTTGTATATGGGGTATCGTTCGACAGCATTGGTGTGTGTCAATCTGACATTATCTGTGTTGCGATTTGGTATGAATATTTATTATTGTCTTACAAAATTACATATGAAATTCCAATTTCATGGCTTGGAAATTGGTGTTTTAAAAAGTGTCGGAACATTTTCTATGTTTATATTTTTGAATGAAATTGCTTCTCAGATTAATTTAAATGTCGACAAGATCATATTGGGAGCCGTTCAGGGAGCCAGCGTGGTTGCCGTTTATTCTGTAGGAAGTCAGTTTAATCAATACTTTATAAATATGTCAACGGCAGTTTCGAACGTCTTTATTCCAAGAGTCAATCGTCTGGTTGCAGAGAAACAGAATAACGCAGTTTTAGATCAGCTCTTTATTAGAATTGGACGTATTCAGTATATGATTTTATCCGCAGTATTGGTTGGGTATTTATTATATGGTAAGTTTTTTATCAGTAAATGGGCAGGCGACGGATATGAATCAGCATATTATGTTGGTGCACTTATTATGATTCCATATATTGTGCCACTGATTCAGAATATCGGCATAGAAATCCAGAGAGCAAAAAATATGCACAAATTCCGATCTATCATTTATTTTGTGATTGCACTAGCCAATTTGGGAATTAGTATACCGCTTGGTAAATACTTTGGTGCAGCGGGCACTGCTTTTGGTACGACATTGTCAACGGTAATTGGCAATATTGTACTGATGAATTGGTACTACGAGAAAAAAGTCGGGTTGAATATCGCATTGTTTTTCAGAAATCTGATTCAGCCGAGTGTCATATTAGGCATTGCAGCTGTAGAGGGCATTATCGTCAAGCATTTTTTTGCAGTTCATTCCTGGAGTGCTTTCCTGGTGCAGGGGGCATTGTTTATGAGCGTCTACGCTGTATTGCTCTATTTCTTTGGAATGAACAATAAGGAAAAAGACGATGTCCGACATATGTTAAAGCGAGGTGCAAAATGAAATTGAGGGATAAAGAGACGTGTACAGGCTGTGGTTTATGTGTCAATGTATGTCCAAACGGATGCATTAAAATGAAAAGAGATCAGGAAGGCTTTTATTTTCCGGTAATTCATCAGCAACAATGTCTGGATTGTGGTTTGTGTAAGAAAGCCTGTTTTGATATGGCTTCCAACCCAAAAAAAGAAGTGCGTGTTTATGCTGCATATCAAAAAGCAGTAGAACGGCGTCTGAAAGCGTCTTCCGGTGGCATATTTGAATTGTTGGCAGAGGAAGTGCTGAATAGAAAAGGTGTTGTTTTTGGTGTGAAAATGGAAGGCCTTAAGGCTGTACACACCCATATAGAAAAGAAGCAGGAACTGGAACCATTGCTTGGTTCAAAATATATGCAAAGCGATGTTGGATGTTCCTATCAGCAGGTTCAAGTGTTCCTGAAACAAAAAAGATGGGTTTTATTTAGCGGCACACCGTGTCAGGTAGATGCCCTGATCAAATATCTAGGAGGAAAATCGCCCTATTTGTTGACTGTTGATTTTATTTGTCATGGTGTCAGTTCACCGAACGTATTTGAAAAGTATATGAGTGAGCATAAGATAGGGCATGAAAAAATAAATCAAATCAGTTTTCGGGATAAAACAGAGGGATGGAATTGCTTCTCTATGGCAATGACGACAGAGAATGGTCAGGTGTACAGAGAAAATATGCATAAAGATAGCTATTTGCAGTCATTTTTAAAAAATATGAATTTGCGACTATCCTGTTTTAATTGTGCTTTTCGTACCGTTGACAGAGTCAGTGATGTGACGTTGGGAGACTTCTGGGAATGTGAAAATATTTGGTCAGATTGGAAAGATGATAAAGGTTATTCGCTTGTTTTCATACAAAGTGAAAAAGGCAAAATGTTTTTTGACATAATTCAGGAAGCGATTGTTAGCAAAGAAGCGGATATAGAAAAAGTATTAACTTATAATCAAAGCATGCTTGTATCTCCGTGGGATCAGTATTCCAGAGATTTATTCTTTAAGTATATTCAAAAAGAAACAGTGGAGAAGAGTATGATGAAAGTTGAAAAAGAAGGGCTTCATAAGAAGATTGGACGTAAATGGTGGAAGATATGCAGAAAAATCAAGTAAAACTCAGAAATCATTCGGTGGATCTCGTCAAATGCATCGCGGCGCTCCTTGTAGTCAGTGTGCATGCCGATGCTTTCAGTGAGATGTCACCAGTACTTGAAAATATCATTAACGGTGCATTTGGAAGGATGGCAGTGCCATTCTTTGCATGCGTCACGGGTTATTATCTGACTAAATATACAGAGCAAAATGGCAGAGCGTGGCTCAATAATGTGAAGTCACTGTTAAAATATTATATTTTATTGAGTGTCATCTATGTTATATGGAGCAGTCTAAGCAATCAATTCCAGGAAATGTCCGTGGCGGTGATTGTTTATACGGTTGTCAAACGTTTTGTTATTTATGGCACATATTATCATCTCTGGTTTTTCCCGGCGATGATTCTGTCGGTTATTGTACTCCACCTCAGCATAAGATGGCATAAGGAACGATTATGCTGGATGTTGTGTCTGCTTGGGGTGATATTCGGCGCATTGACTTATAACTGGCATCATTTGATTTCATGGGAACAATTGCCGGTTTTGGGTCGTATGATGGGATGGTATGACTTCGATTATATTCGTCGATTTATAACACTGATTGGTCCGTTTACTTTTCTTGGCAATTTTATATTTCGGCATAAGGATCAATGGATGGAAAAATATCAGACAAAGACATTTTCCAAAGCTGTCACGGTGCTGATGATAGTCGGACTATTGGTGAATGTATTCGAAATACAAATGGCAGATCGATTAGGAATGTCTGAAGGAACAACTGTCAGCTTTAGTCTGATATTCGTGATTCTGTTTTTGTTCCTGTTTTTACTATTACATCCTTCGGACACAGAATGCATGAAGAGGGCAGGCTATTTTGGCGGATGTGCATCCGTGATTCTTTATGGATTTCATCCGCTGATACTTGAAATAATTGGAAGATTAATGAATGGTTCACCAACAATGATGTGGGGGATAACCAGCTTCTTTCTTTGTGTTATGACATGGGGATGGCTACAGGCAAATCGATTACATAAACAGGAAAAGAGATAAGTGAAAATGAGAGTTTTACAGGTGGTCAATGATATGCACCGTGCCGGTCTGGAAACGATGCTGATGAATTATTATAGAAATATGAATCGAGATGAAATACAGTTTGATTTTCTGACGCATCGGCCTTATAAAAGTGACTATGATGATGAAATACTTTCTTTAGGCGGAAAGATGTACTATGCACCGAGATTATATCCTCAGAATTATCTTAATTACTTTAAATGGATGAAAGATTTCTTTGCAAAGCATCTGGAATATCAGATTATTCATTCACATATAGATGCTATGAGTTATTTGCCGCTTATGACGGCAAAGAAAGCAGGTGTTCCGATTAGAATTGCGCACAGTCATAATACATCCATTGACCGGGATTTTAAGTACCCATTAAAACAGCTCTTTCGAACACAGATTACAGGCGTAGCGAATGTTTATTGCGCCTGTGGAAAAGAAGCCGGACAGTTTTTGTTTGGGAAGCGTCCATTTAAGGTTATACCGAATGCAATTGAAGTGGATAGGTTCCTTTATCATCAAGAAGTGCGCCATCGGGTCAGAATGAAATTGAATTTGTCAGGAAAGTATGTTGTTGGACATGTAGGTCGACTCTCCTACCAGAAAAACCATGATTACTTAATTGATATTTTTGAAGAATTGTATCAACGAGATCAGAATGCCAGATTGCTTTTAATCGGTACCGGAGATAAAGAAAAAGCATTGCGTGACAAGGTCCAGAAAAAAGCATTGGAAGAGGCGGTTCTTTTTCTTGGAAATCGAGAAGATGTCAATGAATTGTATCAGGCGATGGACATTTTTGTTATGCCATCTTTCTTTGAAGGAATTCCGGTAACAGGAATTGAGGCACAGTTTTCAGGTCTGACTTGTCTGTTCTCAGACAGAGTGCCATCGGAAGTGGATTTTTCCGGGAATTGTGTCTTTATACCACTTAGTGCCAACAAATCCGTCTGGGTCAGAAAAATCATGGAAGAACGAAAGGAAAAGGATCGATTGGCGAAGAGTCAGCGTGTCGTTGGTACACAGTATAACATTCAAAATGCGCATAGCATTCTCGAAGATTATTATAAAGAATTGGAGAGTCGGATAAAATGAAAAAATCTTCAATGCCCCAAAATGTTTTAATCATAGACAGTGATTACGATGAAGCCAGAGATTTTGTAAAAGGGTTGCGGGAGACAACGCATGAAAAATGGAAGGTAGCCTTGCATGAAAATAATAAAATCTATGGCATGAAACGCTATATAAAGTTTTTTACACTTGCTTTAAAAACAGTGATGTCTGCCCAACAATATGAAGGAAAAACGGTTTTGTGCTGGCAGCAGTTTTATGGTATCGCCATTGCCTTTTTCTGCAGATTATTTCATATGAAAAAGAAATATCAACTTGTGATTATGACATTTATATACAAACAGAAAAAAGGACTGGCAGGACGATTATTTTATCATTTTGTAAAATACGCCATTACATCACCGTACGTGGACAAAATTATCCTGACAACACAGAGTGAAAGGAAGAAGTACCAGGAAATTTTTGGTGTTGACGAAGCAATGTTTGGATTTGCAAAATGTGGAGCAATTGAATATCAACCGGAAGAATTTGACGATAATGAGTTAAAAAAGAAAAACTATCTTTTTTCGACCGGAAGAAGCAATCGGGATTATTCTTTTTTGATGCAGGCCATTGAAGGTACCGAATATCAGCTGATTATCGCATGCGATACACTTGATGCAGAAACACATGACAATATTGAGGTGCGAAAGAACACATTTGGTCAGGAAATGCTTCGCTATATGCGCAATGCAAAAGCGGTTGTTATTGCATTAGATGACGATACGATCGCAGCCGGGCAGCTGGTGCTCTTACATGCCATGAATATGGGCGTTCCGGTTATTATTACCAGATCGAATGGGGTGACAGATGACTATGTCATCGACCATTACAATGGGTTGATTATTGAAAAGACAAAGGAAGCGTTATTAGAAGCACTGGCACTGATATTTCATGATGACGATTTATATGATCAGTTGTGCGAAAACGGCCAAAAAGAGTTTGTCAATGATTATACGTACTACGCGATGGGAAAAACAATTGGCGGTATATTAAATGCCATTTAGAAACAGAGGAAATGGATATGGAAAATGAATTAATCAGTGTGATTGTCCCGGTTTATAATGTGAGCAGGTATATTGACCGGTGTATGACTTCTCTGTTGAAACAGACCTATGAAAACATAGAGATCATCCTAGTCGATGATGGTTCTCCAGACGATTGTGGATTCAAATGTGATCAATATGCACGAACAGATTCGAGAGTCTACGTGATCCATAAGAAAAATGCCGGTCTTGGTATGGCCAGAAATAGTGGTTTAGACATAGCCAAAGGAAAATACGTTGCATTTATTGATTCGGACGATTATGTTGATGAGCAGATGTTTGAACGTTTATATGATCGACTTAAGCATGAAAAAGCAGACACATGTTTTTGCAGATACTATGATCGCACATCGGATGGACAGAATTTACTGGCCAGAGAAGTATACAAAAAGAGTCTGTATTGCGAAGAGGAAGTCTGGGAACTTCTGCTTGGTATGATTGGAAACCTTCCGGAAGAGGCGGGCGATGTCGCAATTGGGATGTCTGTCTGGAAAGGGCTTTATGCTAATGCGATTATACAGGAACAGGGAATTCGATTCCCATCGGAAAGAGAATATATTTCGGAAGATATCATTTTTCATATGCAGTATCTGCTTTATGCGCAGCGGATCGCAATCGAAGAAACACCGCTCTATTATTATTGCGACAATGGAACATCCCTGACCAAAAGTTATAAAGTCAATCGTTTTAAAATGGAAAATATTCTGTTAAAAAAAGAAATGAAGGAACTGGATCAGATTTTTGAACCGGATATATACAGGCAGCGTCTGTATAAATCTTATCTTGGAAGAGTCCGAAGATGTATTGCACAGGAAGTGTTCATGAATCCTGAAAGACAAGTTGCCAGAAAGAATATTCGAAGAATCTGCAGTTCACCGATTGTGCAGGACGTCATAAAGAAATATGACAGTCACAATTTACACTGGACAAAGCAATTAACAAACAGACTGATTCAACACAAATGGACATCGGCACTGATAATTGTGTTCAGATTAAAAGGATAAAGGAGATACTCAGGCATGAAGAAATTATTTTGGATAGTGAATCTGCCACGGACATTGCTGATTTATCTTTTAACAAAAAACAGTAGACAGAGAGCGCTCATCTTTAAAGATCTGGAACGGTTTGCATATGGTGAAAGGAAAAACAAAGGGCCATACAGAACGTTTTCAGAAGTAATTCTGTTTGACAAATGTTTTCGGAATGTTCTTGAATTTCGACTGAAAAAAGAAAACAAAATCAAAGCGATGATGCTGAGGGTTTTCTTCCCAATCAAAAAAGATATGGAAATTGGTAGATGCGACATAGGCGGCGGTCTTGTCTGCTATCATGGGCATGGAACAGTGATCGCAGCACACAAAATAGGCGAAAATTTCTCTGTCTGGCAGGGAGTGACCATCGGCAAAAATGTCAATTCTGAAATGGCGCCAACGATAGGAAATAATGTATCAATTTATACGAATGCTGTTGTAGCGGGTAACATTACGATTGGTGACGATGTCAAAATTGGAGCCGGAGCAGTTGTGATGCAGGATGTTCCGGATCATAGTCTTGTATTTGGTAATCCGTGTCAAATCAAAAAAATAATAATGGAAGGAAATCTTAATGGATATTAGAACGTTTTACAAACAAAAGATCTACCCGAATCTATATGCGATAGAGCAGAAAATGATTCGGATTCCGTATCACCATTTTGCCTCAGTCTATGCAGATAAAGAGAGAATCCGATTTTCAGATTTGAAACATCCTGAGATTATGGAAATAAGAGAAGGAGAGTTTGATTACGAGTATTTTAATTTCTGTTATCTGCATAATATGCTGGCACTCATGATCTATGGTTTTTATCATGGATATTATCCGAACATATGTGTCAATCAGGGAAAAGAAGACATCATCCAATGGGACTGGTATCTTAAGCCATTTATTCAGGAGACAACAGCAAAACGGGTCAAAACAATCACATGCAGGAAGAAAACAAATGCATATTTGCCGACATTTAATGATATTTATTCAGAAAAAGAGCTGCATATCTGGTGTCAATGGTATAAAAAATATATTCATTTGAACAAAAAGACAAGCCAATATGTAGAACAGGAATACAAGCAATTATTTTCAGGAAAACAGAAAGTTCTCGGAGTCATCTGCAGGGGAACCGATTATCTGGCCCTGAAACCGTCAGGGCATCCGGTGCAGCCATCAACCGAGCAGGTGATCAAAGCCTGCAAAGAATATATCAAACGGGACGGATATGATGCGATTTATCTGGCTACTGAAGAACGCAGGATACGAGATGAATTTGAAAAAGCATTTCCGGGAAAAATACTTGAAAACAAACGTGTCTACTATGATGACATATACGATCAGGATGACAGCATTACATACATCAAAGATGTTCATTTTGAAAGAGAGAATGATCGATATCTATCCGGTTTGGAGTATCTTTCTTCCATCATCCTGTTATCAAGATGTTCAGCACTGGTCGGCGGAAACTGCGGCGGAACGCTTGGTGCACTATTCTTTAATGATGAGCAGTATCAGTTTGTACACGTTTTCGACCTGGGATTATATCCTTAAATCATAGAAATGGAACAGAAAAGAATGGAACGTCAATTAAAAAAACAAGATATCAGCACACTGGACTTGCTGTAATGTTTAGCGATATACGGTGTTGTTTTTTATCATGGGACCGTACAGTTTATGCCAATGATGACAGGAACATTTATGTCCTGCGTCAATTATTTTTTGACTGCTTTGTTGGCAGTTACACTTCCGCTGTTCTTTTTTGTCAATGGTTTCCTCTTATTTGGAAAGACATTTGATGCGAAGAAGCATGGAAAAAAATCATCCATATGGCATTTGATTATTTCACATCAGGAGCACCGGAGCTAGGGGTAGAAAGGTGTCAGGCACCAATGTGGTCAACCTAATGTCAACTTAAGACAAGTGCCTGCTCAGGTTAATGACTAACGGTGCGAAATTGAGAAAAGAGGAAGGCAGATTTGAAAAGAAGACGCACTTTAATAGAGCTTCACAGAAAAAGCCCTATTAACAGCTATTGATATTAGACTGCAACTTTTTTATTGCTAAAATGTGTTCTGCCTATTGCTTTATTCTTCTTTCGTCGGAATGTTCTTCCAGGCATAATCTGAGATCTGCATCGGAGAGATTCCTTATATAGTATATCAAGTGCAGATAAATCGAAAAGATTACACAGGATTTTGGGAACTATTGTTTTGACACGTCCGATAATAAATGCTCGGTTTGCTTGGTATCGATATTTATTCGTACTTTTAGCGGTAATCTGAATTTCTTCATCAACTTGATTTTTAATAAGAGATGACAGGTTTGAAAGAAGTACGTTGATATAAAATTCTTGAAGCACTGAAGTGGTCGTTGCACCGGAAAATTCTTCAATAGCAAGGCGGCTTTTCAATTCCTTATATTTTGTTTCGACTGGCCAGCGATAGAAGTAAAGTTCGCGGAACATCTGTTGAGAAATATGTGAATCAAAAAGATTGGTGGCAAGATACTCTTTCGTTCCCTCATTGAGAATAACTTCGATGACTCTTATCCTGATATCCTCAGTCCCGTCTTTTTCGTTGCCGGGAAGAACCGTGATTATGTCTCCAGAGCATTTCTTAGCAATGTTATAATTCTGTTTTAAGCGCATAAGACAAAGGTGCTGATGCTCGACACAGTAACGAAACATATCTTCAGAATAATAGCCACGATCAAAGATTACAACGCTGTTTTGATAGATATTTAAATCTTCTAAATTATGCAAATGCTCTAAAGCAGCGGAGCGTTCAGATGCAAGATATCGTTGAAAAGAAGCATGGACAATATAATCATCAAGAACATCATAAACAATGGAACCAAGTCCCATAGTAAAACGGCGGCTTGGATCAGGATATCCAAACATTTCACCAAAGAACTCGAAATTCGATTTTGAATTAGGCAATTCTATTTTAGAACCATCGATGGCAAATAAATGATATCCATTCCAAAGTTTACGAGATGGGAGTTGCTTATAGAATAAATCAACTGATAAATAGTAGAGCTCTTTAAATAAAGCAGGGGTAATAAATTGGCGAGCCCTTGACAGAGCCTGTTTTGAAATGTTAGGGAAATCAAGGCTTCCAAGATCTTCCAGAATACGGGAAAGATTTTGAAACATGGAGGCCTTTGAAGTGTAAAGCAGATACATAATTACTTGAAAAAGAGAAAGCTTTCGTTTGCGAATAAAATGATTTTTCGCACGATGAGGTTCCAGTTTTTCTGGGATTGTGATATACTCCTTAATGGATTGGATGATATTTTTGTAGATGTCAATTCGATTCATATGACATACCTTCCTGTATAATAAAAAGCGTGGATGTTGAAAATTGAAAATACCTCAGAGTACAATAAGACTACTGACTGGCAGGTTAGTAAAAATCTTATTATACAGAGAGGTATCTATAATGAAGTCTAACACACAGAACGCAAAAATTGAAGCTATTACAGAAAAAACTTTGGTACTCGGAATTGATGTCGGAAGTGAAATGCACTATGCCAGAGCTTTTGATTACAGAGTAATCGAGTATTCGAAGAAGCCATTTAAGTTTAGTAACACAGAGGCCGGATTTGCGACATTTAAGGAATGGGTCCTGGACCTCAAAGAAAGGCATGAGAAGGATAAGGTGGTTCCGGGTATGGAACCGACCGGGCATTACTGGTTCAATCTTGGAAAGTTTCTACAGGATAATGAAATGAAACCGGTTCTTGTAAATCCTCACCATGTGAAAAAATCAAAAGAACTCGACGACAATAATCCAACTAAAAATGACCGTAAGGATCCGAAAGTTATAGCAGGCTTAGTTAGAGAGGGACGTTACATGATCCCATACCTGCCGGAAGGTGTTTACGCTGATCTTAGAACAGCATCAAACATAAGATTCCAGTTACAGGCGGAACTTACAAGAATTCAAAACAGGATCAGTCGTTGGTTCAATATATATTTTCCTGAATATAAGACGGTATACGGAAAGCCGGATGCCAAGAGCGGAATGCTAATCCTTAAAGCAGCACCACTCCCTGAAGATATCCTGACGTTAGGTATCGATGGAGTGAACCAAATCTGGCGTGATGCGAAGTTAAGAGCAGTTGGAAAAGCGAGGGCGAAGACCCTGATAGAAGCTGCAGAGCACAGCGTCGGAAGCAAAGAAGGAGCAGTATCTGCAAGAATGGAAATCCGAATGCTTCTGGAGGACTATGAATCCAGAAATACGCGTCTACAGGAAGTTATGGTTCTAATTGAAGAACTAGTAAGAAAGATTCCGATGGCTGAAAAGCTGTTAGAGATCAAAGGTGTGGGAATCAGGACAGTGTCAGGGTTCCTTGCAGAAGTAGGTGATATCAGCCGCTTCAACAATCCGAAGGAACTGCAGAAGCTTGCAGGATTGGCATTGGTTGAAAATAGTTCGGGAAAGCACAAGGGCGAGACAACAATAAGCAGACGAGGTCGAAAGAGACTCAGATATCTGCTCTTTGAGGTTGCAATGTCACTTGTGTCGAAGAACCAGGAGTTCAGGGAACTCCATAATTATTACACAACCAGAAGGCTGAATCCGTTGAAGAAAATGCAGTCACTTATGGCGATTGCAGCCAAGCTGATACGTGTCTTTTATGCCATGCTGACAAAAGGTGTGGATTATGATCCGAAAAAGATGGTCAGTGACATCAAGAGACCGGCAGTTTATCTACAGGCTGCGTAAGAAAGACAAGTAACTGTAATGGAGGCTGTCAAGTGGACAGCCACTGAATTAAGCAGAATGTAACAGATAACGTCCACTGATCACAGTGCTGGAACAGGAAGCGAGTCAGTAATCAATAATACAAAGAATGAGCCAGTAGTCGGCAGGAATATTTTCCATGGAGCGAGACCCCGTATAGGAGCATAGCTGACACACTGGTTATGGGCAGGCAGGACGAAGGAAGTTAGGACCTCTGGAGACAGAGAAGATCCTGGTGGATATAGGAGGTTAGCTGCCATAGAGGGAAGGGTATACACAAGGCCAGTAAAGCGAAAATCAATGACGTTTTATTTCGTATACCATTCAACCGCTATTTCAGTACCTGATACATCGAAATGCTCATAGCTGTGGCTTATTCACTGAGATATGAAAGGTCGAAAAATCTTGAATTTTCAATAAAAAACACTTGATTATATGAGGAGGAAAAAATGGAACAACAATATAAAAGGATATATTATCTTGATTTAATGAAAAGCATAGCAATCATAAGTGTTGTATTTTATCATGGTGTATTGCCGCAGATAACAATGACAGGAACAATGAAGTTCTATAGTTATTATTTTTTACAGGCTTTTGCAGCAGTTGCAACCCCTTTGTTTTTTTTCGTAAATGGTTTTTTATTATTTAATAAAGAACTTGATTTGCATAAGCATATAAGCAGAATAATACGGATGATGGTTCTTACTGTTATATGGGGTGGTATAACAATTATTAGTCTCATGCTTATTCGGAAAGAGATTTTAAGTGTTGGAGAATTTCTAAAAACATTATGGCAATTCAAAGAAAATTGGATTAGTCATTTGTGGTATATGGGAGAGTTGATATGTATTTATCTGTTTTTCCCAGTTTTCTATTATGCGTATCAGAAAAAAGCATCAATATTAGTATATTTTGTATGTATTGGCGCTATTATTATTTTTGGAAATGCGTTTGTGAATGAAATTATGACAATGTTGTCTATTTTAGTGAAACATCCGGTTGTAATAGCTAATAAAAATATATTTAATATGTTCAATCCATTTAAAGATGTAAATAGTTATGCATTAATATATTTCTGTTGTGGAGGAATTATATATCGTTATCAGGAAAAATTTAAAAATTTCATGAGCAATAAAAAGTGGATATTTGTTGCCATAATTTTATTGGATACATGTTTTTTATTTATGTGCGGCATAATGTATACGAAATTAAATCATAATCTTTGGGAGATCGGATGGTACGGAAAAGAAACAATATTTACGTTTATAAATGTATTGGCTATTTATACTTTGTGTATGAATTATAATAAATCAAACAAAGTGATTGAATTAATTTCAAAAAACACATTAGGAATTTATTTGATACATATACCAGTTTTAAGATTTATTGAGCAAATAATTGATGTCAAAATAATTACAACAAATATATGTATATCATTCTTATACACAGGAATAGTAGTAATAATTACATTGCTATTGTCTTTAGGTATAAAAAAACTCCCAATTGTAAATGGGCTTTTGCGTTTTTAGATAGAAGATTTTCAAAAATATTCATAGGATTATTATGAGGGATAATAAGAAAAGCAGGAAATTAAAATGAGAATATTACAAGTTGTAAATGATATGCATCGTAAGCGATGTATAATCGCACGGTTTGTCGCCACCGACTTTTCATGAGATAATCACTTCAGGAGTGAGGACATCTCTGGAACAGCTACATTTGTAGTTGGAGCCGTTTGCTCTAACTGTGATTGATTCCGGTTGAATTCACTCTGAATAACCTTTAGGAGTGAATTACTATGAGTTCAAAAAGACTGCACTACTATGATGAAAAGTGGCTGGACCTGATTAGCGAATGCCGGTCAAGCGGGCTCTCTGACAAGGACTGGTGCATGGAGCACCAAATCGGAATCAGTACTTTTTATTACCATGTCAAACGACTTCGCAATAAAGCATGCAGTATTCCACCAGCTGCTGTCGGTGCCGTGATTCCCTGCCAGAAGCAGGAAGTTGTGGAACTGAATTTCAATCCTGTATCTGAATTACCAATGAATTGTAGTTCAGAAGAGATTACTGCAACTGCTATTAAAATCTCAATGCATGGGATTCAGATTGAAATCACCAATGCTGCGGCAGAGTCTACAATCGTTCAAACACTAACGGCTCTGCAAAAGTTATGTTAGGCGACCTGTCCGGTGTTTCCAAGATTTTTGTAATCACCGGCCGCACTGATAGGAGAAAGACTTCTGATAATACCATCCGGGATCTGCGCCAGACCATTGTAAATCTGGAAGAAACCATTGCCGAGTTAAACCGGAGATTCTTTGGTATTTCAAGCGAGCATTCCAAAAATATCTCTTTGCCAGCAGACGAGGAGTCTGATATGGCTGAAGATATATCAGAGGATGATGCAAAGGAGTCGCCTTTCCTGTTAACAAATTGTTAACAGTAAGGACGATACGAGGTGCAGCATATTTTTTTACCCATGTCGTAACATTTCATAACATTTATAAACAAAACGGTTGATTTTTGGAAAAGATGGTGTTATATTAATAGGCATCAAAGGATATTCTTGTCCTTTGGCACCTATATATTTACCAGAAAGGGGGATTATTAAAATGGTAGCCATAGCTAAAGAGGGCTCAGCTATGGAAAGTCTTATTACAAAAGCCTGTGGAGCCAGAAGCATGACACAATATGCTGCATCTTGTGGTATATCACCTATGCACATATCACGTATCAAGACTGGGAAAAGCATTCCGTCTAAAACAATGTGTATCAAGCTATCAAGCGATCCATATGTAAAACAGTTAGGTTTGTGCTGTGAGGATTTTATGAAAGCAGCAGGTTATATGGATGAAGTTGAAGTTGAGACCACAGTTAAGTACGATATGCTGATGAACCAGTCGTTGGATGCGATTTTTATGGGAGTGCTGTCTAAGAAACTATTAGGTACTGGCGTTGCCTTTAAAATGCTCCCTTTTGGGGATAGACCTGATGTTGACTTCGGCATTGAGGTTTATGATGAGAAAGGAACAACGGAGTGGGGAATTTGCCTATCGGTTCAAGGGCAGCTTGACTGTCCGGATGCTGGTAGGATATCGCATTATTATTTGATGGGAAGATTATTTACATTCGAACCAGCCGCAAATCAGCAATATTCACTGGTAATTACGGATGAGAGTCTTTTCAAGAAGATTGAGCAAAGTGCCGTAATCAGCACAATTTCCGCAAATGTTACCATAGTTTTGCTGGATCTAAAGCAAATGACCATTACGAAGGAGGTTCATATCGGACCTAGTGATATAGAATACATATCACTTTTGTAGTAGAACTTTTACAATTGAATAGTGAATATTTAAAGTATTATATTTTTAATCAGGAGGTATAAGACCATGAACTCTTCTAAGAAAAATTGGTACCAGTGTATGTTAGACCCAATAGAAAAAGTCGAAAGACGTACGATGGGAACCGATGAGTACTTGGAGGCAGAGAGATTGTGGGCTAATGCTAAAGAAAAATTGCTTATGCTAATTCCAGAAGATGAGAGACTTCAAGCAAGAAGATTACTTAATCAGATGGAAGAGGCAGAACTGAATATGTACACAATCATGTTAGAAAAAGTGGTGTGTGCAGTGGAGTTCAGGGATTTTGATTTTTGACATTTAGCTCCTTGTCTGCATTCGAGAATATCCATCCTGGGAGCCACAGAGCGTGTGGTTCCCACGGCACCGGATATTGAATCGAGGTGACAGCGATGGAGCATGTGGTTTAAATAGTAATTTTGTAAGTGCAGAAAATAGGATGAATGCTGCATTAATACAAAGAAACGGAGGTGTATTACGTGAATGTATTTCTAGATAAGAGCACGTATATTTATCAGTATCGACAACGAGAAAGAGTGTTGTGGAATAGGATATTATTTCTAGGAAAGATACGAAAAAAGAAAGAGTCCAATAGGAGAAACGAAAAAAGGTTTCAGTACTTTAGAAAAGATTGTTTTGTGTTGAATAAGAATTTTGATTTTGTGGATCTGCAGGAAAAAATATTTCAATTTATACGATGCTGGGTTAAGCCCTATGATGATTTCGGGCAGCGATTGATATTTCAAATAAACTGATGTTTGATTATTCTACTTTTATTACATATTAGGTTAGCAAATATTATAGATATTCGTTTTTCTGAAAAATAGAAAATATAAAAAATGGGCGCTGTGTAGACGAATATAAGGCTAAAAAATGTAAGTGGAATTAATTAAAAAAGTTTGGTCGGCATTTGATGAGTTTGTTTAGGAAAAACAAATTGTCAGATGCCGATTTTTACTTTATCTGGTTCAATCGGCTTAAGCTGAAATGCTTTTAAGATATCTTCACCAAGCGTTTCTAATGCAACTTCATATGGTGTCCTTCCACTGAGGATTTCTCGCGGAGTGGAGTTTATGTGGTTTACGATGAGATTCACATCCAATTGTGTTAAGAATTCAAAAGAAGTTCCTTTCGGTAAAACCATATGAAGCATCCATTTCCACAAAAGACGACAGGTCTAATGAACAAAAGTCAGAGTAGGTTCTGTGTGTAAAAACAGAACGATCAGTGATTTGTGTTTTATGACACTTTCGCGGTTTGAATTTTGCCTGTCTTTTCAAATCAATATTTCTTGCTGTGAAGAGTCCTTTGTCAATGTATGTGTACATAGAGCGGACAGACATATCCAGTTCCGGGTGATTTGTAAGGATTTGATAAGGGGATTGCCCCTGCTCAATCAATGGAGATATGATCTGGTCTTTCTGATGGAGCTGGTGCTTGGTCATATTTATTCCAGAACGAGAAGATATCAGCAGTTAACGATATTTTTTGTCAGCAGCACGGCCGTTGTAATAGTATTTATGTGCAATTGTGCAGTGATTTATCTTTTTCGTGCAGCCATTGCAAACATATGGCGCTTTGTCCAATCGTTTACATCGTTCTTTTTCAAAGTCCTTGCAGGTCTGATTACATGTAGGACATGAGGCACATTTAATGCAACAGAGAAGGATTTTTCCACAGGCATTGGTCTTTTGACAATGGTAACGATGAATGCAAAAGTTCTTTGCGTTATAAAAAGTACCTTTGTGATACCAATCTGAAAGCCGATGAGCACGGACTTCTTTAGATATAGTTGTTGGATCTTTACATAAAAATGCTGCAATGTCTTTAAATGTAGTCCCTTTTGCCAGTTCATTTTCAATATAGATCCGATCATTTAAAGTAAGGTGCTTCTGGTTTCCTGGTATATATTTACTCATAATAATTCTCCTTCTACTGCTGTCAGAAGGAGTCATAACCATAACATGATTGTATGAAAGAGTAAATATCTACTGTGCGAGAGTAAATTCCATCACATCATTGGGCGGTGGAATTTAGAAATTCATTTTAGGCAAGAATATTCAACAATCACATATCTTGAATTTTCGCATGCTGAATGTTATAATAAAAAAATTAAAGAGTGCTGAGAGTGGTGGTTGTATGTTTAGAAAAAAGCGATACTCCCGAAAAAATTTCAAGTCCTCAGGTAGTTTTAAGAGCACAAGTTGTAAGTAATGGAATTAAGACATTGTTGGTGTCAGGCACCATTAAATTTCTATAAACATATAAATTCACTTTAACGTATTTGCGAGATAGATAAAATTTAGAATTGGTAAAATAGCCAGTTTTAAATCACAATCAGCACTTTGTTGCAGCGAATTGCAAAAGTGTGAAAAATTCTTAATGACTTGATAATTAGGTACATCCAATGAACATCATTATGTATGGGAGTGTACAGAGTGTGGTCATAAGAATAGTATTTTCGCTGATGACATTTATGAATCAGAAGAAGACTTAAATTTTCTGAGTCGACTTTGGAAGGTGGTACGACCTTCTTTGGAAGCAGAGTGGTGAATGATTTGAATGCATTCAAGGAGCTGGCACAGGCAATCATTGCTAATCGTTATAATAGCTGCTTGGATGAGTGATCTGTTTCAAAGGGACTAGATATGCGATCAAGATTTAGTTAATACATAACAGATAACGCAAAAAAAAAATACAAAGGAGTTTGTCAATATGTGGACGATAGATGGATTAGAAACATTTTTGAAAAATAATAATGAGGTAATCAGCGTCCTAATTGGCATACTCAGTATTGTAGTTTCCTTGTGTGGCGTGTATTTTGGAAGAAAAGCCTATCATGTGGCAAAAGAGATTTTTGAAAAAGGGCTTCGTATTGATCAACAGAAGGTACTGCAGCAGATAAGTCTGGACTTTGTTACTGGTTTTTTTATTCCGCTTTCCAAATTTAAGATTGCAACCAAATCTATTTTGGTTAATTCTTGTGATACGCAAAGCGTGTTGCATGTAAGAGACCTGATCATAGATAACACATTTTCTGTGCAGTTTCCTTACTTTGATGTCCATAAAGGCGATGTTTGGGACGCATTGATTATTTGCAAGGACATGGAACAGTCAGAAGCATTTAATACAATCATGGACTTTGTTGAGAAAGCAAGAAGTTTCGATAGAGCTATTACAGATTTGTATGGTCGTCTGAATGATTATCTAAATCCCAATGATGCAGCAGAAAGTCAAAGAAGGGCAGCTTTCACACTGAAAGACTTTTTTGACACATGTCCGAGTGTGAATCAGGATATGTTTAATAAAGGGTTAAAGATGATAGATGATTTGTCCCAGTATGAGAATAAGTTGCCAAAGGAATTGAAAATACCAGAGATGAAGCGGAAACTGTTTAGGGATTAATGATATGAAGCAATACATATATAATGTAGATACGATTAAGAAGAACTTTTTAGCTAGTTATGCAGATACTATAATAAAGGAAAACAAGCTGTTTCTGGTGAATATTCTTACTGACCGGCAAATTCTAGTAGAGGGCAACCATAGTCTGTTGGAACAATTTGTTTTGAAGTTGGAAAATGGTATTTCCGATGAAGAATTATTGTATCTCCTTTCGGAGCTGGGCGTACAGAATTTGTTGGAGGTATTATTGAGAGAAGGGATGATTGAATGAAAGAAGGATATCTGGAAGCTTACAGGATAGGAAATTTTTTCTTTGGAGGATGTCATCTTTTCTCTGATAATGGGTGTCATTTTATGCTTTCGGCAAATGGCTGTGTGATGATTGTGGATGATGAATTGCTGGAGAGCATTCGTAAGCAGAAGCCATCAGAGGAATTACAATTCAAATTGGTGCAGCATGGTTTGGCATCTGTTCCTGGTAAACAGATGTTTCGATGTGAGAAGGAAGTTGAAGTACGGTATTTTATCATTGATTTAACGAAACACTGTAACTTTGACTGTATCTATTGTTTTAGGGATTTTCACAATACAGATACCATTTCTTTTGATGTATTGGAGAAAATCCTGCAATACATTCTGAACTACTGCCATAAGGAATCTGTTTCAAGAATCGGTTTGCAGATGTGGGGCGGAGAGCCATTGTTGGCGTTAGACCGTATCGAATTTGTAGTAGATTTTTTCCAGCATACAAGTTTGTCGGTGACAATTGATATTGAAACAAATGCCAGTCTGATTACAGACGAAATTGCAAAAAAGCTTTTTAACTGGAAAATACATATTGGAATAAGTATGGATGGTACACCAGAACTTCATAACCGCCAACGTCGAATGGTATCTGGCAAGCCCAGTGCAGAAGTTGTGGAGCGTGGTATACGAAATCTTCAAAAATATTATGGTGAAGATATAGGTGGAATTATAGTTGTTACAAAGCATAACTATAAATATGTGAAGGAGATTCTGGATTATTTTATTTACACGCTTCACCTAACATCTATGAAGTTTAATCTTGTGAGAGATAATGACCATGCCCCTGAACAGAAGTTGGCATTAGACGAGAAAGATGTATTTTGGTTTGCAAATGAATTGATGGACTATCTTCAAGCATATCGCTGTCTTGGCGCTAACTTTTCGGAAGGAAATATTGAGGTAAGAGCTAAAAATCTTCTGCAGAGAAGCAATATGAGTTGTTGTATTTCTCATGGTTGCCAAGGTGGCAGGAAGATGGTTTCGTTTGATCATAAGGGTAATATTTTCCCATGTGAGATGATTGATTTTCCAGAGGAGAAAATTGGGTCAATCTATGAGAAAGACAGTATTGAAATCATGGTGAATAAAGCTGCACAGCAAAATAAATTTTTTTTACCGAAGAAAGATGAGCGATGCAAAGAGTGCCCATGGTGGTACTATTGCCAAGGGGGATGTAGCAGTAGAAATCGGTATCTGAACAGAGATGGCCAGATTGACGAGGTGGAATGTGCTCTGAATCGTTCTATTTATCCTCGATTGATTCAAGAAATATTAAATGGGAATATAAGCTAAAGGAAAGGGTGGTGGATATGGGAACTTCTTATCTGGCGATTTGGTATGAATGTAATCATCAATGTTTATGTTGTCCGTTGACAACCTATGACCGGCTTCATAAGCGCTTGAGCTTTGATGAGATCAAAGACAGAGTTGCATTGATAAAAAGGCAGGATACGGTACCACATATTGTGTTATCTGGTGGGGAGCCGATGCTTCATCCTGATTTTCTGAAAATATTAGAGTTTGTGGTGGGTGAAGGATTTCATATTACGGTATTGTCAAATGCGACACGTTGTAAGAATCTGGATTTTGTGAGGCGAATGAAGCAGATTATCCCGGAAAACGGGTTTGATATCGTCACAGCGATCCATTCGAGTACCCCAGCCATACATGACAAATTAACGGGAGTTTCTGGAAGCCTTTTGGAAACTTTAGCAGGACTTGACCATTTGGTAGAAGAAGAAATTCCAGTTACAATTAAGCATATTTTTAATCGGCTTTCACATCCAACATTGGTAGAAACTTTTCAGTATCTGGAAGAACATTATCCACCGCAGGTTGGTTTCCAATTCTGCACGATGGATTACAGTGGCAGGGCTGGGAAAAATATAAAAGAATTATTTGTGACGATGGAAGATATCAGAGAACCAGTCGAGAAGATGCTTGATTATCTGGAAATGCGGATGGTAAAAAAACGTAATATTTCGTTTATTGAAACACCATTCTGTCTGACGGATCCGTATTATTGGAAGTATTTTAACAATGCGTCCAATGGATTAGATACATATATCGCTCCAAACACAGATGAACGTCAAGTTGATTACGAAGTGAGCAGCGAATGCGGGCCGTTTTATGAACCTTGCGAAAAGTGTGCGGTTAAACAATGGTGTGCCGGTACATGGAGAACGGCGTACAAATATAGACCAACAGGGTTGTTGAAACCCATTTGTAATATGCAAAACGAATAGGAGGTATTCTTGTGAATAAGTTGAATGTTTTTTCAGAGAAGCTAGGGAAAGCACTGGAGGTTTCATTTAGAGAAGATGGAATTCTGGTAACTACCGAAGGCATTCCAGTGACTGGCAATGGAATTGTTTTTGCATGGAATAATAGTTCCGGAAGCTGGGTGGATAAGGGCTGGAATAACAGTTCCGGCAGTTGGCAGGACAAAGGTTGGAATAACAGCTCTGGAGGTTGGATAGACAAGGGCTGGAATAACAGTTCTGGCAGATGGTCTGATAACGGATGGAGCAACAGTTCCGGAAGCTGGGGGGATTCAGGAGGCGGTGGAACAGGTTGTTTCATTACAACAGCCTGTGTGGAACATCAGGGGCTTCCTGATGATTGTGCCGAGCTTCAGACGCTTCGTAAATACCGGGATGTGCTTGTACAAGAGGATGACGACTTTCGCAGCAAAGTGTTAGAGTATTACCGCAAAGCACCCCTGATTATCCAGGAGATAGAAAAAACTGGAGAGAGTGCTGTGATTTATAATAATCTTTACCATGGAATGATTCAGCCTTGTGTATCCTTACTGGACGAAGGCAAAATGGACGAAGCAAAGTCACTATACCTGAATTGTTATGAACGCTTGTCTAAAAGCTATCTGGAAAACTGATGGAGAATTACTTTATTAGAGGTGGACAAATAGGCCTTCGTAGTATCCGGGAAGATGACCGTGAAGCATTTCTTTGTTGGCATGATGACAGCAGTATAAGAGAAAAAATCGGTGGTATTTTTCCTTTTTGTGAAAATACCTTTAAGGCGATATGCCGATCCTATAATGAACTGAATCCTCCAGATATATGGTTTGCTGTCTGCGATGGAGATAGACTCATTGGTATTGCGGGACTTCATAGTATAAAGTATATCCAGAGGAATGCAGAGTTGGCTATTCTGATTGGTGAAAAGAAAGATCGACACAAAGGCAAAGGAAGCTTAATTTTGAAATTGGTAGAGGAATATGCATTTGGTACATTGAATTTGCATCGTCTGTATGCATATGTATATGGTAATAATGTATGTGCACAGCATTTCTTTGAAAAGTTTTTTTGGGAACATGAAGGAACGATGAAAGATGCTTCTTTCTGGAATCATCGCTTCCGTGACATAGAGATATGGGCAAAAGTTAATACGGAAGATACGTTGATCAGCTAGAAATGAAAAGTGGCGGAGAGACAGTCTCTCTGCCATTAAGCTAAGTGTTCGAGATTTTGTTCGAATTTGCATTGAAATATGTAGCGGTATTTGGTGTCAGACTCCAATGTGGTCAAAATAGCGTCAACTTAAGGAAAATTAGTTGTGCATTAGATAGGTCTAAATATGATGTATCAGATAGATCTGTCGAGAGTTCAGATCCACTTGTTGGAACAATGAAGCAGATAACAGCGGCTATAAAAGGAAAAATTGATAGTGCAAGTGTTATTTTAGTGCCAGCGCGTCCAGTAGCTGTTACGGTAGGCAGCATGGGACGAAAAAAAGTTGATTATGCTTTAAATAAAAATAAAAAAATAGTAGCTGTAGATACTGGAACAACAAGTAGTGTTGCTTCGTTTTGGGCAGAGCATGCAATTACAGTTGTTTCTTGTAGAAAAGATAGCATAGAAAATGTAATTGGATAGAAGCATATATATAAACAAATGTTGAGGAGGAAAGATATGCCTGATAAATCGAATTCTGCAAGTACAGGAACAAGGAATGTTCATCAAGATGGAAGAAATTATAGTAATCATGTGAATGGAAGTAGAAGCTTACCTAATAGTGCAGTGCACAAGCCGGTTCCAGGTCAAGGGGGAAGAGGTGGTAAGTCTAAATAATGAATGAAATATTTGATTTATTGCTAAATGCTGAGAAAGCAAATAAGTTAATAGAAAATCTTGCGGGATATGTAGTTTATATTTATCCTGGGATTATTACAATTTATTTGTATAATTTTTTTAATGCAAAGATAACGAAAAATACACAGGCATTTATTATTAAAAGTTTTGCAATAAGTTATCTTTACAATATTTTTCTGCAATTGGGGCTTCAAAAGATATGCTTTCTTAAAGATAAGATGCAAAATGATAAAGTTAAATATAATATTGTATTAATTATAGTAGCTTTTGTTATACCATATATTGTATACAGATTTGTTAACTCAATTATATTTGCGCGTATATGCGGGATGCTAGGCATTTCTACGAGTGTTACAAATATTCCATTTGAATTACTTGCAGATAAAGATGAAGAGGTTGTTTGTTTAAAAGTTTATTTTAAAGACGAACCGTATGTGTATATAGGTTTTTTGAAAGAGTATGAGTATGAAAAAGATATAGATAATTATATAATTCTATCGGGATATAGGAAATATTATGTAAATAGTGAATATTCTGAAAAACTTATTGAAGCGCATTCGGCAGAGGAATATAAGGAAAAAGTTTTTATTAAATTTTCAGACATAAAAAGAATAGAGAAATTGGAACGTAAAAGGGCAGAGAAAGATATTTATTCATGTTAGTTGGTTAATCTATCATAGTGTTGTGTATTAAATTATAGTTATTACTTACAGCAAATATGTTAAAAAAGAAATTTGATGTTTCTTTATGGTTATCCATAATTGAAAATATAAATATATAGTTGAAGATGCTGTTAAATAGTGGTTTTTTAGAAAATGGTGGATAATTTTTAGTTATCCGTCTGTTATAAAACAATTACAAAATTATATTATTTAATAAAAAGAAAAGGAGTAATATGAATCTTATTTCTGAAACTAAAGATATAAAAATAAATGAGAACGAAGATTATACTTGTAAAGACCTTTCCTATATGAATTTTAAAGATATTGATTTTTCATTGTATAACCCTATATCTTTTTTTAGAAGTGATTTTAGAGGCAGCCGATTTGAAAATATTATATTTAAAAATACTATTCTAGACAGAGCTGACTTTATAGCATGTACTTTTATTAATTGTCAATTTATTAATGTTAATTTTGGCTCTTGTGAAATAAAAGCATGTATATTTGTTGATTCCATCATCAAACAATGTATTTTTGATAATGTGTCAATACAAGAAAGTTTATTTCAAAAATGCGAGTTAAAAGAACAACATATTTTAGTAAATATGAAAGATTGCGAGTTAAAAGATTCTAAAATCATAAATTGTACATTTGAACGCTCAACGACAGAAAAAAATAAGTATGAATCCTGTTTATTAGAAAACATAGATTTTGCTACAATGCATGCTGAATGTCATAAGTTTATAGATTGTAAATTGATTAATGTTAAATTAGACATTAGTTATGTTTTTGGTTATCTTTTATGTAATACTAGCATAAAAGATTTTAAAATATTATATAGAGGAAAAGAAGTTAATCTTGATTGTAAAGAACAAGCAATGAAATTTTTAGAAAATTCTAGAACCTACGAATTAATTAATGTATTTTTTATTTATCAAGGATTTGATAAAATTCCTGAATTATTAGAAGATATTCTACTATATTTATATAATAATTATAATTCAATTTGCAAAAACGATATTAATAATATTTTTGAGGCGTTAATATTTTATACCACACATGATATGGTTCCGTATGATTGTTTCATTGACTGTGTAAGTCGTATTAATTCTATTGTATTACCAAAATTAAATTTAGAAGGCGAATTACAATTTATCGGATATAAAGAAAAATTAAATCATATCATTACAGATGGGTTATATGGTAAAAATTTTATTTTATCCTCGTACGATAAAAACGCATTAATTATATTGCATATTGAAACGGATGATTATGACGAAGCTTTGAATATATCTAATGATTTCTTAGAAATGCTATATCGAAAATGTAAGTTAGAAGGAAAATGGGAATTGATTGAAAGTAGAAAAGGATCTTGGATTTTAACTTTTGTAATTCCTGCAATGCTTATAGTAATGTTACCAAAAGTTATAAAAAATTATTATAATCTTATTTCCGAAATACAAATAAAACATAAAATCAAAAAGAAAATTATAAAAAAAATAGACAACTCTCGATTATCAACAAACGAAATGGATCAATTAGTTGATATTATCGAGAGATTGCAAATATTTGAACAAACAGAAATTGATATTCCAAAACAAATATCAGATATTAAAGCCATTTTGTAAGGATTCAATTGCCTTATAGAGTTTTTCTCTGTTAATCATAAGATTAACTCTAAAATAATAATATACATCATCGCTATATAAATATCTATCATATGGTAAGGTTAAAACATTACATTTGTATAAAATTTCCTTTGCAATTGATAAATCATCTTTACAAGAAAAATTATTTTTAGGTATTCCTAAAAGACAAAACACGCCACTTGTACATTTGCTTACATACACATTTTTTTCGGCAAACATACTTAATATTAAATTGTAGGTGTTTTTAACATAATTAATATTTTGTGATAGTTGTTTTTTTACAAATGAATTTTCTGCTCTACTATAAAGTCTCTTTATATAATTATATTGTTGCGACGTTATTGATCCACAAAAAACTACGCTATTTTTTTCGATTTTATTTATTAATTTAGAATTGGAAAAAATAGCACAATGTTTTATACCATTGAGAAACAAGTTTTTAGCTAAAGATTCTAATATGACATAATTATTATAATAGGATAATTCATTGTATAATTTAAAATCGTTTAATAAAATATTATTATTCCATTTTAACCCATTATATATATTATCTATTAAAATATAACCGTTTGTTTTTAAGAGGGCTAACTGTATAATTTTTATGTCTGAATTTGAAATGCATATTCCTGTTCCAAATAATGGGTTATTTATTATAACGAGATTAATATTTTGAGATAAAATCGTATTACATATTTGGTCAATGTTATTATTGGGGAAAGATTCAACATAAATCTCTATATTCAATTGTTTCAATATTTCAATATATAAATAATATATAGGAGATAATAATAATGCTTTTACGCACTTTTTTTCTTTAAAAATAGCTAATATACTAAGCCACGCTCCTATAGTTCCATTTGAAACAAATGCAAAATTTTGAATTGAAATATTATTCCTTTTAAATTCATCATTTTCAGATATTATATATTTTTTTAAGTCAAGAAATTCATCTGAAAAATAATAATCACTGACTTGACTAGAATTTAATTGATTGTATTCTATAATTTTAGCATTAGGAAATGGATTTATTTCTTCATCTTTATTCCATGTAGAAATAAAGATGGAATCATTTCTTTTTATATCCAATAAGGATGAAATATCGCTGGAATAATTGGAATTAAGCTTCATTTTATTACCCCCATTTCTTTTATATAATATAACAGACGGATAACTAAAAATTATCTATTAAAAATAAAACAATCCATCAAAAACGATGGATTGTAAAGAAGTCTATATATGAAAATCCTTCCTAGGATGTTTTGATATTAGAATATCCCGCTGTTTAGCAGTGGTTACATGTGTGTATATCTCAGTGACATTGATGGAGCTATGTCCTAGCATTTCCTGAATATACCGGATATCGACATCGGCCTCTAATAAGCTGGTAGCGAATGTATGCCTGAACATGTGAGGGGTGATATGTAAATCTATACCGGAGAGAGAGCAATACTTATTTATCATCCTGCGAACAGCTTGGTCAGATAGAGGTTTGCCATTTTGGTTAGCAAAAAAATGATTGCAACTTTTAATTTCAGCTTGGAATTCAGCCTTATATTCTTCCATTATTTGAGAAACAGAATCATTGCCAATATGAATACGTCGCTCTTTATCGCCTTTACCATATATGAGGATGCTCCCATCATGTAAATTTATATCTTCGTTTTTTAATGAGCAAAGCTCAGAAATTCTCATACCGGTAGCAAATAACAGTTCGGATACGGCTGCATCGCGCAATGCATTCTTTCTCTGATAATTAGTTTTAGCGTTGTCCCGCTGTGTATAAATCATAGTAAGAAATTTTTCTACTGTATGTAGTGGGATAATTTTGGGTAATATGGTAGGTTCACGAAAGTGCACCTGTATTTTGGTGAAGGGATTTATTGCGAGTAGTTCTTTGTATTCCAGATAATGGAAGAATGCTTTTATTGAGGCTATTTTTCTTTTTACGGTTTTGGGTTTATATTGTTGGTGGAGCCTGGCAATATAATCCTCTAGATCGTTTGTTGTGATTTCAGTTATTTTTTCAAGAGATGGTTCCTCAGAGAATTGTCGCAAGTCAATCCGATATGCTTTTAAAGTCTTTTCATCCAGACATTTTTGTGTCCTGCAGTATTCCAAATAGTTTTCAGTAAGTGTTTGTAAGTTTTTCATGATGTTCTCCTTTGTTTGGCGTTTTTAAAATAAATTGATAAAATTATATCGTATACAAAAGTTCTTTTTTTACAAAAAGTACCTTTATGATACCAGTCTGAAATCCGATGAGCACGGACTTTTTCAGATATAGTTGTTGGAGCTATACATAAAAATGCTGTAATGTCTTTAATGGGAGTCATAAACATAACATGATTGTATGAAAGAGTAAATATCTACTGTGCGAGAGTAAATTCCATTACCCATTGGGGCATGCGGAATTTAGAAATTCATTTTAGCAAAGTGTAAAACTTTCTTTGTGAACATCCATTCCTACGTAAACTGTGTTATAATTCATTACATATTGTCTAACTATATATTACGATGTGATTTCGAACTATAAAGGAGAGGTAAAGAATGGATGAGCATGATGTAGTGGAAGCTGGAACTGATTTACTTTTGGGGGATCCTAAGTCAGCCTTAAAAAAAATAGGTTTATCAGTTTTTGATAAGAAACAGTTTGAGGCTATATTCGTATCAGCTGGGAAAACGGTTGCTGAATATGAAAAAGATAACACAGAGCAGAATGACATTAGGAAGATTTTGTTCTGTGAGGAAACTATGAGACTTTTAGCTAATGAAATAAGAAAGAGTAATAGTTTTGATTGGCTAAATGATTTGGATAGATGTGTTAATGATTTACTTTCTTTAAGTGAACTTGATAGCATCAATAAAGCTAGATGCAAGAAACATTTTGAGGATATAGTAATTTATCAAATTAAAAAGTTATTTCCGCAAAGGTATGGTTCTTATTGCCTGGGAGATATCCATGACAATGTTAATAGTTTGATGGCTTCAACGCAATCTAGTAACGAGACGCTCAATAAGATTCTTGAATTGATGAGTCAAAATGATGGTGAATACAATCAAAAGAGTCCAACGACACATGAAGACTGGCAGGATAAGAGTTCATATACCTTACATAAATGGCATTTGGAGAGGGTGGAAGTTGATGGATTATTTGCGCACAAAGATAGTTATACTGATGATATTATTAAACTAACAGAAACGTGGCAAAAGGAACGTGATGAATATCCGGGTTGGTATATTATTCCATATAATACGGCTGTAGAGTTAAGTATGTATACTGACGAGAATGGATTGTTACAAAAGCATGAGACGGAAGATATTGACGTAATGTTGGATTTTGCTTATGAATTGTGCTGGAGACGTATAAAAACAATGCTACCATATAGCGAGTATGAAGTATTTCACTTAAGGCAGATATGGGACAAGTATTATATAAAAATTAAGGAAAATGCCGGTGGTTCAGACAAAATACGAAAGTGGTTCTATATAGGGCAGATACTGCTTTCTTGTTATAGGGAGTCTATGAATTGGAACGAATGGCAGAGTCTTATGGACATTTTGACTGTCTATCAGGATAGTGGAAATAATGGTAAAGTCGACTTAATGATAGAAAGTGCTAAGGCATGTTATTTTCAGTTAGACATACCGAGTTTGAGAAAGGAGCTGGATCAGTGCGATATTCCGGAGGAGTGTTATGAACAGAGACTGTTGGTAATAGGACTCGAGTTGGAATGTGGAAAATTGGCAGAGTCACTTGAAAAGTTAAAGCAGCTCAGACAAGATTTAAATCATAAACTAGATGAGAATAATGAAAATTATTATTTAAAAAGTTTAGAGGCATCAGTATTACAGTTACTTTCTATTTGTCAGCAGGCATATTCTTTACATAAAGAAATATACGAATTTAAACAAATGGGAATCGATGAGATATTAGAAGAGATAGAACGAAAAAAAGAATTTTTTGACTGGGAATCATGGAAAAATAATGTTGCTAAAGAACTTTTTAACCATTGTGTTGATAACCAATTTGAAAAGGAAACATTTGAACTAAACAGGAGTACAATGACCATATGTTCATATAGTCGTTCGGGTCATGCGGAAGGATACCAGCTTTATAAAGTGTTAGAGAAACTTGGAATCCCATTTAAATGTGGATGCGTTACTGTTATTTCAGATATGGAATTGTCTTTGATAGCGTCTATTTATAATTTTAATAATAGATTAGGTTTGTTACTGTTAGTTCGTTGTTCAAGTACAGGGACAATAGAAAAACTTGTTAATAGAAAATTTGTAATGGATTTAGAGAGTGGGTATATTGACGATGTTATAGATATTTTAATAAATGCTATTGAGGTTAATATCGGTGAAATAATTGCAATGGGAAATGGTTTCCCGGAATATTTAGCTGGGCATATAAGGGAAAATGTTCCGATATTATTGCAAAGATTTTCAAGCCGGGCATCTGAAAGGATGCAAAAAAAGGAATTACAGTTTATTCAGAGAATTATGAGTTGTAGAAACATTCCACCTCGATTTGAAGTAACTCAATTAATGGATAAGCTATTACGGCAAATATCCGAACGTATGAAGGTTAAGCTGCTTCCTCTAATGATGGAAACTGAGATTGTAGAGCAAGTAACAATGCATTCGAGAGTTGACGGTTCAAATGGAATAGATATTTTTGACTGTTATTTTAACAAGCAAGGATTGGATACTTTGTTTGAAGAATATCATGTGTTGATAGATGAAGATGTGATAAATTGGCTATTAAAAGATGATTGGAAGTCTGATTACGAATGGAAGACAAAAGTCGTAAGATTAAAGATTTTAGATGAATATCATCTTTTAAACACTAAACAGCATGATGAATATGTGAAGTTACTTTGGTCAAATATTGACGAGAAAACTCAATTGCCGAAATTGGCCGGTTATTACCTATGGGTATATGAAACGCTGCCATACATTGATGAATCAATTCCCAAATTGTCGGTTAAGAATTATTTTATTACAAATGATATTGCTAAGGATAGCAATGATTTATATTTAAAACAATTGACACTTTTATGTGCGAATGCGGAGCTAGGCTATTGGAATGAAAAAGAGGTGCTTATTATTCTAAATAAGATAAGTAAATACTGGTACAAAATCGCAGAGAATACAGCGAATATTATGTTTGAGGATAATTCTAGAAAGGCCGTATATGCAATAGCAGCTGTGCTGGAAAATTGTAATGGCATGATTTCCGATGAAGCACGAGAGATTCTTATTAAATTGGCAAATGAAATGAATGAAAAGGGAATTTATACAAAGTGTTTTGATATATTTATTTTGCGGGATGAACAATGGGAACGTGATGTACAAGAGAATATTTTTGCAATGAATGAATCTCAATCAATAGATTCTCTTAGAGCTATGGAAAAGTATATTAAACGTTATCCTGATAGTGTTATTACTAGTGAAATGCTTGAAAAGATAGTCAAATTAATTGAGCTTAGGAAAGAACCGGGACTACTTTCTGCTATATGGATATTACATAATCTGGTATATACGAAGAATACGGTTATAGATACTATTGGAATTGAAAGAATAGATAGATTACTGTTTTTTTTGGCAGAATTAATTAACTACGATAATGCTGCTATGAAAGATATTAAGCATTGTATTGAGCTTCGACAGGCTTGTGCGGCTCTGGCTTTTAGACTATTTGATTGGAAGACAGTAAATTGCGGTAAGGGTGTGGAAAAATGGCGTGAGATTTGTAAATCATCTGATGAGGCAAACGAGGTACGTAATCAGTGGATATGGTAAATTTTGCAGGAACTTACTAGTATTTTTGGGTTTTTAGCTATACTATTACCCATGGACATTTATCAGGTCTGGGTATCTTACAATCCTGCATGGACCTAGAGGAATATTATATTTACTAAATACATTGGGAAGATAGCACAAACATTTCAGATGATGAACTTCGTAAAATCAATACAGCGTATACTTTGGTAAGGATAATAATAAGACACAAAAATAGCCACCCCGACCTGCAAGTTGAGCGACTATTTTTAGTTAATTGATTTAATGGGGCAGCCGTCTATCGGTGGCCCCCTTTTTGTATAATTAATATATCATGTATTGGGTTAAAATCCAACTCATAAATCGTAAGTAGGAAGGTAAGACAATGGAAGACGATACATTAATTAGAAAAATTCGTATGTCCTGTCCATTATGTGGCAAAACACATGAAGTTGAAGAGAGAAAAAGAATCGCAACCATTAATTTAAAAGGCGAGGATGTAACCTACAAAGAAAGGTTTTATTTTTATGCAAATGCTGATGAGGATGAGAATGAGAATGAATTTGAGACGGGAGCAATGACAAATGAAAATCTCCTTAATGCAAGAAATGCATATAGGGAAAAGAGGTAAAATATAAATTGTTTTTTTGATACAAATCCGTTATACTATAGAAAAGTGTAGCGGATTTTTGTTGAGGTGGAGATGTGAAAAAAAGTAAAACGAATATTTTGAATAATTTTTTCTCCAAAAACACCTTTTATCATTGTTATAGCGAAGGACAGGACAAGACATATATACAGGTTATTAATAGATATATTGATCAGCCGGTAGGAAAGAATAATAAGCAGCTTGTGAGTGAAATGTACCATGTTCTTAAGCAAGACTATAGAAATGAGTATTTTTATAAGAATACATTGTTAAATAAGCTGCTTTTGGGCGTGCATAGCGTAAATACAACAACGGCTCTGACAGAGATACCGATTGCGAATTCCAAGGCAGATTTTGTGCTTATTAATGGAAAGGCTGTTGTTTATGAAATAAAGACAGAGTTAGATAATCTGGAGCGGTTAGAGAATCAGATTAATGATTATTATAAGGCATTTGATCATGTTGCTGTAGTTACATATAATGATAATGTAGAGGCTGTGAGAACAAGGATTCAGAATATCGGTAAACCGGTAGGTATATATGCTTTGCAAAAGTCAGGAGTGCTTAAGACTATACAACGGCCAGAGAGATATTGTGAAGCATTAGATACTGGTGTTTTATTTAGATTACTAAGAAAATCAGAGTATGAGAATGTCATTATGGACAAATATGGGGCGTTGCCGGAGACTTCTGATTTTAGATATTATAATGAATGCAGGAAGTTATTTGTACAGCTTCCTATAGATGAATCCTATAGTGAGGTTTTGAAGATATTAAAGAGAAGAAGTAATATAATCAAGGATGAGTATGATAATATTCCTTATGAATTGAAATTTTTGGCTTATTTTATGGGCTTAAAGGAAGAGGATTACGAGAAGATTGATATTTTTTTAAATGAGGCATATGGAGGGGTGTAGAATGTATTTTCCTTATTTACGTGGACGGCAGTTTGAATTGATTGCCTTGAGGGAATTAATTGAAAATGATTGTATTAATAGTTCAATCATTCCTATTATTGAGCCGGTAAAGCCGACGGCTACTTTACTTAAGACGATAGAGGCTTTTGTGAGCAGAGACAGGGAAATAGCTGTAGTTATGAATCCGGAGGTTGGGGATTTTGTTGATAAACTATCGGGGCTGAGAACAGAAAATTCTAAACTGGCAAATAGTTTATTAGATTTACTTGAAAACTGCAATAAAGTGATTAAAGCTTATATCATGAATAAAGAAAGTGCTGTGTTTTTGGCGGGCAATAATGATAAAGAGAATAAACTGATAATAAATCGTGACAGGGATAGCCTAAATGATTTTTTGGATGTTTATGATGGTGTGTTGCCTAGATTTACTTTGATTCCGGATGATAGGGCATTTAAAAGAATGGTTCCGGATTCAAAAGTATTATTAGAGGATTGTTTTAACAAAAAGGTTCGCAACGTTGATTATCTGGATAATGAGGATGAATTCTTTACAGACAATAATATTTACTTTGAAGAAGATGATCTGGTTGGGTTTTCTGATTATTCAGTTGTGGGGGAAGAATTTAATGAGTCAGGATTTGCCCCGGTTGCTGTGGCAATACACATAATATATTTTGATGAGAATAAAGCATTACGAATCCATCATTTTGTCTCTGATTCAAATACCGGAATCGAGGATCCGGCAGGTAAATTCGGTGAAGCTCTTGAGAAGCTGGTGGAGTGGTGCAATAGGCATAATGTTCAAAGTACGTTGGGAATGAAGGGCTTTTATGATTGCTATAATAGTGGCAAATATCCTGGATTGGGAACTGTAAAGAAGTATTCTATAATGCATCATTTGGAGTTGGTTAGTGATTATTTAGGGGGAAAATAATAAATATGCAAATTGGTTCAGAGTGTTTTAAAGATGAACAGCTCTGCTACATGATTGAGAGCGCACAGAAACTGGGGAGATGTGATATAACAGGTAGGGACAACTGTTTTGTGTATGATACAGACAAGGATTTCTATTTAAAGGAATACATTGAAGAGCTTATTGATGTATTCACTGTTGCCAAATATATGGGAGTTGATGAAGCTGATGACAGAGTTGCATACATTAGTACTTTTTTATGTAGCTGGAATGTATTTTCTGTTGATGCTGATAGGATACGGGAGATTATTCGTGCAATCTGTCAGCAAAGATATAATGATGAGCCTGAATTATTTGATGAGAAAGTGACTATTAGAGAGCTCTTTTCTTCCGATGAAATGGAACAGAAATGTATATTAAAGACATATAGCTGGTCTGATTTTTGTTATGACATTAAGCATGTCAACAGATTCCATTCTCAGCAATTCAACCTTAAGCAGCTTAAGATATTGCTTGAAAACATGGTTTTTGATTTTCAGGCAGGAGCGTTGAATTTATACCGCTCCAGAATATGTGACGAAAAAAGCTATGATGAAGGCTATCCTCAAAGAAAAATGGGAGCACCGCCGATTGCTTTTATAACGTCAGGAAGGACAAACTCAGAAGGAATTCAATGTTTGTATTTGGCTAGTGATACGGATACGTCATTTCACGAAGTCAGAGCTCGGGATAATGACCGTGTTTCTCTTGGAACGTTCAATCTGGTTAAAGATATTAGAATCGTTGATCTGACTATGTTTGATAAAATTGGACCATTTTCAGTTCCTGATTTTGACATGACATGGTTTGCCATCAATATAGATATTATCAGAAAAATCGGAAACGAGGTTGCTATGCCGATGAGGCGATTTGATAGTGTACTCGACTACATCCCTACACAGTACATTTGCGATTTTGTTAAGCATCTGGGATATGATGGCATTAGATATAAAAGTACCTTGTCAGAGGGCGGAGTTAATTATGCTATCTTTGATGAAAAGAAGTTTGAATGTGTTGATGTGAAAGTGGTACATATTGAAAATATGCAATATGAATGGCATTATCTTTTAAAATAAAAACCAATAAGGTATTGCAAAGATTAGAAGTAAAAGGGAATGAGACAAAAAGAATTTACACAGAAAACAGTATTATCAAAGGATGAGTTGAATCGTATATATAAATATAGAAACAATAAGATTAAACAATGGGTTTTCCTATTAGCAGTAGTCTTATTGCTGTTAGTAATAATGATATCTTATTTGACAAAAGAGTTTATGAATAGTCTTTCTATAGATATAATTTGGGATATATTATTTGTAGTATTATTTATATATATAGCCATACTTTGTATGAAAAATATCAAAAAATTGAGAAATATTAAAATTGATTCGCTTAGTGTACGAAGAGCCGTAATTACAGAAAAGCAGTCTGTGAAAAGCAAGGATTTAATCAATAGGTCAAGAAATAGATTTGTGGCTGCAAAAATTGATGATAATGTTACCTTATATGCTATGTGTTCTCAAAAATAGTATGAAAGAACGATAGTTAACAAGTCTATTGGATTATTTTTTACTCTTGTAGATGATACTATAAGGGTTATTGTTCTGTAATGTGATTAATCTTAACTTTGAACTATAACTAAGAAAAGCAAGCAATATTCATGCACGGTGAAAGAGCTCTCTTGAAGCAAATTTTTATGCAATTTTACCACTTTACCGCATTAAAATTTAATACTTTTTTTATAAAATGTGTAAAATATAACAAAAAGTGCTGGACAAAATGTCCTATACGAGGTAAAATGCATATATGTAATCGAACAGCACATTTGAAGGTTGTGCAGATAGTATTGGTTATATTTTACGAATTGGGGGGATTTTTCATGAGAATATATCATGCTAAGGATTATGCAGATATGAGCAGAAAGGCTGCAAATATCGTATCGGCACAGGTGATTATGAAGCCTAATTGTGTATTGGGACTGGCTACAGGCTCTACACCTATCGGCTTGTATAAGCAGCTCGTTGAGTGGTTCAAGAAGGGGGATTTGGACTTCTCAGAGGTTATGACGGTGAACCTTGATGAGTACAAAGGATTAAGCCGTGAGAATGACCAGAGCTACTATTATTTTATGCATCAGAATTTGTTTGATCATGTGAATATTCCGGTTGAGAATACTCATCTGCCAAACGGCATGGAGCCGGATTCACAGAAGGAGTGCAAGCGCTATACAGAGCTGATTCAGTCTCTTGGCGGTGTTGATTTACAGCTTCTTGGTATCGGACACAATGGTCATATCGGTTTTAATGAGCCGGGCGAGTCTTTTGACAAGCAGGTACACTGTGTGAATCTGACAGAGTCTACTATTGAGGCCAATAAGCGCTTCTTTGCATCGGCTGATGATGTTCCGAAGCAGGCTTATACGATGGGCATCAAGACCATCATGCAGGCTAAGAAGATTCTTATTGTTGCAAGTGGTGAGGATAAGGCAGAGATTGTGCACAAGGCTTTCTTTGGACCGATTACACCACAGGTGCCGGCTTCTGTATTACAGCTGCATAATGATGTTACGCTTGTAGCGGATGAGGCTGCACTGAGTTGCTTGTAGATATTTTTTAGTTGAGAAGGTGCATGTATATGATAATAAAAAATGCAAGGGTATTTACAGAGGATGGCAGCTTTATGCAAGGTGATGTTGTCGTTAAGGATGGCCGTTTTGACAGTGTTTTGGAGAGAACAGCTGACACGGACGCGGCTAATGACAGCGCACCGCAGGAGATTATAGATGCATCAGGTCTTATCATGATACCGGGCCTTGTGGATATTCATTTTCATGGATGCAAGGGAGCTGATATGTGTGACGGCACCAAAGAAGCGCTTGATGTGATTACAGCATACGAGGCTTCTATCGGAGTGACGAGCGTGTGTCCGGCTACTATGACCATTCAAAGGGATGAGCTTTTGAGTGTCATGAAAAATGCCGGTGATTATACTTATCATGGTGGTGCACATCTTGTAGGTATCAATATGGAGGGACCTTTTATCAGTCCTTCTAAAAAGGGCGCACAGGCGGCAGAGAATATCATGCGATGTGATTATGATTATTTCTGTGAGCTTCAGGATGCGGCCAATGGCTTGATAAAGCTTGTAGATATTGCTCCGGAGGAGCCGGGCGCGATTGATTTTATAGACAGGGTAAGAGGAAGTGTTGTGGTTTCAATAGCACACACAGCGGCTGATTATGACACAGCGGTAGAGGCTATTGAGCATGGTGCAAGCCATACCACACATTTGTATAATGCGATGCCACCGCTTCATCACAGGAATCCCGGAGTTATCGGGGCTGTGAGAGATTCAGAAAAGTGTCATGCGGAGCTCATTTGTGACGGAGTGCATATTCATCCGTCGGTTATCAGGGCGACATTTGCCATGTTTGGTGCGAAGCGCATGATTTTAATAAGTGACAGCATGAGAGCCACAGGGCTTGAGGATGGAGAGTATACACTCGGTGGACAGGCAGTGACGGTAAGAGGTCCGCTTGCCACACTTCATGATGGGACAATTGCCGGCTCGGCAACCAATCTGATGGATTGTATGCGTTTCACAGTAAGGCAGGCAGGTATTCCGCTTGAGGAGGCAATTATGTGTGCTACAGCCAATCCGGCTAAGGAGATTGGCATCTATGATGAAGCAGGCAGCATTTCTGCAGGAAAGAGAGCAGATTTTGTGCTTCTCAATGATGATTTGGATATTGTGAGTGTGTATATCGACGGAAAGGAGATATCATGTTAGGTTTTTTTAAGAATAAGTCAAAGGGAAAGGTGATCTGTTCTCCGTGCAACGGCAGAGTGGTTCCTATTACAGAGGTTCCGGATCCTACCTTTTCTGAGAAGATATTGGGAGACGGCGTGGCCGTGATTCCTTCTGAGGGCAGGTTTTACGCTCCGGCGGATGGCGAGGTGACAGCTGTATTTGATACGCTTCATGCTTTTACCATGACGACCACTCAGGGAGTCGAGCTGCTTTTGCACATTGGTCTGGATACAGTGACACTAAAGGGTGATCCTTTTAAATCACATATTTCCGTTGGTGATCAGGTGAAGAAGGGTGACCTTTTGATGGAGGCTGACCTGAAGCAGATTAAGGCAGCAGATCTTAATGTCATTACTCCGGTTTTAATTGGCAACACTGCTGATTATAGTGAGATAAAGATGCTCAAAGAGGGGAATGTATCCGCCGGTGATGAGATTTTAAGTCTCGCGTAGATTTGAATATAATTATATAATAATAACGAACTTTATTGGAGTATCTCCAGTTTAGTATACATAATGTAAAGGAGGGGAAATTTATGAAATTTCTTCAAAAACTGGGTAAAGCTTTAATGCTTCCCGTAGCGGTGCTTCCTATCTGTGGTATCCTCATGGGTATTGGATATTATTTATGTCCTGCAACCATGCAAGGTGGTGATATCGAAGGTGCGCGAAATTTAATAGGTCTGTTTTTAGTTAAAGCCGGGGGCGCTTTGATTGACAACATGGCCATCCTTTTTGTAATCGGCGTTGGTGTCGGTATGTCGGATAAGAACGACGGTACTGGCGGTATTGCAGCTTTAGCTTCATGGCTGATGATGACAACACTCCTGTCTACAGGCTTTGTTACCACAATCATGCCATCTATCGCTGACAGCGCTACAAAGACACTTGCATTCGACAAGATTCAAAACCCATTTATTGGTATCTTGGCCGGTATTATTGGTTCTTTGTGTTACAACAGATTTAAGGATACAAAGCTTCCTGACTGGCTGTCATTCTTCAGTGGCAAGCGTTGCGTAGCAATTATCGCAGGTGTTGTTTCAATCCTTGTATCTGTAGTATTACTGTTTGTATGGCCATTACTTTTCGGTGCTCTTGTATCTATCGGTAAAGCAATCGTTGGTTTTGATGTAGTCGGTGCAGGTATCTATGCATTCCTGAACCGTCTGTTAATTCCTACAGGATTACACCACGCATTAAACAATGTATTCTGGTTCGATACTATCGGACTTGGAGACCTCAAACATTTCTGGGCAGGCGAGACATCAAAGGATGTTTCATGGAGCCTCGGAATGTACATGTCAGGTTTCTTCCCATGTATGATGTTTGGTATTCCTGGTGCAGCACTTGCTATGGTTAAGTGCGCAAAGCCTGCTAAGAAAAAGGCTGCCATCGGTATCCTTGCTTCTGCAGCTATCTGTGCATTCATCTGTGGTGTTACAGAGCCTTTCGAGTTTGCATTTATGTTCCTTGCTCCTGGTCTCTATGTGATTTATGCTTTACTTTATGGTATTTTCACAATGGTTACAGTAGCTCTTGGATTTAGAGCAGGCTTCTCATTCTCAGCCGGTGCGATGGATTTATTATTCTCATCTTCACTTCCGGCTGCAGCAAGGACATGGCTCATCATTCCTCTTGGAATCGCAGCTTTTATCGTATTCTACATTGTATTCTATTTCGCTATCAAGAAATGGAATCTTAAGACCCCTGGTAGAGAGGACGATGATGTCGAGGCAGAGAAGAAGGCAGTGCTTTCTAACAATGACTACACAGCAGTAGCAAAGACTATTCTTGAGGGCTGCGGTGGCAAAGACAATATTGCAAGCATTGACAACTGCATCACAAGACTCAGACTTGAGGTTAAGGATATCACTCAGGTTGATGACAAGAAGATTAAATCTGCAGGTGTTGCAGGCGTTATGAAGCCTGGCAAGAATTCTGTTCAGGTTATTATCGGAACCAAGGTTCAGTTTGTTGCGGATGAGTTTTCTAAGCTTTGCGAGTAGATTTGTTCTGCAATATAGCAGTATTGATTCACATTAGGTGATTCGTATAATTTCATAATACATGATTAAAAGCCACACCGGGTGTTATGCCTGGGGTGGCTTTTTTGAGTTCGGGCCGTAAGCTCCGAACGGTCGTGGTGCACACGGAAATGTATAGCTTTACAGCAAGGGTTGAAAAACAAACAAACGTTTGTTATAATAAATTAAGTGAGGAAATAAAAGTATATTAGGTTTAGTAATTTAAGTATTCATTTAATTTATTGTAATTAGGGAAAATCCAATATCAATCGATTGATAGAGAGAGTGATTTTATATGAACATATGGCTAAAGTTAAGGAAAACAGCTGCAATTACACTATGTGAGTTACTTGCAATTGCTACAATTTTTATAGGCTGTGCCTCCACTGATTTATCAGGCACTGAAGGTGCCGGGCATGCCGCAGGAGCTGTAGTGGCAGGTGAGGATTCTTCCGGTGCTTTAGGAAGCAAGGATAAAGCGGATGGACCACAGGAGGATCTTGTAAACAACAATTCCTACGTTTCCCTCGATGCGATTCCGGCATATGATGGCAAGGCATACGTGGCTGTCAACAATAATGAGCCTTTTTTTACGGACAGCGATATGACTACCACTGCTTTTGAAAATTACAGTGATTTGGATTCACTTGGCAGATGCGGTGTGGCTTATGCCAATATCTGCAAGGATATCATGCCGACTGAGGAGCGTGGCAAGATAGGCATGATAAAGCCATCAGGCTGGCATACGGTGAAGTATGATGTGATAAAGGACAGGTATTTATACAATCGCTGTCATCTTATTGGCTATCAGCTTGCCGGTGAGAATGCCAATCCGAAGAACCTTATTACCGGTACGAGATATCTGAATGTGGAGGGGATGCTTCCGTTTGAGAATCTGGTAGCGGATTATGTAAACAATACAGGAAATCATGTGCTCTACAGGGTGACTCCTATGTTCTCTGGCAGCAATCTTGTTGCAAACGGCGTTCTCATAGAGGCAAAGTCGGTTGAGGATAACGGTGGCGGCATACTTTTTAATGTCTATTGCTATAATGTGCAGCCCGGAGTCGGAATAAACTATGAGAATGGTGACAGCTGGCTGGATGGCATCACAGGAAGTACATCATCAGGCTCAGACAGCTCAGCAGCAGAAAATAGCGCTGCAGATTCCTCAAACAGCGAGATGATGGTTCATATCACTGCAACCGGCAAGAAATACCACCGGGCGGGCTGTCGGACCTTGAAAAAGAGTGACACAGAGGTAACGCTTGATGAAGCAAAATCCATGGGCTTGTCTCCGTGTGGCATCTGCAATCCGCCGCAGTAGATGTGCATTAGCATTTGCAACCGTTCACCGCAGATGCTCGTTATCTTTGCAGTCCGTATAATTACCATAAACCCTTGACGATTGCAAAACCGAAAAGTATAATAGAATAGCTAATGAATTCAATATTTTAATATAGATGGAGGAAACCAAATGGCACTGAGCAAAAAGCCGGTCAACGGCATGAAGGATATACTACCTGCAGAGATGGAAATCCGTGATTATGTGACAAGCGTGATCAAGGATACATACAGAAGCTTCGGATTTACACCGATAGAGACACCATGCATGGAGAATATAGCAAATCTCACAAGTAAGCAGGGCGGAGAAAATGAGAAGCTGATCTTCAAGGTAATGAAGAGAGGCGAGAAGCTGAATTTGGAGACAGCAAAGGAAGAGTCGGATGTAGTAGACTTTGGAATGCGCTATGACCTTACAGTGCCACTTTCAAGATATTATTCAAACAATGCCAACAACCTGCCATCGCCGTTTAAGGCACTTCAGATGGGCAGTGTGTGGAGAGCAGACAGACCTCAGAGAGGCCGCTACAGACAGTTTACACAGTGTGATATAGATATACTCGGAGAGCCAAGCAATCTGGCAGAGATAGAGCTGATTACAGCAACCACTACCACGATCGGCAGACTCGGCTTCGAGAACTTTGAGATAAGAATCAACGAGAGAAGAATCCTAAAGGCAATGGCTGCTTACAGTGGTTTTGCTGAGGAGGACTACGACAGCGTATTTATCACACTCGATAAGATGGACAAGATAGGAGTGGAAGGCGTTGCAAGTGAGCTTGCACAGGATGGCTATCCACAGGAAAATATTGACAAATATCTTGATTTGTTCAAGCTTTTGGAGCAGACAAGGGATGTCACTGAGGGTGTAAATATACTTTCAGAAAAGCTCGGTGAATATTTAGACGAAGAAGTGGTTACAAATATGACAGAGATAGCTACTGCTGTCAATGCCACAAAGGGAGCAAAGTTTGAGCTCGTATTTGACCCTACACTTGTTCGTGGAATGAGCTACTACACAGGAACTATTTTTGAGATATCAATGCCTGAGCTTGGCGCAGCCTGTGGCGGTGGCGGACGATATGACAAGATGATTGGAAAGTTCACCGGAAATGATGTACCTGCCTGTGGTTTTTCAATCGGTTTTGAGAGAATTATCCTGCTTCTCATGGAGAGCGGCTTCAAGATTCCTGAGAGTCCAAAGAAGGTGGTTTATCTGGTTGAGAAGAAATATCCGGCAGACAAGCTTGTTGATGTCATGAACCAGGCAAAAGACGCAAGAGCAAACGGACAGCAGGTGCTTGTTGTGCGCATGAACAAGAACAAGAAATTCCAGAAGGAGCAGCTTATGAAAGAGGGCTACGAGGAGTTTGTTGAGTTCTTTAACAGATAGGAATCTGATAAGCAGCAGATTAGCTGTGCAGCAGCGGTACCAAACAGATATTAGAATAAATATATAGTAGAAATATAAGGAGCATAAAATGGCAGAATCAATGCAGGGCTTACATAGAAGCCATAGATGTACAGAGGTATCAAATGCCAATATCGGTGAGAAGGTCACCGTCATGGGCTGGGTACAGAAGAGAAGAAATTTAGGAAGTCTCATTTTCGTAGATTTAAGAGACAGAAGCGGAATACTTCAGATAGTATTCGGTGAGGAAAATGTAGGTGCAGAGGGCTTTGAAAAGGCAGGCACCTTAAGAAGTGAGTTCGTCATCGCAGTTGAGGGAACTGTTCAGAAGAGAACAGCTGCTGTCAATGAGAACTTAAAGACAGGTGATATCGAGGTTATCGCTACATCAATCAGAGTGCTTTCAGAGGCACAGACACCTCCATTCCATATTGAGGAGAATTCAAAGACCAGCGAGGACATCAGACTTAAATACCGTTATCTGGATCTTCGCCGCCCTGATATCCAGAGAAATCTCATGCTCAGAAGCAATGTGCTTCGCGTGATGCGTGACTTTATGGCAAACGAGGGATTTTTGGAGATAGAGACACCAATCCTTTGCAAGTCTACACCGGAGGGCGCCAGAGACTATCTCGTGCCAAGTCGTATACACCACGGACATTTTTACGCGCTCCCTCAGTCACCACAGCTCTTTAAGCAGCTTCTGATGGCTTCAGGCTATGACAGATATTTCCAGATTGCACGATGCTTCCGTGATGAGGATCTGCGTGCAGACAGACAGCCTGAGTTTACACAGGCAGATATGGAGCTTTCATTCGTAGATATCGATGATGTAATCGAGGTAAATGAGAGACTCTTAAAGCACCTTTTTAAAGAGGTCATAAATGTGGATGTTGAGATTCCGTTTAAGCGTATGCCTTGGCAGGAGGCTATGGACAGATTTGGTTCTGACAAGCCTGATACACGTTTTGGTATGGAGCTTTGCGATGTTTCAGATGTGGTAAAGGACTGTGGCTTTGGAGTATTCACAGGAGCTCTTGAAAACGGTGGCTCTGTCCGCGGTATCAATGTAGAGGGACAGGCAAAGATGCCTCGTAAGAAGATTGACAAGCTTGTAGAGCACGCAAAGGGCTGTGGAGCAAAGGGACTTGCTTATCTGTGCATCAATGAGGATGGCACATACAAGTCATCATTTGCCAAGTTTATGACAGAAGCTGAGCTTGATGCACTTGTTGCAAAGATGAACGGAAAGCCGGGAGATTTACTCCTTTTCGCAGCAGACAAGAATAAAATCGTATGGAATGTACTTGGAGCGCTTCGTCTCATGCTCGGAGCTGAGCTTGGCCTGATTGATGAGAACAAGTACAATTTCCTCTGGGTAACAGAGTTCCCACTCCTTGAGTGGTCTGATGAGGAAAACAGATTTATGGCAATGCATCATCCATTCACTATGCCTATGGAGGAGGATTGGGACAAGATAGACTCAGATCCGGGCGCAGTTCGTGCAAAGGCATATGATATCGTACTCAATGGTACAGAGCTCGGTGGAGGCTCAGTGCGTATCCATCAGGATGACATCCAGGAGAAGATGTTTGAGGTGCTTGGCTTCACAAAGGAGCGTGCACATGAGCAGTTTGGATTCCTGCTTGATGCATTCTCATATGGCGTACCGCCACACGCAGGACTTGCCTTCGGTGTTGACCGTATCTGCATGCATATGCTGCATACAGACAATATCAAGGAGGTTATTGCATTCCCTAAGGTAAAGGACGCTTCGGACCTCATGTCAGAGGCACCCGGAACTGTAGATCCAAAGCAGCTTGAGGAGCTTGGAATAGCTGTAGCTGCAGAGGAAGATGAGGAATAACACTATAATATGAATTTGAAAAAAAATATTTTCAATGCGATTACCATAATACTGCTCGCCGCACTTATTGCGGGGGCAGTATTGCTTAATAACAGGATAAAAAAGCTCGAGACACAGATGTCATACACCTCAGACAACACATCGGTGATACTTTCCGATGTGCAGACCATGCAGGATGATATCAAGTCCACCCTTGAGGAGGAGGCCAGCCTCATAACAGACTGGGATATTTCCTTAAAAAGTGCAGACTTTACCGATAAGACATACACAGTCTCTGTCTCGGTGGTGCCAAAGGAGTACACAGAGGATACAAAAACCAGTGTATTTTTCGGTACAAACGAGATACCGCTCGAGCTAGACGGCATCAAGTATACGGGCGAGGCCACACTTCCGCTGTCTGAGGACTATGCAGGCAATGTGACATTTCTGTTTGTTGACGGAAATAAGAGAAGTACAGAGGTGCTCGATAAGTTTGAAGGTGTGACATCAGTGTTCAAAAATGTAGCATCCGGCATACTTGCCGATAAACCAACCTTTGATAATGGCAGCATAAAGCTTGGCACAGATGTAGATGTAGCGGTCATGGGAAATGATTACTTTGACTTTAACAGTGTGCAGCTCGTAGTTGCAAGCTCAGATACAGAGCTAAAGACATACGATATCAGACAGCTGTTGGCAGAAAACGGCACGGACAGTGCAGACTCTGCAGACACAGACTCCATCACATCCGCCTTAAGCCGGAAGGATGATGCCAAAAAAGATGGCTCAAAGAATAACACGGAAAATGATACCTCTGATGCCTCAAAAGAGGATGACGGTAAGCTCCATAGCCTCGAAGGCACAGTCAAAATCGAAGACTTAATCCCTGTCACAGCTGCAAGCAATATCAAAATATATGTCAAAGCAGTATCGGCACAGGGTTACACCTTCACATATGACCTGTTCGATGGTACCGTAAATCAGGACATCACAGACTTTGAAACCACAGCCGACATATCCGGCGGAGACTACACAGTAACCGACCCGTCCGGCAGCAAATACGAGCCATAAAAATGTGATATAAGTGTAATTATTTAAAATCAGTTTTTCTTGTGTTTTCAAGGCGGCTCAGAATATTTATAAACAATATATAACTATTAAATAAGCTCATTTCGCATAAGTGAAATGAGCTTTAAATTTAAGAAGAAAAAAGTGCCGGACAAAATTTCACGCCAGTGAAATAAGTCCGGCACTGCCAGAATGCAAGGTAGCAAAGCGCCTCGCTCGTAAACCTGAATTAGCCGGAGAGCATACAGTGTGTTCCGAAGAAAAATGTGAACTGCCGCGGAGTTCCATAAATTAAAGAAGAAAGAAAACATAAATAAAATCGTAACCTGTCCGGATAAAGAACCGCGGCTGACTTCACATTTTTCTGAGGAATATACTGTGTGCTATGCCGGCAGCTTCACAACCTAAAAAGCGAGGCGCCCACCACCAATCATTTGATGAGCTGCGCCTCACCCTTCTTTTTTGCTGAGCGGCAGCGTAAATATAAACTCAGTTCCCACACCCTCAGTGCTTATCACATTTATATTCTCACCATGTGCCTGCACAATTTCTTTAACTATAGACAGGCCAAGTCCCGTACCGCGCTTATCCTTTCCGCGGGATAAATCACTCTTGTAGAAGCGCTCCCAGATCTTTGAAAGGCTGTCCTTTGGTATACCGATACCGTGATCCTTTACTGATATAAACACCTTTTCATTTCTGATACTCGTCTCAATCTTGATACTCGAATCATTATTTGAAAACTTCACAGCGTTGTCTATCAGGTTGTAAAGAATCTGCTGGATTTTGACCATATCACCGCGCACGAAAAGCTCTTTTCCGGTGAGCAGCAGGTCAAAGCTTAAGCCCTTCTCACTGCATTTACCCTCGAAGGTAAGGATTGTCGTGCGGATCATTGTATTGATGTCAAAATCAGCAATATCCAGATGTATGCCGTGATGACCGAACTGGTTCAGATCGATAAGACTCTTGGTGAGCTTATTAAGCCTCTCGGTTTCAAAAAGTATGATGTTTAAGTATTTATCCTGCATCTCAACAGGAATGGTTCCGTCCAGCATGGCCTCCACGTAGCCCTTTATCGAGGTAAGAGGGGAGCGAAAGTCGTGTGACACGTTGGAAACAAACTTGCGCTGATCCTCCTCAAGCGTATCAAGCTCAGTTGCCATGTAGTTTAGTGTGTTTGCCAGATAGCCGATTTCGTCATTGGAATGTACATCAATCTGGGCAGTGAAATCGCCCTTTGCATACTTCTTTGCGGTCTTTGTGATTTTGGAGATAGGACGGTAAATGGAGCGGCTCATCGTGACAAGCATAATAAATGCCACTACAAAAATGAGCGCTACAGTGTAAAAGGAGATATTCATAAAACCGTTTACACCTGCCGTGATATGGCTCATTGTCTTGTGAATGACTATGTAGCCGATATTCTGGTACGAGACATTTACCGGGGAAAATACGGACAGCATCCTATGTTTGAAGGAGTCGTAAAAATCTCCAATCATATAGTTGTCGCAGCCAAAATCGGTGACATCAAATCCATTTATCACTACAGGCTTAGAACTGTCATTTTGGATATCAATGCCTATTGACGGATCATCTGAGTCCATGAGCAGCTCACCGTCAGGGCTGACCACCCATACCTCGGCATCCATATAGTCGGCTACGATTTTCATGTGATTCTGGAAATCGCTAAGCGACATGGATGAACCAAAGTATTCACTGGCATAGTCACCTGCTATGATGGAGGCCTCCCTGTAGAGATTGGAAGCCTCCTGCTTTTCAATATAGTCTGTGGTGAGATGCTGTGTAAAGGTGCATATAATGAAAAAAGCGATGACACCGTAAATCAGGTAGCTGATTAACAGCTTAGAGTAGATGGTGTGCTTCATTATTATTTTACCTCAAACTTGTATCCGATACCCCAGACAGTTGCGATGCGCCAGGTTGGCTTGTCCTTGATTTTCTCGCGGAGACGCTTTACATGCACATCGACAGTGCGGGTGTCGCCGACATATTCATAGCCCCATATGTTGTCCAGAAGCTGCTCCCTTGTAAACACCTGATTTGGAGATGAGGCAAGAAAATATAAAAGCTCAAGCTCCTTTGGCGGCATATCAATCTGCTGTCCGTCATAAGTGACAGAGTAGTTCGACAGATTTACAATAAGCCCTGGGTACTCCACACACTTGATATCTACGGAAGCATAGGCCTCCGGCTTTGCAGGCTGGAAGCGTCTGAGCACGGCCTTGACTCTTGCCACAAGCTCCTTTGAGTCAAAGGGCTTGAGTATATAGTCGTCGGCGCCAAGCTCCAGGCCTAAAACCTTGTCAAATACCTCGCCCTTTGCGGAGAGCATGATAATCGGCACATCGGACTTTGCACGTATCTCACGGCATACCTGATAGCCGTCTATGCCCGGAAGCATGAGGTCCAAAAGAAGCATGTTTGGCTTGTAGTGCTCGAACGCGATAAGAGCCTGCTCACCGTCATTTACGATTTTGGTGTCATAGCATTCCTTGGTCAGATATAGAGATATAAGCTCTGCTATATTGTTGTCGTCGTCTACTATCAGTATTTTCTGTTTAACAGCCATTTCTAATCTCCTTCTTAAAAATTATTTATATTCCGTAAAAGTACATTGTCGTTATTTAAAGGTTGCGATGGTTACTCCGGCATCGCCCTCACCAAACTCACCGAGATGGTATTCCGCAATAGTTTTTGTCCTCTTAAGGAGTCCATGAACAGCCTTTCGCAGTGCACCGGTGCCTTTTCCGTGGACAATGCGCACTGATGAAAGATGAGCGATATATGCGTCGTCCAAGTATTTATCTAAGAGAGCAAGTGCCTCATCCGTAGTCTTTCCAATCAGGTTGATTTCTGATGAAACTGACAGCGATTTGCTCATCTTTATCTTACTTCCGCTGCCGCCGTACTTCTTGGCAGGAGAGACATCGTCGTTTAAGAGCACGAGGTCATTAATATTAACCAGCGAGCGCAGTATACCCATCTGCACATACAAATCGCCCTTGGCGTTTGGCAGAGTGTGGACGGTTCCCTTCAGATTGAGGGAGAGCACAAGCACAGAATCACCGATGCGCAGCTTCTTAGGCGCCTTGTGATTTGCCTTGGCAGTGTTTTTCTTGATGTCTGACAGCTTCTTTTCCTTGTCATTCATCTTGTCACGAAGGGCAGAGCGCTCCTTTTCCATCTGGCTCATAGGAGCCTGTCCCTGTCCGTATTTGTTGAAATTGCGGATGGTTTTGTCGGCAAGTTCCTTTGCATCCTGCAGTATCTTGTAGGCTTCCTCATTTGCCTCGCGTAAAATCTTGTCCTTGCTCTTGTCTATGCGCGCATTTTTCTCTTCGAGCTGTTTCTTGAGCTTTTCAATCTCGGCCTTGTAGCTGTTGATTTCAAGCTGTTCCTTTTCGATAGTTTGTCGCTGTGACTCGAGGCTTGCAATCAGATCCTCAAAATCAAGGTCGTTATCATTAATTCTGCTTTTTGCATCCTCGATGATGCTTTCGTCCAGACCAAGCTTTGATGAGATTGCAAATGCGTTACTCTTTCCCGGAATACCGATTAACAGGCGGTAGGTAGGGCTTAAAGTCTCCACATTGAACTCACAGCAGGCATTTTCCACACCGTCTGTGGAAAGCGCATATACCTTCAGCTCACTGTAGTGTGTGGTGGCCATGGTGATGGCACCATACTGGTGCAGTCTGTTTAAAATTGAGATGGCAAGCGCCGCACCCTCTGTCGGGTCGGTTCCCGAGCAGAGCTCATCGAACAGGCAAAGGCTTCTGTCGTCAGCTTTTTCAAGAATTTTTACGATATTGGTCATGTGAGACGAGAAGGTACTGAGACTTTGCTCAATACTCTGCTCATCGCCTATATCCGCAAAGACATCCTCAAAGATGGCGAGCTTTGACCTGTCAGCCGCAGGAATGTGAAGACCTGCCTGACCCATGAGAGTCAAAAGTCCGACAGTCTTTAGTGAAACCGTCTTACCGCCGGTGTTTGGTCCGGTGATGATGAGCTGCTTATAGTCCTCGCCGAGCCGTACATCTATAGGGACCACCTTTTTAGCATCCAAAAGCGGATGACGGCCCTTTCTGATATTGATATGCCCCTCGGTGTTGAACTCCGGTGCCACACCGTTATATGATTTAGCCAGATTTGCCTTTGCAAAAATGAAGTCAAGCTCTGAAAGAATCTCATAGTCCTGCTCCAAAGCAACCGCATTCATGGCAACCTTGTCGCTGAGCGCTGCAAGGATTTTTTCAATCTCCTCCTGCTCCTTTATGAAAAGCTCCTTGAGCTCGTTATTCAAATTGACGACAGCCATCGGCTCGATAAAAAGGGTAGAGCCGGTAGATGACTGGTCGTGCATCATGCCGGGTACATTGCCCTTTGCCTCAGCCTTTACAGGCAGACAATATCTGCCGTCGCGCATGGTCACAACCGCATCCTGCAGATATGTCCTCGTTGTGCTGTTGTTCATGAGCTTGGTGAGTTGCGCATGGATTCTGTCGTTCATGCCGCGTATGCTCTTTCTTATCTTAAAAAGCTCAGGACTCGCATCATCGGCAATCTCTTCCTCAGATAAAATGCACCTCTTAATCTCGTCGCAGAGCGCAGAAACCGGTTCAATCCCTGAAAACAGACCGGAGAGTGAATCCTGTTTCTCATTATCCATGGCGCTTCTGCCATAAGCCTTCACGCGCTTTGCAACCTCCAAAAGACTGCAGATGCGAAGAAGCTCGGTCGTATTCAGTGCACCGCCGATATCAAGCCTCTTTAGGGAAGCATGTACATTGTGTATGCCAACGAAGGACACTCCGCTGTCCTTATACAGGCGGCTTAGTGCATCGGCAGTGGTGGTCTGCAGATGTCTGATTTCGTATAAATCGGTGATAGGCTCAAGCGAAAGACACCTTTTCTTTGTCTCATCACATGCTGCGTAGCTGCTTAGCATGGTGAGGATTTTGTTATATTCCAATGTTTTGTAAACTTTTTTATTCATTTCTATATCCTTATATTTCGGTAGTTGAATATTAAATTCATATTTACTGTATAGCTTATCATATTATAGCTGAAAATCTTCAAAAAAACCATAATAAATATGTATTAAATGATAATTACAAGATGATAACATAAAGTTTAATACATAACGAACCGGTTTGTTAAACGAGCCAAAAAGTAAGGGCTTGCAGCAGTCCGGCGGGTACATGCCACAAGCCCGTACTCAAAGGCGTATTCAAAAAATATGGTTGCAACGCAATATAATTCAGAATATAATGTAAGATAGTAACTAAAGACATCTAATCAGGGTGACAATATGGAGCAATTTATCAGAGAAAAGATAAAGGATAAACCGCTGAATAAAAAAAGACTTGCAAAAAAAGCAGGCACAGCAGCACTCTGCGGAGTGGCATTTGCAGTGGCTGCAAGCATTGTTTTTGCTATATTTCTGCCGGTTATCAACAGACAATCAAAAAAAGCTTCAGATGGAAAAAATAATAATGATGTGCAGATAGCCACACAGCAGCCTGGCATAGATGACAGCAATGATGCATATAGTGAAAATGGTACACAAAGCACAGAGTCCGGCATTTCTTCGGAGCCGTCTTTGCAGACATATCAGCCTACACTCGCAGATTATCAGGCAGTGCAGAACCAGCTCTACAGCGTGGGAGCTTCGGCCTCGAAATTTGTAGTAGGAGTCACGGGTGTGACAGATGCCACTGATATTTTCAACAATTCCTATGAGACCGAGGGTCAGGGAGTGGGAGTGATACTGAGGGACAATGGAAAGCAGCTGATCATTCTGACAGAGAAAAATGTAGTGGATAAGGCGGATAAGCTTAGTGTAACCTTTGTAAACGACATGATGGCTGATGCTGCGCTGGTCAAGTATGACAGCAATACAGGTATAGCAATCATTTCCGTGGATAAGTCACTTCTGGACGACACCACAACAGGGGCTATAGCGGTTGCGGAGCTTGGTAATTCAAATATTGTTTCAAGAGGAGCATCTGTCATTGCGCTTGAGGCAAACTATGCCATTCTCACAGGTCTTGTAACGTCAACAACCAACGAGCTGTCGGCGCAGGACAACAATTACTCGGTGCTCACCACAGATATCGCAAGCAACAAGTTGCAGAGCGGTATACTGATTAATACAGATGGTCAGGTCATAGGGCTTTCGCTGCAGGATTTCAATCCGGCGGAGGAAAACAATACGCTCACGGCTGTCAGCATAAGCGACCTGTCACCTGTCATTGAAAAGCTCGAGAGCGGCGCGGATGTGCCGTACATAGGCATCACCTGTACTACAGTTACAGAAAAAATAGCAAACAGATATAACATCCCAAAGGGTGTTTATATAAAGCAGGTTACCATGGATTCACCGGCATTTGTCTCGGGGCTTCAAAGCGGAGATGTGATAGTTGCGGTAAACAATACAGATGTGTCGAATGTGTCCGCGTACAACACACAGCTTATGAAGCAAAAGCCTGAGGATACCTGCAATCTGAAAGTAAAGAGAAAAGGAAGCAACGGCTACACGGAGATTACCTGTCAGGTGAAAATCGGAGTGATGAATTAGCCGAAATAGGAGGATATATGAAGTATATTTCAACTCTCCGCGAGGGAGAGAGAATCAATGAGATTTTTTTATGCAAGAGCAAGCAGACTGCCATGACCAAAAGCGGAAAGCCTTATGACAATGTTATCCTGCAGGATAAGACAGGCACGCTGGATGCCAAGATATGGGACGTGGGCTCAGTAGGCATTGAGGAATTTGATGCAATGGATTACATAGCCATAACCGGTGATATCACAAGCTTTCAGGGCAATTTACAGTGTTCCATAAAGCGTGCGAGAAAGGTAAACGAGGGAGAATATGACCCTGCGGATTATCTGCCGGTCAGCGATAAGGATGTCGAGGTCATGTATAAGGAACTCATGGGCTTTATCGGCTCTGTAAAGAATCAGTACCTGTCACAGCTATTACATAGCTTTTTTGACAATAAGGAGTTTGAGCGCCGTTTCAAGTTTCATTCAGCCGCAAAGAGCGTGCACCACGGCTTTGTAGGAGGTCTTTTGGAGCATACACTCGGTGTGACGAAGAACTGTGATTATTTTGCAAAAATGTATCCGGTTTTAAACCGTGACCTGCTTCTTACAGCAGCCATTTTCCATGATATCGGAAAATTAAAGGAGCTTTCTACTTTCCCGGAGAATGACTATACAGACGCAGGCCAGCTCCTCGGACATATCATGATTGGTGCAGAGTGGGTAGGCGATGCGATTAAGAGCATCAACGGCTTCCCGGTAGTACTCGCAAACGAGCTGAAGCACTGCATACTTGCCCACCACGGCGAGCTTGAGTTTGGCTCTCCGAAAAAGCCGGCACTTGTCGAGGCACTTGCACTTAGCTTTGCAGACAACATAGATGCCAAGATGGAGACCTTCAGGGAGCTGCTTGTAAATGTGCCTGAAAACGATACAAAGTGGCAGGGCTACAACAGATTTATGGAGACAAATTTCCGCATGCCGTCCTCCTGCCCTAGCGCGGCAGCAGCGGCGTATTTTGCCCCGGAAGAGACGGTGCAGCGCATGAAATACTGACTCGACGAGAGCCATCGGTAGATCAAAGCCTGCTGGCTATTATAGACATAAAGCACGGAACGGTATCCGGATTCGCTGGATAAATAGCAGATGCTGCCGTCAGACGCAATATCTGCGTCGAGAATCGGCTTCTGCGAGGAAATATGCAGAACGGAGCCGTTTTTCTGGCTGGCAGCCTCCAGTGTATTTCCGCCGGTATCATAGGCCATCGCAATTTCGCCGCCGGTTTTCAGGACCGGTGCGGACATGGACGCCTGAATGGATGCAGTCTCCACACCGTCCTTGTCATAGAGGCTGAGTCCCGTTGCAGAGGCAACAGAAAGTCCGCCGGACAGATCAGCATAGCGGTTGGAGTTGCTCTCGTCGTAGACGAAGCGCCCCGTTTTGCTGTCCTCGGAGACGTTCAGATAGCGCACATAACGCTGCAGCGCGTCCAGATTCAGCCGGTCACGAAACACATAAGCCGCTACACCGCCCGTGACAAGCACAAGCAGGAGCGCAAATACAGCGATCCGCTTCCCAAGTCCCGGATGCTTCTGCGCATGCAGCTGCGAGACATTATCCGACATGAAAAACCGCCCTTCCGTCATCGTACCAAAGCTGTGT
>ENA-OQQW01000075-OQQW01000075.1-human-gut-metagenome-genome-assembly--contig:-NODE-75-length-66564-cov-7.624908_pt1 | contig 66564 bp, 57 predicted proteins | sample MGYA00243234_ERZ505098 | MGnify/ENA primary metagenome ERZ505098 (study PRJEB26097, sample SAMN02712086) | human gut metagenome | biome: Gut microbiome | host: Homo sapiens | place: Denmark: Copenhagen... | reverse complement strand
AATATTAATTTTGGTTTCGTGAGTTAGTCCGTCATTGGCTTTAGTAAAGGGATTAAGTTCGTTAAAAGAATAAGAACACTTGGGACAACGGAATCTTCTTTGGCGATAAACAATGCTACATTTACGGTTGACCAGTGTAGAGTGTGTGAGAGTTCGTGGGTAGTATCCATGAATTTTTACAGGTCCGGAACAGAACGGACAGATCTTAGAGGTAACTTTTAGCTTAAGATTAATAATGATTGAGCCGTCGGACTGCGCAATGGTTTGTAGTTCCTCAATCTTATCCTCTTGAATGTTAAGCATATTTGTGATAAACTGACGCATAGATAAAAATCCTCCTTCGTCTTAGTCATATAGGCAATTACTATTTTAACGAAGGAGGGTTTATTTGTTTAGATGTGGCTTGTACAGAAATTTTAGTCTGTACAAGCCATTTTTGCTTATTGTTGAATAGGGTATTTTGGCCTACGACCACAAAAGTTGTACTAGGTTGACCCACAGATTTGGACTAGCTTGAGCACAAGAATGTACTAGCGAAACCACAAAATGTACCAGGTCTTAATCGAGCACAAAAATTGGACTAGGTCGACCCAACCACAAGTAATGGACTAATGCAAGGAAAAATTGATATAGACCTTGCGGATAAGCTCTATGTTTATGCTCGTAGTATTGCCATTCATACCGAAGAAGACACCAGTACTCCTATTACTATTAATGCGAAAAATGTGGAGTTACTGTCCGATAGTGACTGGGTAGTTCGCACCGAGACCGGTTCTTCTGTTGATATTAATGCGCAAGAAGATATAATAATGAAATCCTTCGCGGGTCAAGGTATTACTAATAATGCCTCCGAAGGCTACATAAATTTTAATGCGAAAAACATTACCATCGATGGCCATCAATTATATGGCATTGCAGCTCTAAGTGGCGATGTTACCTTAACGGCTGAAAATGATAACACGATTATTTGCAATGATAATTCTTCAAATGACCGTGGTATTCAGAATAAAAACGGTAATGTTACTATTACTTCCTTAAATGGCGAAAACACTATTTGGGGCGGTGATAAAGGCATTTATGCACAGGGTGCAGCTAGTGTTGATGTAACTGCTGAGAAGGGCTCTAACACCGTTACCGGTAAGAATGTCTTTGCTTTAGGCTCTGACAAGGGTGCTATTACGCTGAATGCTAAAGATAACTATGTATATTCCGATGTTCAGGCCATGTTTGCTAACGGTGGTGTAATTACTGTAAACTCCACTGGCATTACCGGGATGATTGGTGACGTTGTTGCTAAGAGAGCAGGCTATGCTAAAGCAGGCTTTGATTCTGAAAAGTCTTACCTCTTGGGTGCAGTACACACTAACGATTGGTTTGCTCTTTATTCCACTACTGACCTGACCTTCACTGATGGCGCAACCTGGTATCTGACTGATAACAGCAATGTGTCTAATCTGACCTTGGCTAATGGTATTGTGGACCTGACTGCAAACGAGAAGGGTAATGCCCATCAGGTTTCTATTGATAGATATCTGAGCGGCAGTGGTCTTTTTAAGCTGGATTTGACCTATCATGATAATGATGTAGCAAGCTATATGAATGCTGAAGATAGCGACTTTATCTACATTTATGGTGGCGATGGCGGCGAGCAGAATATTGAGTTTGCTGTCAATGATGCAAATCTGGGCGCTATGGAAAGCGGCGATAAGCTGTATTTCGCACAGGTACATGATGATGCTGCAACCTTTGGTCAGGGCGAGACCATTAAGCGGGCTAATGAAGACAGCATTTATGATAACCAATATCGAATCGACTTTGAGGAGCATGAAGAAGTAATAGCTTCTGCTTTAAGCCTTGCTAATGCTGACAGCGCTGGCGGCAATGAGGATGGTGCTGGTGATAAGCCCACTGAAATTGTTCCCACGTACAGCGATTGGTTCATTACCTGCGAAAAGGGTGGCATCAACCCGAATGGCGAGACTCCGGTACAGTCCTACAATGCAGGCTTTGCCCTGTGGCGTGACGACGACACCCTGCTGAAGCGTCTGGGAGAGCTGCGCTACACCAATGACGAGGGTGGCGTTTGGACCCGCGTAATTGGCAAGAAGCTGGAGGATAACCGTGCTCTGGGCTTCAATACGCATGCGAAGACTGTTCAAGTCGGCTATGACCGCAAGGATGTGCAGGAGGATGGCAGTGGTACCTGGCGCAAGGGTATTGCTATTGGCCACACCTGGGCAGACACCTCCTTCAGCGGTGGCGAGGGCAAGAACAATTACACCGACCTGTCCATCTATGCTACCAATATTCGTAAGCATGACCATTATTTAGATTTAGTAGCACGCTTCGGTCGCATTAACAGCGATTATGATACTGTTTATGGTGACCATGGCGAATTTGATAACTGGGCTGGCAGCCTGAGTGCTGAATACGGCCGCAAGAAACAGATGAACGAGGACAACTGGTTCATCGAGCCCCAGGCACAGCTGACCTATAGCTACATGTGGGGCGACTCCTACACCACCCGCAAGGGCGTACGTGTGGAGCAGGATAATGCTGATAGCCTCGTAGGCCGCGCCGGCTTCATCATCAGCAAGGAGCTGGAGAGCGAGCGCAAATATCCGAATCGTTATTATGCAAAAGCCTTCATCATGCATGAATTCCTGGATGGTGGCGACAATACCGTTAGCCTGGGCAACGACCGCTTCTACGCAGGTAGCGACTTCAAGGATACCTGGTATGTAGTTGGCGTAGGTGCTAATGCTGATATGGGTAATCAATGTACCTTCTATTTCGATGCTGAAAAGAATTTCAAGGCTCATGTGAAGATGCCTTATCGCATTGAAGCTGGTTTCCGTTGGGAGTTCTAAGGGGAGGTATGAATGATGAAAAAGTTAGTATTTGCAGGTATGATGGCAGCGCTGCTGGCTACCAGCACCGCTTTTGCAGAGCAGGCATATCAGAAGGATATTCAGTTATTTAGTCAAAATGAGATTGTTCTCACCAATAATGAGCTGACCAAGGGCACTGTGACCACTATTAACGGTGCTGCTGCAGAGCTGGGTGCGCTGCAGGATGTGCGCGTTGTTTATGAAGAGCGCGACCATAAGCCGACTAATGCACTGATGACCCATGCTTTTTACGAGCAGGGCGAGCTGTGGATGGTGGGCGAGGTTGCTCCCGACCAAGAGGCAGCTGTGGGTCGCATGATTACCAGCAGCCCCGAGGTGGCAACTGCCAAGGGCTTGAAGATTGGTGATGACTTTACGCAGGTTATGGCTTTGTACGGCGAGCCTCAGTACATTCACTGGAATAAGCTGTGCAAGGATGATTATCTGGAGGTTGACCGTTGGTTAATCTATTTCTGCCAAGAGCCCTATGAAAAGGGTACCCCGAAGGCAGAGCGTCCGGAGATCACGAAGCTTTTAATCGGCATGAAGGGGATGCAGGTAGTACGCTTAGGCTACTCCGGCATGTGGAAGCTTGGTTTATGATTTAATTTTTGAGAGGAAGGGTTGTTATGAGTCAAAAGACTGAAATGGTGGGTTCCAGAATTAAGTACATCCGCATTGGAAAACGCTTGTCCCAGACAGAGGTTGCGCATAAGGTGGGGATTAGCCAGGCTCATTTGAGTAATATTGAGTCCGGACGCAGCCATTGTACTTTGGAAAATCTGATTAAGATTGGCGAGCTTTTCTAATGCCCCATTCGCGACTTTTTCGTGGATGTGGACAAGGAGTACGAGAAGAAGGATGAGGATAAGGATTTATTCTCCCTGCTGGAGCTGGCTACAGCGTTGTTAGAATTAAAGAAGAAACGCTGATTCAGCTTAGGACTTGTACGCCTTTTAGTATGAAACGCAGTATCTTGCTAAGGGCGCAGGATACTGCGTTTTTATAAAAGCTATGGGGTAGTTCAGGGGAGCTATCGAGAATCTATTAGGGGACAATCTAGTAGAACGAAAGGGGCAATTTTGTTATGAACAAGATTTTTAAGGTTGTTTGGAACGAGGCACGCAGAGCGTATGTGGTAGTTTCCGAATATGCGAAGGCACAGGGTAAAGGCTGCAGCGGCAAAAAGCTTCTGGCGATGCTGATTGCTGCGGGCGTACTGTCCTGCCCGATGTTTAATGTGGCAGAGGCTGCGACCTTAGGTGCGGTTTCGAAGGAGAATTATGTTGCTATAAAAATAGATAATCCTGATACTGCTAAAGATCAGGTTAAATATGGTGGATATAAATATAAAAAGACAAGTGCAACATATACCGATAAAAACAATAGAACCCATACTGTATATTATTACGTGCGAGATGGCTATACTATCAAAGCTGAGTATAATCATTTGTTTACTTTTGAAGATGTTCCTGTGCTAGCACAAGAAGTGACAGATTATACTATCAGTACCTATAAAACAGGTGCTAGTTCTACAACAGATGCTGATTTGTTGAAATCTAACCAGGTATTGGTAACTGCATCTGGCGTTAAGACGTTAACTAATGTTACTATTAATGAGGCTGAGTCTGGCACCTTTGTTGGTTCTAGCAACTCTGGTGGCGTAAAAACAGAAGATAGTTGGAATTATATCATTTATGATTCTGATGGAAAGTATGTTGATGCTTCTAAAAATATGAGCACCTATTTCCATACAGCAACGCTAGATTCAACAACTGGCCAATATACGCATAACGGTGAAGTTATTGCTCCAGAAAACTTATATGTTTTAACAAAAACACAGACTATTATGGGTCAAGAAGTTGTGAGAAAGACGTTAGGCTATTTCACCACAAAGGATCAAGAGTTATATAAAGGTTCCGTTTTTGGCTTGCATAACGAAGTTTTAATGACTACTAAAGATGGAGATACTCTTTATAGCTATTGGGGTGCTGCAACTGACGATCCTAACGAGACTATTGGTAGCATGAGGGTTGGCCAGCTTAATGATATGTTCACGGTTGTTGAGAACAATCTCAAGAGCGCTATGGGCGATGATATTGAGAAAGTTGAAACTGAGAAAACGGGAGATAATTCTGGTACTATCAACCTGATTCGCAGAGGTATATATAACACTACGACTGGCCAGTATGCCCAAAAAGATACAGCAGGAAATTACCTGCCCGGTGTTGCTGTAGGTTTGAATGTTAAGAGTGAGGGCGGTACTGGTGGTAACGGCGATGATATGAGAATCACCATTTCAGTTCCGAATGGCGAGGCTAATACAGATATTACTTTGAATGCAGGCTCTAAGGTAGTGGCTCAGGCCGACGCTAATAAAAATTTAAGTGGCTTGAAAATTAACGGTATTGATTATACTATTACTGGTCAAACATATACACCTGGCAATAATATTACCATTGACAATGGAGTAATTAGCGCTAAGGATACTAAGTATACTGTAACTCCTGGCAGTGTTGTAAGCGGTACAAATGAAGTTAGAGCTTATGATATTAACGAGAGCGGCAATACTAATAACCCGATAGCTCATATTGTCGATACCGATACTAGATATACTATTACTTCTACTTATGGAAGTGGCAGTGTAGTAAAAACATACACAATTACTCCTAATGATGGAACTCACGCTACAACCATTGTAGATACCGATACAAACACCACTTACGCTCAAGGCAATGGTGTAACTATTACAGGAGATGACAATACTATCGCAGTAAAAACTGCTACTAATGCTGGTCTTACTGTAGATGGCAATGGCGTAACTGTAAATGTTGATGATAGTTTATCTAAGGTTGACAATGTCATTTCTGTAAACAAGGATAGGGTTACTTTATCTTATAAAGCAAATGGGGCAAATGGACAGACTGTTAGCTTAGCAAATGGCTTGAACTTTGTAAATGGCACTAATACTAATGCCACCATCGCTGCAGATGGTGTAGTTAAGTTTAATCTGAACGAAAACATTAGTCTGAGTAGCGTTACTACTGGTACTGTATCTATGAGTGCTGATGGCTTGAATGCTGGTAGCAAGGTTATTAGTAATGTAGCTAATGGCTCTGCTGATAATGATGCGGTTAATGTTAGCCAATTAGCTGATGCTAAGACAGAGCTCAATACGAGCATTACCAATAATTATAATACTCTTAATGGTAATGACATCGCTAGCATTAAAACAGAATCAACTTCAACAGGTGGCACTATTAACCTGATCAAAAATGGTGGTCAAACTGTTGCTGGTGGTTTGACGATTACTAGCGGAGGCGGTTCTGGCAGTGATACCTTCATCACTATCGCGGGCAAGAACGGCGAAGCAGCTAGTGCTATTACTTTGAATACTGGTTCTAAGGTTACTGCTGTAGGCACTACTGATAATTTGACTGGTGTGACCATTAATGGTACTAGCTATAATATTAAGCCCTATATTGGGGGGGACAATGTTACTATTACTGGTAATGTAATTAGCGCAACTGATACCAATACTACTTATAAGCTTGTTGAGTCTACGGATCAAAAACAACCTGGACAAGTAAAAATTTATGAGATTCGCACTGATGATGCAAATAACACATTAATAGGCAAAATTGTAGATACTGACACTGATACTACTTACGCTCAAGGCAATGGTGTAACTATTACTGGCAATGACAATACTATCGCAGTAAAAACTGCTACTAATGCTGGTCTTACTGTAGATCAGGATGGTGTTTCTGTAAATGTTGGTAGTGGCTTAACTAAAAATAACAATGTCATTTCCGTCGACAATAGTGCAATTGATTTAGCTTATAAAGCAAATGGTGGTAGCGCTGAAACTGTTAAATTAAATAATGGTTTGAATTTCTCTGATGGCACTAATACTAATGCTACTATAGCTGCGGGTGGCGTGGTTACTTTTGACCTGAAGGATAACATTAGTCTGAGTAGCGTTACTACTGGTGATGTAGTTATGAACGCAAGTGGCTTGACTACTGGCACCACGGTTATTAGTGATAATGGCGTTGCTATCGGCACCAACACTTCCTTGACTGCGAGTGCACTGACTATCGGCGGTAAGGCTTATGTAACAACTTCTGGCTTGGATGCAAACAGCCAAAAGATTACGAATGTGGCTAATGGTACTGAAGATAGTGATGCAGTAAACTACGGTCAATTGAAATCTGCTATTAGTGGTGGCACTTCTACCAATGATATTAAGAGCATTCAGACTAAGTCCGATGGCACTATTAACCTGATTCGCAATGATAATACTTCTGTTGATGATGGTTTGACGATTACTAGCGCAGGTGGCACTGACGGTGCTGATAAGACTATCACTATCGCAGGCATGAATGGCGATACGGCAAGTGCTATTACCTTGAATGCAGGCTCTGTTGTAACAGGTACCGATAGTAATAGCGATGGCTATTTGGATAGCCTGACCATTAATGGCACTGGCTTAAATATTAAACAGTACAGCGAAGGTGCTGGTATTAATATTACTGGTACTGACAACGCTATTTCTGTAGATGTTGGCGACGGCATGAAGATTGATGGCGATAAGGTTGCAGCTAAGCTTGGTGCAGGGCTCGGCTTGGATAGTGCAAAGGCTATCACTGTTGTAGCAGAACAGAATAAGGGTATTAGCGTAGGTCAAAATGGTGTTGGCGTGATTGCTAATACAGATAAAGGTATTGCTGTAGATGGTAGCGGCGTAGCTGCAAAAATTGGTAGCGGCCTGACCTTTGATAAAGATGGTAATATTGCGGTTAATGCAGCTACTACAAGCCTGAATTACAAGGCAAATGGTTCTACGACATCTCAGTCCGTGAGCCTTGCACAAGGTCTGGATTTCTATGGCGACGAAAATATCACCGCTTCTGTTGACGCTAATGGTAAAGTTACCTATGACCTGAATGACGAAATTAGCCTTACCAAAGTTACCACTGGCAATACTGTAATGACGACTAATGGCTTAGCTATTGGTAATACTGTTTCCTTGAGTGCTAATGGTTTGAGCTTCGGTGGTACTACTTATGTTAGTGCTGATGGACTGAACGCAGGTGGTAAACAAATCCATAATGTATTAGCAGGTGTAGCTGATACTGATGCAGTAAATGTTAGTCAATTGAAGGCTGCAGCTGCTGCTGCTGATACTAAGGTTGTTGAAGGCACGAATATTGATGTTACTACTGCAATTGCTGAAGATGGCAGCAAGACCTATACTGTAGCCCTGGATAAGGATGTAACTCTTGCAAATGGCAGCCTGAATGTTACTGGCGATGATGGTAATGTGCTCATTCAAAACGGCACCATTACTGGCCCTGGCTATGCGCTCAGAAATAACGGCAGCGTAAGCTTTGCCAATGGCAAGTTCGATATAGGCAGTGATGGCTCTATCAAGAGTGCGTACAGTGATAATGGCAGAATTTCCGCTGATGCTCAAGGCTTCGGCGTATCTAAAGGTGACTCTGTACTGGCAGTAACTGATGCTGGTGTAGCAGCAGCTAAAGGCGATTCTGCTCTTGCGGTAACTGATGGTGGCGTAGGCATTACCAGTGGAAAGACTACAGTTGTTGTTAGCGATAGTGGCATGAATGTTGGTGGCAGCAAGATCACTGGCGTAGCAAATGGCGAAATTAGTGATACATCTACCGACGCTGTAAACGGTAGCCAACTGAATGCAGTTAAGGATGAGCTTAAAGGCGATATCAATAACATCAATAACAGAATAGACGGCATTGATCAATCTATTACAAATATCAACACTCAAATCGGTGACATCAATAATAATATCGAAAGAATCGATAATAATATTGATCAAATCGAAGGCGATATTACTAAATTAGACGATCGCGTTACCAAGGTTGAAGAAATTGCTGGTAAGCATACTACTGTTACCACTGATGCAAGTGAAAAGAATCTAACTATTTCCGAGGGCACCAATGGTGTAGGTGGTAAGGAATATACTATTACCATCAACAGAGACATGGATCTCGACAGCGTAACCACTGGCAATACTGTAATGAGCAATGATGGTATTTCCTTCAAGGATAGCGATACCAAGCTCACTAGCAGCGGTCTAACTGTAGGCGATACTATTGTCGATGGCGATGGCATCAGCATTAAGACTGAAGAAGGCAAAGAAACCTATATCACTAAAGATGGTATCAACGCTAACGATAAGAAGATTACCAATGTAGCAGACGGTGATGTTAGCAAGGATTCTACCGACGCTGTAAACGGTAGCCAATTGCATGCAACTAATGAGTACATCAGCAATGTAGCAAATCAGGTTGCAGATAACAGCAGCCGCATTAACAAGCTGGGTCGTCGTGTTGATAAGGTGGGCGCAGGCTCCGCTGCTTTGGCAGCTCTGCATCCGCTGGATTTCGATCCGGACGATAAGCTGACCTTCTCCGCTGGCGTGGGCAATTATCATGGCCAGAACGCTGCTGCAATCGGTGCCTTCTATCGTCCTACCGAGAAGATTATGGTTTCCGTAGGCGGCACTGTGGGCAATGACGAGAACATGGTTAACGCAGGCATTTCCTTCGCATTGGATAGAACCAATAACGTAAGCAATAGCCGCACCGCTATGGCTCGTGAAATCGTTGACCTGCGTGCTCAGGTAGCAAATCTGACCGCTTTGGTTACCAAGCTCATTAGCGATAAGACTGGTGCAGATCCGGCAGCTATGTTCCCGGATGTTCCGGCAAATCACTGGGCATATGAATACATCAATGGCCTGGCAATGCAGGGCATCATCGAGGGCTATCCTGATGGCACCTTCCAAGGCGATGCAACCATGACCCGCTATGAATTTGCAACCATGCTCTTCAAGGCAATGGAAAAAGGCGCTGTTCTGAGCGACAGACTGAGAGAGGAATTCAAGAATGAGCTGGGACGCATCCGTGTAGACCGCATTAAGGGCGCTGACAATGATGCAGGCAAGATCGAGCGTGTACGTGTGAACGAAGGCGCTGACCGCGACGATTACGGCACTAAGCTGCAGGCTAAAGGCTAAGAGCTTAGGGTAAGCTGCACTAGCTAAAAATTAAATATAGTCTCAATGCGACCAAGAGGACAGGCGACTGCTCTTTTGGTCGCATTCTTTGTTTCTGCAATATGGACAGTTGTCCCTTCCTGCCCTGAATCAGGGTGTGTAAAATTTCAGATAACGTAGATAACGTATAATAAGTTGCGCAAATTCAATTCACAAAAAATATAGACATAGAACTTACCTTTGCTTACAATTAAGTTACCACACAAAACTTGAAAGAAGGTAAGAACTATGTCTGGTAACATTATACAATTAAATGAAAAATTTATCCAGAATGAATTGAAAACTCTTGTGAAAAACAGTGTTGAGGAAACTCTCAATGCCCTTTTGGATGCAGAAGCGGACAAACTGGTTCAAGCTGAACGCTACGCACGTGACGAAGCTCGTAAGGGCTACCGTGCAGGCCATTATGACCGCTCTTTCACCACTCAAGCTGGAGAGGTCAATCTAAAGGTTCCAAAACTCAAAGGCGTAACCTTTGAATCTGCCATTATCCAACGCTACCAAAGGCGTGAATGCTCTGTCGAGGAAGCACTTATTGAAATGTACCTGGCTGGCGTTTCCATGCGTCGTGTTGAAAGCATTACTGAGATCCTCTGGGGTCAAAAAGTGTCTGCTGGCACCATTAGTAACCTCAACCAAAAGTGCTTCGCGCAAATTGAAGAATGGCGCTCTAGGAAACTCACAGAAAGATATCCGTATGTCTTTGTGGATGGTATTTTTCTCAAGCGCTGCTGGGGCGGTGCCTTTGAAAATGCCTCCGTGCTCGTAGCTATCGGTGTTACTGAAGATGGTTACCGCGAGGTTATAGGAACTGCAGAAGGCCTTAAAGAGGATACTGCCAGCTGGAAGAATTTCTTCGTATGGCTCAAAAGCCGTGGTCTAGAAGACGTAAAGCTCATTATTGGAGATAAAAATCTAGGCATGGTTGAAAGTATAGGCGAAGTGTTTCCTGAAGCCAAATACCAACGTTGTACTGTTCACATGTATAGAAATATTTTCTCTGTTGTTCCTCGCAAAAAGTGCAAGGAAGTAGCCAAAATGCTGAAAGCTATTCATGCTCAGGAAAACAAGGAAGCAGCAAAAGAAAAGGCCAAGTTGGTTATTGAGAAACTGCGTGAGATGAAGCTTCCCAAAGCTGCAGAAAAGCTCGAAAATGGTCTTGAAGAGACCTTGACGTATATGGATTTTCCATCCGAACATTGGCTCAGAATTAGAACTAATAACGTTATAGAAAGGGTAAACAGAGAAATTAAACGTAGGACCAGAGTTATTGGTACGTTTCCAGATGGGCAATCGGCTTTGATGCTCGTGTGCGCTAGACTACGCCATATAGCAAGCAATAGTTGGGGCACTAAGAGATATTTAAACATGAAACACTTAGCTGATCTTATGAGTGATGAAGCATACCTAAAGAAAAAAATCTCATAATAATGACTTAATATGCAAAGGTGGTTCCTGCAGAATTGTTGCCATTGCGGTGACGTGCACTAGCCGACAACGACACTTGAGCTGCTATGTCTATTGAACAAGAAAAAATTTGCGCAAAACTATTGACAGTACCAAAACTCCTCATATTCAACAATACCACTGCTCTCAAATGCCTTAATAGCCTTATCAATAGCCTCAGGTGCGTCCTCTAGGCTAGTAGTAGCATTTAACCTAATATAGTACTCCTTCAGCTCGTAAGCTACTCTCAGCTCTTCAAAAGCATTAAACAGTGTATCTCTAATCGTACGGTAATTAGCATACATCCCCAAACTTTTATTGTATTTAGGCTCATTGTCGAGGAATTTGTTGTGGTCAAACACGTAGCGGAATTTAATCAGAAGGTGTTTTAAAACTGGATTCTCCGTATTTCTGGCCAGTCGTACCCGTAACCTGCGGAAATCATCAGTTAAATGTTTCAATACATGAAAACTGTCAGCACATACTTTGGCTTTTGGAAAGAAAATGCTGGCTATGTCCCTGTATGTATCATACATATCAATGGACACATACTGTACGTTATCTAATTCAGACTTCATAGTCCCCATATCCATTGTAGAATGCTTAATCTTGCCAAAATATCCAACCAGATAGTTTTTCTTTCTGTCAGGAAGTATGTCCAACATTACACCTGTCTCAAAATCCATTAAAAGGCAACAATACTTGGAGTTCTGGTCAGAATTTGGGAAATAGTGCTCATCAATAGAGAGCACCCTAGGAAGAGGCTTTCTAGCAATATCCACGTGCTTGTCGAAAATGCGCATTACTTTGGTTGGAGAAAGATTGTATCTGTTTGCTACTGCTGTATATGTTGCCTCGGGATGCTTAAGATCCTTCAATACAACTATCTTTGCCTCATAAGTTACCCTTTCACTTGTGTCAATAAAAGGGTTGGGCTCACTAAAGGTTGTACTACATTCAGGACAAATGTACCTTCTCTGCTCATAGCAAATTATACATGGACGGTTGGAGAAGGTAGAATGTTTTAGCTCTCTCTTGTAATATGCATGTATCTTTCCTGAAGTCCGGCATATTGGGCACAGGTTATACTTTGCTACAAGCCTAATTTTTAGGATAATACTACCGTCTTTTCGGTCAGTGTCTGTGACCTTAAGTAAATCAGAAGGGTTTACATTGAAGAGTTTTGTGATAAAATTTTTGTAAGACATTATGTCTCAGCCTCCTTTTAGAAGTTATTTTAGGGATACAATAACATTCTAAGCTAAGGAGGCTTTATTTGTCATATAAATAAAGAAGTTCTGCTTTAAGCACAAAAAGTGTTAAAGCAGAACCATGAATCAGTTTATAGGTTTAAGCACAGATGTTGTCGTAGCAAACCACCAAAAATGATGTAGCGAAAAGAGGCACAAAAAGTGCAGGAGCGCCGACCACACCACCAAAAATGACGGATTTCTTATGTTTTTTAATCAGCTTGGCCTGTCGACGCAGCTGCCGATGGTTTATGAGGTGGTTTCCAACAAGGCTACAAAAGACCGCCGCGAGACTACTCTCGGAGGCTCAAAGGTTGTTGTTCGTCGCCCTAAGGTGACTGTAAATGATGGGAACTATAAGATCCTGCAGTTTTTGGATCTTCTCAGGGACATTGATATGTATTCTGAGGTTACTGGCGATTCTTTAAAGGAAAAGCTTTACCGGTACATGGATAAGTCCGGGCTGACTGTCAACGAAATGAAACCTTATTTTTCTTATTATCCCGATAAGCTGTATAAGAATCTTGTGGAAACGGGGGTTATCTTTAATGGTATATTTGCATGAGGATCGTGAACAATTTCTTCAGGCGCTCAGATTAACATATAAACAGACCAGGCAGATGATGCAGATTATAGAAAAAGATTATTATGTTACTGTATTGCTTAAACTGCTAGCCGAAAAAATTCCTTTTATTGTTTTCAAAGGCGGGACTTCACTCAGTAAATGTCATAAGGTAATTCGTAGATTTTCCGAGGATATAGATCTTACAATTGATGTTTCTTTATCTTAAGGACAGAAAAAGAAAGTCAAAAAAGCAATACTTGATTCAGCTTTTGTGATTATTATTTATCTGGAAAGGTTGCTAAGCATTCTCGTCATCTTTATGACATTTATAAATTATTACCGTTAGTATCGCAAGATGATAAGTTCAAAGATTTGATTAAGGAAGTGCGCGAAGTTCGAGCACAATCCTCTATTTGTTTTTCTGCTTTGCCAGATGTTGATGTAAGTGGATTGCTTAAGGAAATAATTAAGGAAAATGTTTACAGGAAGGATTATGAAAATCTGACAATACAGTTATTAGAAGAAAATATTTCGTATGATATGGCTATAGAAGCATTAAAAAAAATTGGCTGAAAGCAAGTTTTTTGATTCTTAGCTTTCCCCAAAAACTCAACACCGCCCGACAGTATTACCAAGTGATGCTGTCGGGCTTTTTTACGCCTGTTAAATTTTTTACCTAAATTTAACAGGAAAAAATTCGGCTTTGCGTATATAATAATGCATAAGAGTATTGATAGGTGGTGTTTTGCATGATTTTCTGCGTGGAGGATGAACAAAATATTTGCGAGCTGGAGGTTTATACCCTGCAGTCCGTTGGCATGGAGGCACAGGGCTGCGGCAGCGGCCGAGAGCTTTTCGCTTTGCTGGAAAAGCAGGTGCCTGAGCTGATTGTTTTAGATATTATGCTGCCGGATGAGGATGGCGTAAGCATTCTCAGACGTTTGCGTGCTGATAAACGTTATTCGAATATCCCCGTGATTATGGCTACAGCCAAGGGCTCGGAGTTTGATAAGGTCAAGGGTCTGGACAGCGGTGCTGATGATTATATTGCTAAGCCCTTCGGTATGCTGGAGATGGTGGCGCGCATCAAGGCTGTGCTGCGCCGCTGCACAGCACCACGCCACGATGAGGACGACGAGGAAACTATCCGCATCGGTCGCCTGGAGGTCAAACAGATGGAGCATAAGGTGAGCGTAGGCGGCAGTGAGGTTGTGCTGACGCTGAAGGAATACGAGCTGCTGCGTAAGTTTTTGCAGCATCCGGGTATTGTCTTTTCGCGCGACAAGCTGCTTAACGATATCTGGGGCTATGAATTCAGCGGTGAAACTCGCACCGTTGATGTGCATATCCGTACTCTGCGCCAGAAGCTTGGTGAGGCAGGCGAGCTGATTGAAACTATCCGTGGCGTTGGCTACAGAATGGCGGCCGTAAAATGAAGCAGAGGCTTTTTCGCAGTATACTGCTGCTGACAGGGGCAGCGGTAGGCCTTGTTTTGCTGCTCTTCTTCTGGGTTTCCTGCCAATATATTACGCAGGACAGCTTCGCCAGCCTTAAGCGTGAGGCTAATCTGCTGATTGTGGCTGACGGAGAGGGCAATGTGCCGGTGAGCGAGCTGCAGCGCTTGCAGCTTGCCGACCGCTTAACGCTTATTGCGCCGGACGGTCACGCCTTGTACGACAATTATGCTGACGCTGAATCAATGGAGAACCATCTGCAGCGCGAGGAGGTGCAGGAGGCACTGAAAGGCGGTGAGGGCCGCAGCCAGCGTGCGTCCGAAACCTTGGGCAAAAACATTCTGTACTATGCCGTGCGCTTGCAGGACGGCAATGTACTGCGCCTTTCGCGCACGAATGACGCTGTTTTTCAACAGTATAAAATAATTCTTGGTTACTTTGTGCTGTTGGCGCTGGTAGTTTTGTGCGGTGCCTTTTGGGCAGCCAAAACAATTACCGCCAGAATACTGCGACCATTGGAAAACCTTAATCTGGAGCAGCCTGATTCTGAAGCTGTAGTTTACCCTGAGCTGAAGCCGATTGTGGAGTATTTTGAGCTGCAGCAGGAAAAGCTGCAGAAGGAAATGCGCCGTTACAAAAATAAAAAGCAGGAGCTGAAGGCCGTAACTAATAATATGGATGAAGGCTTGCTGTTCCTTAATCCAGTTTGGGAAATCGAATCGATTAATAAAAGTGCCGTAAAATTCTTTGGCAAGGAAAAGCAGGAGCTTTTGGGAACGAGCTTTTTTATGCTTGATGACAGTGACGAAATCCGTCAGCTTTTGGCAAAAATTGAGCAGGAGGGCAAGGGGCGCCTGGTAATCAACCGCGGCAGCAGCTATTATCAGCTAAACGGCAGCAGAATTACCGATAAGGGCTTTGTGCTGCTGATTATGGATGTGACGGCGCGTACTGCTTCGGAGAAAATCCGCCGTGAGTTTTCGGCTAACGTTTCGCATGAGCTGAAGACACCGCTGCAGTCGGTGCTGGGCTATTCGGAAATTATGCTCAGCGGCCTGGTGAAGCCGGAGGATACCAAGCGCTTTCTGCAGAAAATCAACGATGAGGCGCACAATCTGCTGCGTCTGATTGATGACATCATGCAGCTGTCGAAGCTCGATGAGCTGACGCATGATATGATGGAGGAATTTACGCTGCAGGATGTGGCGCAGAGTGCGCTGGCACGCCTGAAGGACAAGGCATGCAGATTGCAGGTCAGCCTGCAGCTTGTTGACAGCACCGGCGGCGACAGCAAGCTGCTTGGTATTTCTTCTCTGATGGAGGAAATTTTCTTCAACCTGTTGGATAATGGTCTGAAGTATAATCATCCCGGTGGTGAGGTTACGCTGTGCCTGAGCGAAGGAGAAAATAAGTATACGGTGAGCGTAGCTGATACCGGTATGGGCATTCCCGGCAGCGAGCTGCCGCATATTTTCGAACGCTTTTACCGTGTCGACCGCAGCCGTCATAAGGCGATTGAGGGTACTGGCTTAGGTCTTTCCATCGTCAAGCACGGCGTCGGCTTCCATGGCGGCAGCATACGTGTGGTGAGCACTGTAGGGCAGGGGACGGAGTTCATCATGAAGTTTCCCAAACCGAAGTATGAGGCGGAAAAATAAGCGCTTTATTTATGTATACAACACAGAGCGCCTAAGATGTGATACAATAGGAGCAGTACTATGAGTGCTGCTCTTAATTTATTTTGAAGGAGGACGCAGATATGCGAGTTGTTTTAACTATCGTAGGCAAGGATAAGGTAGGTATTACCGCTAGGGTGAGCAATGCTTTAGCAGAAATGAATATTAACATCATCAACATCAACCAAAACATTATGCAAGGCTTTTTCAATATGGTGCTGATTGCTGATATGGCAGAGGCTAACGTGCCTATTGCCGAAGCAGGCGACAAAATGGCTGCTTTGGGCGAAGAAATCGGCGTAGAAATCCGTCTGCAGAGCGAAGAAATTTTCAGCGCAATGCATCGTATATAGGAGGCTGTCATGTTATTTAATACTGACGATATTTTAGAAACTACGCGCATGATTACCCAAAATAAGCTGGATGTGCGTACTATCACCATGGGCATCAGCCTGCGTGATTGCGGTCATCCGGATATCAAGGTAACAGCGCAGAAAATTTATGATAAGATTTGCCGTAAGGCAGAGCATCTGGTAAAAACCGGTGAGGATATCGAGGTTGAGTTGGGCGTGCCCATTATCAACAAGCGTATTTCCGTAACGCCGATTTCCATGGTTGGGGAAAGCTGCGACAGCAACGATTATGTACCGCTGGCACAGGCTTTGGACAACGCAGGCAAGCAGGTTGGCGTTAACTTCATCGGCGGCTTTTCCGCTCTCGTGGACAAGGGCTATACCAAGGGCGACCGCAATCTGATTGCGTCTATTCCGGAAGCATTGGCAGTTACCGACATTGTTTGCTCTTCCGTAAGCGTTGGCTCTACCAAATGCGGTATCAATATGGATGCTGTAAAACAAATGGGCGAGGTTGTAAAGGCTGCTGCCGAGCGTACTGCTGACCGCGATGCAATCGGCTGTGCTAAGCTGGTTGTATTCTGCAATGCTGTGCCTGATAACCCGTTCATGGCAGGTGCCTTCCACGGCGTAACCGAACCGGAAAGCGTTATCAACGTTGGCGTAAGCGGACCGGGCGTTGTTAAATACGCACTGGAGCAGGTGCGTGACGGCGATATCGGTATGGTAGCCGAAACGATTAAAAAGACTGCCTTCAAGATTACCCGCGTCGGCCAGCTGGTAGCACAGGAGGCTGCACGCCGCTTGAATACCCAGTTCGGCATTATCGACCTGTCTCTGGCTCCGACTCCGGCAATCGGCGACAGTGTTGCGCATATTTTGGAGGAAATCGGTCTGGAAAGCTGCGGCGGCCCCGGCACTACCGCTACCCTGGCTATGCTGAACGACGCAGTTAAAAAGGGCGGCCTGATGGCTTCCAGCTATGTTGGTGGCCTGAGTGGTGCGTTTATCCCCGTAAGTGAGGACGCCGGTATGATTGCTGCGGTAGAACGCGGTGCTCTGTCCTTGGAAAAACTGGAAGCTATGACCTGCGTATGCTCCGTTGGCCTTGATATGATTGCTATTCCCGGTGATACCACGGCAGCTACTATTTCCGCAATTATTGCCGATGAGGCTGCTATCGGTATGATTAACAATAAAACTACTGCAGTACGTCTGATTCCTGTTCCGGGCAAGGACGTAGGCGACCGCGTTGAATTTGGCGGTCTGCTGGGTTATGCGCCTGTTCTTGGCGTGAAGAAGTTCAGCGCTGAAAAGTTCATCAACCGCGGCGGACGTATTCCTGCACCGGTAAGGAGCCTGACGAACTGATGCGCAAGGCTCAAAGAGAAGCTATTCTGGCCAAGCTGGAGGAAACCTACAAGGGCAGCAAGACGGCGCTGAATTATAATTCACCGTTTGAGCTTTTGGTAGCTGTAATTCTTTCGGCCCAATGTACGGATGAACGCGTAAATGTGATTACGGCGCGTATGTTTCCGCGTCTAAATACGCCGGAAAAAATGGGCGCGCTGACGCAGGAGGAAATGGAAGCGGAAATCCGCGACTGCGGTCTGTATCATGCCAAGGCCAAAAACCTGCTTGGCATGTGTCATATGCTGACGCAGCGCTTTAACAGCGTGATTCCGAATGATATCAAAACGCTGATGGAATTACCCGGCGTGGGGCAGAAAACGGCGAACGTTATCGCCAGCATTATCTATAACATTCCGGCGCTGGCAGTAGATACGCATGTTTTCCGTGTGTCGCACCGTTTGGGATTGGCAAAGGGCAAGGACCCGCTGGCTACCGAAAAGGAGCTGGAAAAAATTATTCCGCGTGAAAAGTGGAGTGACGCGCATCACTGGTTTATCTGGCATGGGCGCAAAATCTGTAAGGCACGCAAGCCGCTGTGCCGCGGCTGTGTGGTCGTAGAGGAATGCCCGTTCAAAGAGAAAAACTTTGAGTAAGTCTGCCTGGTGCTAAACGCGTAAGCGTTTACAGACGGTGCTTGCGGTAGAAGTGCTGACATAGGTGATAAATACAAAACGAAGCAAAAAAGGCCTGCGGCCCGTAAGGGTTGCAGGCCTTTCGGCATGCGTTGATTTACTTTCCTTGTGTCCGCAGAAGATGGACTTTTTTGGTGGATTTTATGCTGTCTTTTTATGACGCACACAGTTAGCAATGGCTTTGCCTTGCTATGAGTGCAGTTCACATTTTTGTCAAGAAATTGTCTACTGCGACAAAAATATTTTACATTCTTTTCTTTGTAATAATTATTAAAGTATAAAATATACAAAAGAGAAAATTCTAACAACTATGGTTAATGCGTAAAAGTGACGAATAAAAATTGTTTATGAATATTTTACTATTTAGTGTCTTTATGAAGAATACGAAAGTTTGACGTACGGAGACGAAAAGAGTACAATTAAAGCAGGTAAAGGAGACGAACTGCTAAATTTTCAAGGCCTTGAATTTTAGTACCACCTTATCTGAGTTATATTTGATTAACGAAATGCTTTTAACGAGGATTAAGCTTGCGTCACTGTGGCGCAGCGTGGAAAAGGGGGATTGAAAATGAAAAAGACTTTAGCGAAAGCGATTATTTTTGCTGTTGTAGTTGGCGGAATCTGCTACCAAAGCGGGCCGGTTTATGCTGGGGAAAAATGGTATGATAGCTATGGTAGCAATAAAATTGAAATAATTGATAAAGAAATCGAGGACTATGATGGACTGAAAGATCCGACTGTACAACATACTCATAATGCCGGAGATTATCATGAGGGGCATGATGAGGAATGCAAAGAAGATGCCGATCGTCTTTATGTTGGTGATGTAGCCAAAATGAAAGATACATTAGTTGAAAATGATAAAGCGTTAGCTAAAAAAATAGGCTCTCCGTCAAAAGCTGTGGCTGGAGCTCTAACGTTCGTGTGGTCAGTGCTTTAACATTTTGGTGGTTTAGCTATTTCAAATCTTGTGCTTTTGCTCCACCATTGATGTGGTTCTGCTCCACCTAATATTGTGCTTTAGGGTAAAAATGGATTTTAATCCATTTTTACCCTATTTCTGCTTTATTTAGATATTAAATGTATCTTCTTCATTCAGGCAATACAGCATTCTATTGCGGGTGCGCTTGAAGTTCTTAAAACCATTGGCGCTAAAAATGAGCCTGCCAACCTCTTTGTTCTTGGATTCCATATAGCTGTTGTTAATACGCCTGCCGTTAATTTTGGTAAAGGAGTTAATAATTTCTTCACGCCAATTTTGCAGCATTTTGTAAAACTCCTCATATTCAACAATACCACTGCTCTCAAATGCCTTAATAGCCTTATCAATAGCCTCAGGTGCGTCCTCTAGGCTAGTAGTAGCATTTAACCTAATATAGTACTCCTTCAGCTCGTAAGCTACTCTCAGCTCTTCAAAAGCATTAAACAGTGTATCTCTAATCGTACGGTAATTAGCATACATCCCCAAACTTTTATTGTATTTAGGCTCATTGTCGAGGAATTTGTTGTGGTCAAACACGTAGCGGAATTTAATCAGAAGGTGTTTTAAAACTGGATTCTCCGTATTTCTGGCCAGTCGTACCCGTAACCTGCGGAAATCATCAGTTAAATGTTTCAATACATGAAAACTGTCAGCACATACTTTGGCTTTTGGAAAGAAAATGCTGGCTATGTCCCTGTATGTATCATACATATCAATGGACACATACTGTACGTTATCTAATTCAGACTTCATAGTCCCCATATCCATTGTAGAATGCTTAATCTTGCCAAAATATCCAACCAGATAGTTTTTCTTTCTGTCAGGAAGTATGTCCAACATTACACCTGTCTCAAAATCCATTAAAAGGCAACAATACTTGGAGTTCTGGTCAGAATTTGGGAAATAGTGCTCATCAATAGAGAGCACCCTAGGAAGAGGCTTTCTAGCAATATCCACGTGCTTGTCGAAAATGCGCATTACTTTGGTTGGAGAAAGATTGTATCTGTTTGCTACTGCTGTATATGTTGCCTCGGGATGCTTAAGATCCTTCAATACAACTATCTTTGCCTCATAAGTTACCCTTTCACTTGTGTCAATAAAAGGGTTGGGCTCACTAAAGGTTGTACTACATTCAGGACAAATGTACCTTCTCTGCTCATAGCAAATTATACATGGACGGTTGGAGAAGGTAGAATGTTTTAGCTCTCTCTTGTAATATGCATGTATCTTTCCTGAAGTCCGGCATATTGGGCACAGGTTATACTTTGCTACAAGCCTAATTTTTAGGATAATACTACCGTCTTTTCGGTCAGTGTCTGTGACCTTAAGTAAATCAGAAGGGTTTACATTGAAGAGTTTTGTGATAAAATTTTTGTAAGACATTATGTCTCAGCCTCCTTTTAGAAGTTATTTTAGGGATACAATAACATTCTAAGCTAAGGAGGCTTTATTTGTCATATAAATAAAGAAGTTCTGCTTTAAGCACAAAAAGTGTTAAAGCAGAACCATGAATCAGTTTATAGGTTTAAGCACAGATGTTGTCGTAGCAAACCACCAAAAATGATGTAGCGAAAAGAGGCACAAAAAGTGCAGGAGCGCCGACCACACCACCAAAAATGACGGATTTCTATTTATTCCGCTAAGGCAAAACAGGATTTGCGTGATATAACGGAATATTTGAGTTATGTTCTTATGATGCCTGAAACAGCTAGGAAACTAGCCAGTCTCATAATCAAAGAAATTGAAGGTTTGGATTTTATGCCTAGTAGATTTCAGGTCTTTCCTCATGAGCCGTGGGCTAGTCAGGGAATCAGATGTCTTCCTGTAAAAAAATATAATATTTTCTATAAGATTAATGAAGATGGCCATATCGTTAGTGTAGTTCGTATAATGTATGCTGGGCGAGATGCTGCAGCACAGTTTGATGAAACATTTTGATTAGTGAACAGTTGTATGAATAGACGTTTGCAACAAAATTGCAACAAAGTATGGAAAAACCGTATGAAATAGGGATTTTTAGAGATTAAAATTTATCCAAACGTTAATTTTTGGTTTACTGTCAAGCACCAATCACAAATACAAATCGCACAAATTACTCCGCAACTGTTTTGGTTGCGGAGTTTTTGTATTTCCCGGCTAAGCTGATTCGGATTGAAAATGTAATTTTAACTAAGCGCTTTGTTTCAGTAGTCGTAGTAAACGAAAATAGCACACCTCATAATGCTTTCGGTATTTCAAAGGAATTTACGGTTTATGCATACTATTTGTCTTCCCAAACACTATAATCAGATATTTTAGAATTGTGCTTTACTCTAATGTAAGAAACACTTGTAATTATTTTTGCGCAAAAATGTATGTTATGCTTGTCAAAAACCTATGAAACATATATACTAAGACAAATCGGACTATTTTCGGACTGAAATAGTATATATGTTTTGAAAGGGGTATTGTTTTGTTTACAAGTATGTTTTTTTATTTATTTATTTATTTATCTGCCTGTTGATTTTTGGCATTGGTGACGTTTTAGGCGTTGCGACAAAGGCAAAGGTATCTGCTTTATTTGTCAGCCTGATGCTTTTCCTTGTTGGTTTTATGACAGGTGTTCTGCCGCCGGATATTATTAAGCTCGCCGGTCTTACCGACATTGGTAAATGGTCTTTGATTTTCGTAGTATTCAGCATGGGTACCAGCCTGAATATTAAGCAGCTGATTGCTGAATGGCGCACAGTTGCAGTTGCTGTTTTATCCATGATTGTTTTGATTGCCGGCAGCGTTGTTCTGATTCCCGTAATCGGCTATCAGGAAACTATTGTCAGCATTCCTATTATCAACGGCGGTATCATTGCTACTCAGATTATGACCAGCGCTGCTATGGATAAAGGCTTTGCTATGGCTGCTGCTTTGGGTACTGTTTTGTACGCTGTGCAAAAATTCGTTGGTACTCCTGTTGCTTCTTACTTTGGCCTGCGTGCTGCTAAGGAAGCATTGGCGGAATTCCGTCGTACCGGTGTTAATCCTTATGCACCGAAGGAAGAGGTGCATGGCGGTGCAGCTCCTAAAGAAACCTTCTTTGAAAAACACAAAAAATTCTATGGTCCTTTTGCTTCTCTGACTATCGCAGCCTTCTTCAGTTGGCTGGCATTCGTTATCGGAAAATATACCGGTCTGAGCGCTACTATTTGGTCTTTGATTTTAGGTGCAGTAATTGGCAGCACCGGCTTTGTTCCACTGAAAATCCTGGATCATGCAAAATCCTCCGGTATCTTTAACGTTGGTGTATTTGCGGTAATTATTCCTTCTCTGGAAAAAATTAAAGTCAGTGATTTGCTTGTATTGAGCTTTAATACCATTATGGTATTTATCGTGGTATTTGCTGTACTTTTCCTGTTCTTCTATATTCTGCCGCTGTGGAAAATCCTGGGCAACAGAAACCTGGCTATGGGTGTAGCCGTAATGCAGCTTTTGGGCTTCCCAGCAACCTATCTGGTAGCAAACGAAATTGCTATCGCTACAGGCGAAACGGAAGAGGAAAGGCAGGTTGTCAACGACGCAATTATGCCGAAATATCTTGTAGGCGGTTTTGCTACCGTTACTACCTTCTCGGTAATTACTGCCGGTATTTTAGAGAAATTCCTGTAAGTTGGTAAAGGAGAATAGCAATGAAATTTGATGCACAAAATTATCCGTATGCTTCTAAACGTAGTGTTGTTTATGCTAAAAATGGTATGGTATGCGTAGGTAATCCTACGGCTGCTTCCGCAGGCCTGCAAACCTTGCTTAAGGGCGGTAACGCAATTGATGCCGCTATTACTGTTGCAACCTGTCAGCCTGTAGTTGAGCCTACAGGTAATGGCCTGGGCAGTGACTGCTTTGCACTTATCTGGTATAAGGGCAAGCTGTATGGCATTAACGGCAGCGGTCCGGCTCCGATGGCTGCTTCTATCGCAGCTTTGAAGGAACGTGGCTTTGATAAAATTCCTCCCTATGGTGTTGAGCCGATTAACGTTCTGGGTGCTGTAGGCGCATGGATGGAAATTCATAAAAAGTTTGGCAAGCTGCCTATCAAAACTGTTATGGAACCCTCCATCAACTATGCGGAAAACGGCTATCCTGTTTCTCCGAACATGAGCCGTCTGTGGGAAGAGGCTGACGGCTTCTATACCAAATATAAAGACAGACCGGAATTCAAAGGCTGGTTTGATACCTTTGAGCCTAATGGTCATTGGCTGCAGCCGGGCGAAGTATTCAAGAATCCTGATATGGCCAAAAGCCTGCGCCTGATTGCCGAAACCTATGGCGATGCCTTCTATAAAGGTGAGCTGGCAGATAAGATTGATGCTTTTATGCAAGAACATAACGGCTTCCTGCGCAAGAGCGACCTTGAAGCCTACAAACCGGAATGGGTTGAACCGCTGAGCGTTAACTATCGCGGCTACGACATCTGGGAGCTGCCTCCTAACGGTCATGGTATTACCGTACTTATGGCGCTGAATATTCTTAAAGGCTATAACTTTACCGAGCGCGATACCGTAGAAAGCATGCATAAGCAAATCGAAGCTATGAAGCTAAGCTTTGTTGATACTAAAGAATATGTTGCCGAACCTTACTACATGAAGGTTACTGCCGAGCAGCTTTTGAGCGAGCGCTATGCCGCATACCGCCGTGCTCTGATTAATGATAAAGCGTTGGAGCCGGTTGTAGGCGACCCACGCTACAGCAGCACTGTTTACTTCTGCACCGCTGATGCCGAAGGTAATATGGTCAGCATGATTCAGAGCAACTATCGTGGCTTCGGCAGCGGTATCGTTGTACCAGGTACTTCTATTTCCTTTAATGACCGTGCCGAGAACTTCTCCTTTGATGAAAATCATCCGAATGCACTGCAGGGTGGCAAGCGTCCGTACCACACCATTATTCCTGCTTTCATGACTAAGGATGGCCAGGCTGTGAGTGCCTTTGGTATTATGGGTGGCTTTATGCAGCCGCAGGCTCATGTTCAGGTTGCTATGAACATGATTGATTTCGGCCTGAATCCGCAGCAGGCGCTGGATGCTCCGAGATGGCAGTGGATTAGCGGTAAAACTGTAGAAGTTGAGCAGGATACTCCTAACCACATTATCCGCAAGCTGCAGCGTATGGGCCATAACGTTGTGGTTCAGCCGGACCCGTATCATATGGGCCGCGGACAGATTATTATCCGCGATGAGGATGGCGTGCTGTGCGGTGCAACCGAAAAGCGTACAGACGGACAGATTGCCTGCTTCTGAATTAAAAGCATCTGTTCTTTCAATTTTGCAATATCTTTGTGAAAAACAAAAATAAAAAAAGGATTTTAGATATACTTGCAAGAATTAATAATAGTTACAAAGCTGTGTGAAGGAGTGAAAGCGAATGATAGTAGGCGTAGGCTGTGATATTATTGAAATAGAACGTATTGCCCGGGCAATAAAGCGTGAATCTTTTATCAGGCGAGTGTTTACTGCTGAGGAAGCTGCCTATTGTCAAAGAAGAGGACAGCAGGCGGCAGCAAGCTTTGCAGCACGCTTTGCTGCTAAAGAAGCGGTGCTGAAAGCATTGGGAACCGGTCTGCGCGAAGGCTCGCTGCAGGAAATAGCCGTAGACAACGATGGGCTGGGCAAGCCTTTAGTACAGCTTAGCGGTCACTTTGCGATGCTGGCAAAACAGCTTGGAGTAAAAAATATACAAATCAGCTTAAGCCATAGCAGAGAACTTGCTACGGCGTATGTGATAATGGAGGATGACAAATGAAATTAGTAAATTTACAGGAAATGAAACAGCTTGATCAACTGGCGACAGCGGAATATGCTGTACCGGGAATCTTATTGATGGATAATGCAGCGCAGGCTGTTGCCGATGCTGTTAATGATAGCTTAGATGATCTGGATGGCGAAAGCGTAGTTGTTTTTTGCGGTGGCGGCAATAATGGCGGCGATGGCTTCGGTGCTGCCCGTTGGCTGCAAAATTATGGTGCGAGAGTGCGCGTTTTTGTTGTAGGCAAGGAACTCGAGGCTGTGACAGGTGATGCTGCGGCAGAGCTTGCGATGTTGCAAAAAACTGATGCTAAGGTAGAGGCTATTGCCGGCGAGGATGACTGGGTAGTAGCTGAGCTTGCTGCTGCGAAGGCTGATATTTTGGTTGATGCTTTAGCAGGAACCGGCTTTCATGGCGAGCTTGAGGGCGATTTGCTGCGTGCCTGCAGATTACTGAATGACAGCGAAAAATATATTGTAGCAGTTGACGTACCGACAGGTGTAAATGCAGACAATGGTGCTGTTTCTGAAAATGCTGTACGTGCGGATAAAACCGTGACGATGGCTTTGTTAAAAACCGGTCTTTTGCTCTATCCCGGCCGTGAGTATTGCGGTGATATTGAGCTGGCAGATATAGGTATGCCTGCAAAAATGGTAGAGGAATGTGCCAGCAAAAAATATCGTCTGACAGACGATATTGTGCGTGAGCTGCTGCCGCTGCGTAAAGCTGATGCGCATAAGGGCGATGCAGGACGCGCTGTTATCTGTGCCGGCAGCCCCGGCTTCGCCGGTGCCGCTGCTTTGAGCAGCTACGCCGCAGTAAAGGCTGGTGCAGGCCTTGTAGCGCTTTATACTCCGCTCAGCAGCCGTGATGTGCTGGCAGGCAAGCTTACAGAGGTTATGGTGCACGGACTGCTGGAGCGTATGCCCGGTATTCTTGGCGGCGGCGCAACAGGCGATGTAGTGAAAAATGCTAATGCTGCCGATGTACTGGCAATCGGCCCAGGCTTGGGTACAAGTGAAAGTACACAGCAGGTAGTGCGTGATATCCTGCTGCAGGTGCAGGTACCTGTTGTTATTGATGCGGATGCATTGACAGCATTACAGGGACATACGGAAATTCTTGCACAGATGCAGGCAGCTAAGGTGCTGACTCCGCATCCGGGTGAAATGGCACGTCTTATCGGTAAAGAAATCAGCGAAATTAATGCTGACCGTATCAATATTGCTGCGCAATATGCTCAGGAATGGAATGCTGTGCTGGTGCTCAAGGGAGCACCGACCGTTATTGCCTGCCCAGATGGCAGCGTTTATGTAAACAGCACCGGCTCCAGTGCTTTGGCTACAGGTGGCAGCGGTGATGTGCTGACAGGTATTATTGCCGGTCTGGCAGCGCAGGAGATTACTCTGCAGGAGGCTGCTGTGTGCGGGGTTTACCTGCACGGAAAGGCTGCGGATATCAGCGGTATTGATATCGGGCTGGCAGCAGGCGAGCTGGCGCAGTTTTTGCCGGAGGCTCGTTGTGAGGTTCTGAAAGGCAATTAATGCTTTAACGGTAATTTTGTTTACAGACTTATGTAATTAGTGTTAAAATAAACTGTTGAAGTAAAATCTTTAGTAAGAGTATGTAAGTTTGCGAGGTGGAACTATTGCGCAAGATTTTCCTGCTGACGCTGCTGGCCTGCTGTATGCTTTTAGGCGCGGTTGCTCAGGCGGCGCAGATAACAGATGTAAAATGGGGTGTCAATAAAGCAGACGTTCTGCGTATTGTTGTTGATGTAACGGATACTGCAGGCTATGCTGTTGATATGGAAGGCGATACGCTGAATCTGACGGTGAATGCCGATAAGGGAGCGCAGGTGCCGCATAGTAAGGCTGTAAAAAGCTCTTTGGCTGATTCCTTGAAAATTGTGGATAAAGGCAGCTATACGGTGGTGCGTGTACCGCTGAAACAGCGTCTGCTGGAAAAAAGCTATAAGGCTTTCGTCTTAAAGAAGGATCCTGCAACAGGCCGTCCCTTCCGTGTAGTGCTTGATGTTATGCCGCGCCAGGCTTCCTACAGTGGTTCCGGTGCTGCAACCACCGTTGTAAGCAACAGACCGGTAGTAAGCAACCGTCCGACAAAAAATAACAGCAGTATCAAGAAAAATATCGTTATAAAAACAAGTACCGCAGCGGATAAGAAAGCGGATAAAAAGAAGAGCAGCAGTAAAAATAAAAACGATAATAAGAAAAATACTGCTGCTGCCAAAACGGAAACAAAAGTAAATAAATCTGACGCTGATAAGCTTGCGGTAATCAAAGGAAACGGCAGGTTCCGCACAAGCGGCGGTCTTGACGGTAAAATTATTACCTTAGATGCAGGCCATGGCGGCAGCGATCCGGGAGCTATAGGCAGTGATGGTACGAAGGAAAAAAATATTACTCTGCCAATTGCCAAAATGCTTAAGGAAATCCTGGAAGATAAAGGTGCCAAGGTCTATATGACGCGCACTACCGATGTTGATGTATTCGGACCTAATGCCAGTGATGCAGAGGAACTGCAGGCACGTGTAAACGTTGGCGAAAAATATAATTCGGATATGTTTGTCAGCCTGCATGTCAATTCTTCGGTCAATAAAAATGTTGGTGGTTTTTCTACATACTACTATCCGAAAACCGATAATGATTTGCGCTTAGCTAAAAATATCCAAAATAAGCTGGCTGCTAATTTCGGTGTAGATGATTTGGGTGTACGTCAGGCAAACTTTTATGTTATCAAGCGTATCAGTATGCCGGCAGTTTTAGTAGAAATGTGCTTCATCAGCAATGAAAAGGAGCTGACCTTGATGAAGGGACAATGGTTCCAAAAGAAAACAGCTCGTCTGATTGCTGAAGGCATTGAAAAATATTTTGCATAATACGGAGTCGGCAAGTAATGAGAAAGCTAATTTTATTGATGCTGCTTTTGTGTGCAGTAATAGCAAGCGGTTGCAGTGAAAATGTTCCGCCGAAAGAGGATGCCAAGAATGCAGCAACAGCTGCGGTACAGGAAAAAAAGGATATCAGCTTTATTGTTTATCGTGCAGCTTCCGATGGCAGCGAAAAGCTGTTGCCGGAAAAAATTACGATGAAGGATAACGGCAAAAGTTTGCCGGAAAATGCTTTGATTGCCTTGGTGACTACTAAGCCGCAGGATGCAAAAATGGATGATGTTGTACCTATCGGTACTAAGGTGCGCAGTCTTAAAATTGAGCAGGACGGCACTGCCTATGCTGATTTTACGCGCGAGCTGGCAAAGAAGGGACAAGGATCCTATGGTGAGATGATGCTTTGCTACGCTATTACCAATACCTTGACAGAATTTCCTGAAATTAAGCGGGTACAAATTCTGATAGAAGGTAAAAAGGCTATTACCTTGAGTGGTCATATGGATATTGAGGATCCGCTGACGCGTAATACGACTTTATTGTAAAAACAAAGAAGCGGTACTGGTAAGTCTGGTGCCGCTTTTTCAAATTATTGATTACTATGGCAGGGGATTTCTTTCTTGCCAAATGTGAGGAGAGTTGGTTATGGAATTTTATTTGCAGGACAGCGCTGCAACGGAAGCCTTGGGAAGGCTTTTGGGAAAGCATGCAGCAAGCGGTGACGTTTTCTGCCTGAGCGGTGACCTTGGCGCAGGCAAAACGCTGCTCAGCCGCGGTGTTGCTGTAGCCTTGGGGGCTGAGGCCGAAGATGTTAACAGTCCGACCTTTGCCATCATGAATGTTTATCAGGGGCGTGAGCTGGAAATAAGGCATTTTGATTTATATCGCCTCAACCGTCCGGAGGAGCTGGAGGACATCGGCTTTGAGGAATATGCCGGAGGCGATGGCGTAACATTGATTGAATGGGCTGAACTATTCAAGGATGAGCTGCCGGAGGAATATCTGCAGATTACTTTGCTGCATGATGGTGAAGGCCGTCGTGCTGTGCTGCAGGCTCAGGGTGAAAGATATGAAAAACTGCTGCGGGAGGTAGAAAAAGATGCTGACTTTGGCAATTGATACGGCTACTAAGGTGTGCACGATTGCATTATGCCGTGATAAGGAAATTTTAGCTGAATATACGATAAATATGGGGATGACACACAGCGAAGGCTTGCTGCCGCAATTAGACCAGCTGCTGCAGCGTACCGGTGTACAAAAGCAGGACATCGAGCTTTTGGCTGTAAGCATGGGACCTGGTTCCTTTACCGGCCTGCGTATCGGTCTGGCAACGGCAGAGGCTATGGCCTATAGCTGGCAGTGCTGCCTGCACGGTGTTGATACTTTAAAGGCTTTGGCTTATAATATCCAGCTTGAGGGCAGGGTGCTGTCACCGGTGCTGGATGCGCAAAAGGGTAATTTTTATCAGGCCTTGTACGAATGGCGCAATGGTGAGCTTGTGGAGCTGGCACCTGTTGAGGTTGTCAGTGCGGAAAAAGCATTAGAAAGAATTGCGCTGCAGGGAACCCCTGCGTTGCTTTTGGGCGAGTGCAGCAAGTTTGCGAAAAACGGTCTGCCTGATTTTATCAGCGTGGCACCGGAAGCATTGCGTATGCCTAAAGGCAGCTCTGTAGCATTGGCTGCCTTGGCGGAATTTGATGCAGAAAACGATAAGAAAATTTTTGGCCTGGAGCCATACTATATCAGAAGATCGGAGGCTGAGGAATTGTGGGAGAAGAAGCACAAGCAACAATAAGCTTCAGAGCAATGACGGAAGCGGATATTCCGGCTTTGGTTGCCATAGAAGCACAATCCTTTTATGATGCCTGGAATGAAAATATGCTGCGTAATGAAATAGCCAACGAGCTGACTACCTATCTGGTAATGGAATGTGCCGGCAAGCTTGTCGGTTATGCGGGCTTCTGGCTGGTAGCCGGCGAAGCGCAGATTACCCGTGTGGCTGTTGCTGATGAAGAACGCGGCCAGGGTTATGGCACACGTCTGACGGCAGCGTTGGTCAACAAGGCCTGGGAGCTTGGCGCTACGGCTATTACGCTAGAGGTGCGCGAGGGAAATATTGCCGCGCAGAAGGTTTATCTGACCTGTGGCTTTGCCAGCGAAGGCATTCGTCCGAATTATTACGAAGACAATCATGAAAATGCAGTTATAATGTGGCTGTATAAAGAAGGAGCAGGCCATGAATAAAGAGCAGAAGGATGTATATATTTTAGGTATTGAAAGCAGCTGTGATGAAACTGCGGCTGCTGTAGTAAAGAACGGGCGTGAGGTACTGAGCAACATTATCTCCTCCCAAATTGTTATTCACCGTAAATTCGGCGGCGTTGTGCCGGAAATTGCTTCCCGTAAGCATATAGAAAATATTATGCCTGTTATCGACGAGGCTTTGTCACAGGCAGGCGTCGGCATGGAGCAGATAGATGCTGTTGCCGTTACCTACGGACCTGGTCTGGTCGGCGCGCTGCTTGTCGGTCTTTCGGCTGCCAAGGCGCTGGCCTGGGCAACGGACAAACCGTTGATAGGTGTCAACCATCTTGAAGGCCATGTATTTGCCAACTTTTTGGCAGACAGCGAGCTGAAGCCGCCGTTCATGGCGTTGGTTGTCAGCGGCGGACACACGGCCCTGCTGAAGGTTACCGGCTATAACAGCTTTGAGCTTTTGGGACAGACGCGTGATGATGCGGCAGGTGAAGCCTTCGACAAGATTGCCCGTGTTATGGGGCTGCCTTATCCCGGAGGTCCGGAAATTGAGCGCTTGGCATTGGGCGGCAATGACCATGCTATTGATTTTCCGGTAGCACGTTTGGACAAGCCTTATGAATTCAGCTTCAGCGGTTTGAAATCTGCCGTAATCAATTATCTGCACAATCAGCAGCAGGCAGGCCGTGAGGTGAACCGCAGCGATGTTGCGGCATCCTTCCAGCGTGCGGTTGTTGATGCACTTGTTAAGGAAGCGGTGCATGCTATGCAGCATACCGGCTACAATAAAATTGTGTTGGCCGGCGGCGTTTCTGCCAATAAAACCTTGCAAAACACACTGGCAAAGGCTATGGAGGAGATTGGTGCCCAGCTGGTGCATCCGACACCGATTTTGTGTACCGATAATGCTGTAATGATTGCCTGCCGCGGTTATTTTATGTATCAGGCCGGCAGCTTCAGTCCATTGGACTTAAACGCTAATCCATCTTTGAAATTAGGCTAAACAAGTGTCTTTTATAGTGCATAAGCCTGTGGATATTGTGGATAAGCGGGCAATATCCACATATAAGCGCATTACTGTTGTGGAAAAGCCTGTGGATATAGTGGATAAAATAGTGGATTAATCAGATAAAGCTGTGGAAAGGACAACAGCAGGAAGAAGAGGGGAAACATGCTGAGCAATTTAACAGCAGAACAAAGAAACAGTTTACAAGCTATGCCACAGGTACTCGGTCTGGCGGCAGATATAGCACATGCTGCTGTGACGATTTATCTGCCGGGAGAGAATAAAAAGTTTTTTAATGTTTATAAGCAGGAGCAGCCGATGACACAGGTCGGCAATGTGCGCCCGGATATGACGGGTCGGCGTGTACGTGCGGTTGAAGAGCCGCTCGTTGCGCGTGTGCTGCAAAAAAATGTGCCTGTTAACGGCAAGCGTGAATGGGCTTTGGGCATGTTCAACAGTCTGAAGGTTTTTCCGCTGCGTGACAGCCGCGGACATTGCTACGGTGCCGTCAGCTTTGAAAGTGCTGCTCCCGATGATATTATTATTGCTCAGTCACTGGAGCTTTTGTGCAATCTGCGCCAGGATGTGAGCAATAACAGCAACTATCAGCGGCTGCGGCCTTCTGACGGCATTATGGTGGTAGATGCCAACAGAGTGATTGTTGCTGCCAACAACCGTGCACGTCATATGTTTGATGTTATGGATATTTCTCATCTTGTCGGCTGCCGTACCAACGATGTTGCTATAAATTGGCCGCTGGTCGGTATGGTTATGGAAACAGGCACGGCGGAAAGCAAGGAATTTACGATGCATGGCATTTTGCTTTCCATACGTATTCTGCCGGTAATTCCCAGGCCTAAGGCCGGTTGTGCTATTGTTATTTTGCAAGATATTACCGAGCTGCGCAAAAAGGACGAGGAGCTGCTGATAAAATCTGTTGTAATTAAAGAGATTCATCACCGCGTAAAGAACAATCTGCAGACCATCGCCAGCCTGCTGCGCCTGCAGGAGCGTCGCGCGCAGTGTGACGAAACCAAAATAGTTCTACGTGACTGCGTCAACAGAGTCAACAGCATTGCTATTGTGCATGAGTATCTTTCGCAGCAGGATACCGGTCTGATTGATGTCGGTAAGGTGGCCAAGGGAATTTATCAGGCGATTATCAGCAGCATGCTGCATCCGGAATTTATCCTGCATGCCGATTTCAAAGCAGATCCTGTACAGCTGCCGTCAGATAAAGCAACAAGTATCGCTTTGATTCTCAACGAATTATTGCAGAATACTATAGAACATGCTTACGAAGGCCGGATGAGCGGCAGCCTTAAGGTGCGCTTTGCGGAAGAAAGCAAGCGTTATGTTTTGTCAATTGCCGATGACGGTGTAGGCCTTCCGGAAGGCTTTTCATTAAACAGCAACCGTCAAAGCTTAGGACTGAAAATTATCAAGACTATGGCGGAAGCTGACCTGCAGGGAAGCTTTAGCTTGACGAATCGTGAGGATGGCGGTACACTTGCATTAGTAACAATTCCAAAGGGGGGGCTGGAAGATGTTAAATAAACTGAGAATATTATTGGCAGATGATGAAGCTATTTTGCGTCTTGATTTGCGCGAAATGCTGGCGGATGCCGGTCATAAAATAGTAGGCGAGACTGCCAACGGACAGGAAGCAGTAAAGCTGGCTAAAGAGTTAAAGCCTGATTTTATTATCATGGACGTAAAAATGCCGATTATGGACGGTATTACCGCAGCAAAAATTATTGCTGCCGATAATATTGCTCCGGTATTGCTGCTGACAGCTTACAGTCAGCAGGATATTGTCGAGAAAGCATCGGATGCAGGCGTTATCGCTTATCTGGTTAAACCTGTACGCGAGGAACAGCTTTTCCCGGCAATGGAGATTGCGGCCAAACGCTTTCAGGAAATGCATAAGCTTAATCTGGAGCTTGATAAGCTGAAGGAAAGCTTGGAGACACGTAAGCTGCTGGACCGTGCCAAGGGTATCCTGATGGCAGCGCACGGAATGACGGAGCAGGAAGCATACCGTAAGATGCAGCAGTTCAGTATGGCCAAACGTATCAGTCTGAAGGAGCTGGCGGAAAGCATTATTGCAGCTGCGGCCAAAAGACAACAATGAGCTGAAAGGGCAGTGTGAACTGCTCTTTTTTTGTGTTCAAGCAAAAATTTGGGCCTGAGAAGCAAAAAAACAGGACGCTGAAGCCGATTTTTGAGGGCGTGAAGCAGAATTGCGACAATTTTGTAAAAAACAGCGAAAAAGTACTTGCAATTTTTCCTAATATGGATATAATAAGAATTGTGGTTAGCACTCGGAACAAATGAGTGCTAATAACCAAGAAGCAAATTGCTCTCACGTAAGTAAGAATACTCGAAAGGGGTTATAAAAATGTTAAAACCATTAGCTGATCACGTAATTGTAGAGGTTGTAGAAGTAGAAGAAAAAACTGCCAGCGGCATTTTCCTGCCGGATACCGCAGTAAAAGAAAAACCGCAACAGGGCAAGGTTCTGGCTGTAGGCAGAGGCAAATACAGCGACAACGGCACTCTGATTAAACCCGAAGTAAATGTTGGCGACGAAGTTATCTTCGCAAAATACAGCGGAACTCCTGTTAAACATCAAGGTAAGGATTACCTGATTCTTAGCGAACGCGATATCTTAGCAACCATTGAGAAGTAACATAAAAACTGTAATTAATTTTTAATTGAATTTTCAAAGGAGCGATATAAAATGGCTAAACAAATTCTGTTTAATGAAGAAGCTCGTCGTAGCCTGGAGCGTGGCGTAAATGCTCTGGCTGACGCTGTAAAAGTAACCCTCGGTCCTAAAGGCCGTAACGTTGTACTGGAAAAGAAATTCGGCGCACCGACCATCACCAATGACGGTGTAACCATTGCCCGCGACATCGAACTGGAAGATCCGTTTGAAAACATGGGCGCACAGCTGGTTAAAGAAGTATCCATCAAAACCAACGATGTTGCCGGTGACGGCACTACCACTGCTACCGTTCTGGCACAGGCTATGATTAACGAAGGTATGCGCAACGTTGCTGCCGGCGCTAACCCGATGGTTCTGAAAAAAGGTATCAAAAAAGCAGTTGATGTACTGGTTGACGAACTGAAAAATGTTTCCCAAAAGGTTGAAACCAAGGCTGCAAAAGCACAAGTTGCTTCTATTTCCGCAGCTGATGATGAAATCGGTAACCTGATTGCCGATGCTATGGAAAAAGTTGGCGACGACGGTGTTATCACTGTTGAAGAATCCAAGACCATGGAAACTCATCTGGAAACCGTTGAAGGCATGCAGTTTGACCGTGGCTACATTTCCCCGTACATGGCAACCGATGCTGATAAAATGGAAGCTGTACTGAGCAATCCGTACGTATTCATTACCGATAGAAAAATCACCATGATTGCTGACATTATGCCGGTTCTGGAAAAAGTTGTTCAAAACGGCGGCGAACTCTTAATCATCGCTGAAGATGTTGAAGGCGAAGCACTGGCAACCTTGGTTGTCAACAAACTGCGTGGCACCTTCAAAGCTGTTGCTGTTAAAGCTCCTGGCTTCGGTGACCGTCGTAAAGCAATGCTGCAAGATATCGCTACTCTGACCGGTGCAACCGTTATTAGTGAAGAAGTTGGCCGTAAGCTGGACAGCGCAAGCATGGCAGATCTTGGCCGCGCAGGTCAGGTTCGCGTAACCAAAGAATTGACTACTATCGTTGACGGCTTGGGCGATAAAGACGCTATTGCTGCACGTGTTGCTCAAATCCGTGCACAAATTCCGGAAACCACTTCTGATTTCGATAAAGAAAAACTGCAAGAACGTCTGGCTAAACTGGCCGGTGGCGTAGCTGTTATCAAAGTAGGCGCTGCTACCGAAGTTGAGCTGAAAGATAAAAAACTGCGCATTGAAGATGCTCTGAACGCTACACGCGCTGCTGTTGCCGAAGGTATTGTTGCCGGCGGCGGTACTGCTCTGCTGCAAGTACAGCCTGCTCTGGCAAAAATCAAAGCTACCGGCGATGAGAAGACCGGCGTAGAAATCGTTAAACGCGCTATTGAAGAGCCTGTTCGTCAAATCGCTTACAACGCTGGCCTGGAAGGCGCTGTTATCGTTGATACCATTAAACGCAGCCGCAAAGGCTATGGCTTCAACGCTCTGACTGAAGAGTATGTTGACATGATCGAAGCCGGTATCGTTGACCCGACTAAGGTTACCAGAAGCGCACTGCAAAATGCTGCAAGCATCGCTTCTATGGTTCTGACCACCGAATCCATCGTAGCCGACAAACCTGCTAAGGAAGGCGCTGCTATGCCGGCAATGCCTCCGATGGGCGGCGGCATGCCCGGTATGATGTAATCTGCAGGCCGGATGTCAAAACTGTATAATATAGCTTGAGTAGGCTATAGATAGCACACTCTGTTACTGATTTGGTAGCAGGGTGTGCTTTTTTGTTACAAAAAACCGCGGCTGAAAAAATTTTAGCTATTAGTGCAGCCTAATTATGTTTTTTGCTGGCAAATATGCTATAATAATTTCATTCTATAGACAGAAGGAGCTGTTGATAATGGGTGAAGCTGCAGCCGAAAAAGATTTTTACTGGAAGCTGTTCAAATCAACCTTTATAATTAGTGCCTTTACTATCGGCGGTGGTTTTGTAATCATTCCGCTGTTGAAGGCCAAATTTGTTGATGAGTATAAATGGATGGATGATAAGGAAGCGCTGAACCTTGTGGCGATTGCGCAGTCTGCGCCTGGTGTTGTGGCAGCCAATGCGGCAATTAGCATGGGCTACAAGCTTGGCGGTATCCGCGGTACGCTTACTGCTTTGCTGGCAACTATTTTGCCGCCGCTGATTACCTTGAGCATTATTTCCTACGCTTATGATGCCTTTGCACATAACCAGTATATTCAGCTGGTTTTGAAGGGCATGCAGTGCGGCGCGACGGCTATTATTATTAACGTTGCGATTGACCTGCTCAAAAAAGAGCTGAAGAAAAAATTGGCACTGCCGCTTTTGATTATTGTCGGTACCTTTATTGCCAATTATTTCTTTAATGTAAATCTGATATATGCAGTCGTTGTGGATGCTGTTATCGGCTTCTTCCTGCTGCGTGACAAGAAGTACGCGTAAGGAGGCGGCGAGATGTATATTTATTGGGAGCTTTTCTGGAGCTTTGTCAAGGTTGGTGCCTTTTGCGTCGGCGGTGGTTATGCTTCGATGCCGCTGATTCAGGCGGAGGTTATTGAAAATCATGCATGGATGACTATGCCGCAGTTTATTGATATTTTTACGATTTCGCAGATGACGCCGGGTCCTATTGGTATCAATGCGGCGACGTTCGTCGGTACGAAGGTTGCAGGCTTGCCCGGTGCTGTTGCGGCAACTGTGGGCTTTGTTTTCCCTTCTGTATTTATCGTGCTGGCACTCGCAAAATTATTCTTCAAATATGGTGATATCGGTCCGATTAGCGGTATTCTGAACGGTCTGCGTCCTGCGGTTGTGGCACTCATCTGCTCTGCCGGACTGAGCTTTGTAATGTTGGCGCTGTGGAATACGGAAACCTTGCCGAAGGATTTTACCAAGGTTGATTTGCTTGGCTGCATTGTGCTGCCGATTTCCCTGTGGTGTATCCGTCATAAGATGAGTGTTATCCGTACACTGTGCATGAGCGGTGTTTTGGGCTTGATTTTGGGTATTGCGGGTATTCGCTGATATTTAATGCAATAGCGCGCTGCGTTGTGAGCTTTGGCTTGCGGCAGGGCGCGCTTTTTATTATATTGAAGTTAACTCCTGGAAATTAACGGTTGACGCAAGCGGAATTCTGCTATATAATAGATACAGTTAACCAACGAATAGCGTCGGTTAACTACTAAGGTTAGGGATGTGAATTACAATGCAAAAAATTATTACACTGGCCGAGAAGGTTTTAAACGGTCAGGATATTACTAAAGAAGAAGCTGAATTTTTGATTAACGTGAGCGATGACGACACCATGCTGCTTTTGGCCATGGCTGACAAGATTCGCCAAAAATATGCCGGCGATGCTGTTGACTGCTGTGCAATCATCAACGGCCGCAGCGGTAAATGCAGCGAGAACTGCAAGTTCTGCGCACAATCCGCACATTATCATACCGGTGTTAAGGAATACGGTCTGCTGAGCGAAGAGGAAATCTTCAATGCAGCTAAAAAAGCTAAGGAAGCAGGCGCTGTACGCTTCTCCATCGTTACCAGCGGTCGCGGACAGAGCAAAGCCGATGACTTTGAAAATATCTGCCGTACACTGAAACGTATTAAAGAAGAACTGCACATTGAAGTTTGCGCTTCTTTGGGCATTTTGACTGTAGAGCAGGCAAAAGAGCTGCGCAAAGCCGGTGTAACCCGCTATCATTCCAATCTGGAAACCGCAGGCAGCAATTTCCCGAATATCTGCAGCACTCATACCTATGCTGATAAATTTGTTACCATCAAAAATGCACAGGCTGCTGGCCTGCGTGTTTGCAGCGGTGGTATTTTAGGCCTTGGTGAAACACGTGAGCAGCGTGTTGAATGGGCCTTCACTCTGAAGGAACTTGGCATTGACAGTGTACCTCTGAATATGCTGACTCCGATTCCGGGCACTCCGTTTGAAAACAACAAACCGCTGCCGCCGCTGGAAATTCTGCGTGCGTTCGCTCTTTTCCGTTTTGTTCTGCCGAAGGCACAAATCCGTACGGCAGGCGGTCGCGAAGTAAATCTGCGTGACCTGCAGGCATTGGCACTCAATGGCGGTGCAAGCGGCATTATGATCGGCGGTTATCTGACGACTGCCGGCCGTGGTACTGACCGCGATATGCAGATGCTCAAGGATCTTGATCGTCCGCGCAGCATGCCGAATCTTGATTAATTAGTTTTCCATGAATTTTTAATACAAATCTTACACCTTAAAATCTCAAAAAGATAAGCAGACTGTAGTTGCGAGCAGTCTGCTTATTTTTTATATGTGCGTGATAACGCACTATCTTCTGCATCATCAATCCCTCGACGTATGAAAAATACGCCGTCGGGATTGCTTCTTTGAATCCGGTACGTTCTGACGCACATATTTATTTGATAACGCACCTTCTTCCGCATCATCAATCCACATAACCAATCCATCATTTATTTACGGACGCACTGCCCTCTACGGCAAAATTTATGATATAATATAATTTACTAATGACTTTAAAGAGGTGAAGCAAAATGCAGTCACACTTTCTTATTATTACCGGTATGTCCGGTGCAGGCAAAACGCAGGTTGTGCGTACCCTGGAGGATTTAAATTTCTTTTGCATTGACAATTTGCCGGCGACCTTGATTCCTAAGTTTGCGGAGCTTTGCCGTCAGACTTCGGAGGAAAAGGTAGCTCTTGTTGTTGATATCCGTGGCGGACGCTTTTTTGATAAGCTGCTGCAGGTTTTGGATGAGATGGAGGCCAGCGGCCAAAAATACGAGCTGCTGTTTTTGGATGCTTCCGATGCGACTTTGGTGCGCCGTTACAAGGAAACGCGTCGTCGTCATCCCTTGGGTGAGCGCAATACCTTGCTGAAGAATATTACCTGTGAGCGTGAATTGCTGGATCCGTTGCGCGAAAAGGCTACGCATATTATTGATACCTCGACGCTGACTACAGCGCAGCTGAAGGCTAAGGTAACGGAAATGTTTGGCGAGGGCTCTTCTAAAGAGCGTATGGGCATTGTTGTGCGTTCGTTCGGCTTCAAGCATGGTCTGCCGCTGGACAGCGATCTGGTTCTGGATGTGCGTTTTTTGCCGAATCCGTTTTATGTGGAGGAGCTGCGCAATATGACTGGCAACGACCGCCCGGTAGCGGATTTTATCTGCCGCTATCCGCAGACCTTCCAGTATCTTAAGCTGGAGGAGCAGCTGCTTGATTTTCTTGTACCGCAATATATTAACGAAGGCAAGGCACAGCTTGTTATCAGCGTAGGCTGCACAGGAGGACAGCACCGCAGCGTTTTTATTGCCAATAAATTGTACGAATATCTGCGTGAAAAGGGTTACAGCGTTGATGTGACGCATCGTGATATTCCTCACAGAAAGTAAGGGAGGAGCCTAATGGGGTGGATTAGTTGGCTGTGTCCTGGCATAAATTTGAAGCGTTGGCTGCTGCTTTTTGCGGTAGGTGTACTTTTATGTGCTTTGGGACTGGCTTTGTTTTTTAATTATCAGCTGATGGGCAAGGCAGAAGAACTGCTCTTCCAGATGACCTATCTGACAACAGGACGCTATTCGAATGGCCTGATTATGACGATGGGTGTGGGCTTTCTTATTGTAGGCTTTGCTATTATGGTATACGGAACGCGTCGCTTAATCAGTTCGGTAGTATCTGTTGTAGTGCCCGACAAAAACGGTTCATTGATGGAAACGATTTTTATGCAGCGTAAGCTGACACGTGGCCCTGCCATTACCGTTGTCGGTGGCGGTACCGGTTTGTCGACGCTTTTACGCGGTATGAAGTATATTACCAATAACTGTACGGCCGTAGTAACAACTGCTGATGACGGCGGTTCCTCCGGACGTCTGCGCAAGGAGCTGGGTATTATTCCTCCCGGTGATTTGCGTAACTGTCTGACGGCTCTGGCTGACCGCGAACCGCTGATGGAGCGCCTGATGCAGTACCGCTTCCAGGGTGATTCACCGCTGGCAGGACATTGCTTCGGTAATCTGTTTATTGCGGCGATGGCGCAGGCTGAAGGTGGTATGGAGGCCGGACTCAATGCTACGAGCCAGATTCTGAAGGTACGCGGCAGGGTTATTCCGTCTACGCTGGAGGATATCCGCCTGCAGGCAAGGATGACTGACGGCAGCATTGTGACTGGCGAATCGGAGATTCCCAAGGTGCGCAAGCATATTAAGAAGATGATGATGCTGCCGGCGGATGCACAGGCGGCAAACGGAGCTATCGATGCAATTTTAAATGCCGATGTGCTTATTTTCGGACCGGGAAGTCTGTATACCAGTGTTATTCCTAACCTTTTGGTTGAGGGAATCCGTGATGCTGTTGTACGGTCGAAGGCAATCAAAATTTACATCTGCAATGTTATGACACAGCCCGGCGAAACCGACGGCTACGGTGCTTATGACCATGTGCAGGCGTTGATTGATCATGTCGGTACACAGTTTTTGGATTACGCTATTGTCAATTCCCAGGATGTCACTTCGGAGCAGCTGCGTCAGTATGATGCTGAAGGCTCGCGTCCTATAACGCCGGATATTGATAAAATCCGCAGTCTGGGGATTACGGTTGTGCCGGCGCGCTTGATAAGCAAGGATGATCTGGTGCGCCATGATCCGCGTAAGTTGGCGCGTGTGCTTATTGCTTTAATTTATCGTCTGCGTCTTTTTGGACGCGGCATGCAGTTTTTCGATTACTTCTTTATGCGTGCGGGCATGAAGAAGCTGTATAAACAAAAATAAAACCAGACGCTGCAGCCTTGTCGGCTGAGAAGGGAGGAGTCTGCTTGTCTTTTTCCAATGATGTAAAAAATGAATTATCTCGTATAGAAACTAACGATGCGACCGGTGACAAGGCAGAGCTGCTCGGTCTTTTGCGTATGAGCGGTGCGATTGTCATCCGCGGTATGAATATAGGTATTCACTTTTCTACTGAAAATGCTGCTTTGGCCAGACGTGTACTGCAGCTGTTGAAAAGCAATTATCAGGTGCAGACGGAGGTAGTTATTACCCGTTCACGCCGTTTGAAGAAGAATAACCGTTATCAGGTACATGTAGTGCCGGCGCCTCAGGTAAGCAAGGCGCTGAACGAGCTGCAGCTGTTGAGCGTAGAGGGCGATTTGAAAAATCCGCTGCTCTCGCATCACGAGGGCAAGCGCACCTTTTTGCGCGGAGCTTTTTTGGGCGGCGGCAGTATCAGCCGTCCGGCCAGTGATTACCATCTGGAGATGGTGACAGGCAACGAGGATTTTGCGCAGACAATTATTAAGGTTATGCAGAGCTTTTCCTTGAAGGCCAAGCTGACCGACAGAAAAAACGAGTACATTGTTTATCTGAAGGATGGCGAAAGCATTATCAGCTTTTTGAGCGTTATCGGTGCGCATAATGCGATGATGGAGCTGGAAAATGTCCGTATTGTCAAAGAAATGCGCAACAATGTCAACAGAGCGGTAAATTGCGAAACTGCGAACCTGAACAAGGTGGTTAAGGCTGCCGTGCGTCAGGTAAGCTGCATCCATTATATTGATGAGCATATGGGCTTGAGCGAGCTGCCTCAGGGATTGCAGGATACGGCGCGTCTGCGTCTGCAATATCCGGATGTGTCGTTAAATGATTTGGTAGAATACTCCGGTGGTTTGGGCAAATCCGGCATCAACCATCGTTTGAAAAAGCTGCAGGATATTGCAGTAGGTTTAGGTATGGAATTGGAGAAAGCAGATAAATGATTAAGAAAGTATGCTTAGTATTCCTGGCGCTGGTTGTCGTACTTTTGGCGGCTGCTGGTGTTGCATGGAAGCTTAACGGCGAGCGTTGGCAGCAGGAATATGCGGCCTTCAGAAAAACCGGTGCACCGGTACTGATGTATCACGCTGTCGGTCCGGAAGAAGGCGCAGACTGGCCTAAAACGCTGATTATGAAGCCGGAGCTGTTTGAATCGCATTTGCAGTACCTGAAGGAGCAGGGCTATACGATTGTGACGGTAGCAGAGCTGGCAGAGCGTTTGCAGCAGGGAAAAAGTGTAGATAAGTATGTTGCCTTGAGCTTTGATGATGGCTATAAGAATAATCATAGCGTGGTGCTGCCGTTACTAAAGAAGTATGATGCCAAAGGTTCTTTCTTTGTCATCAACAAGGATATCGGCGATGAGCTGCATATGAATGAGCAGGAAATTAAGGAGCTGATTGCTGCCGGCATGGAGCTTGGCTCGCATACCTACAGCCATAATCCGCTGGCTGCCATTGACGAAAAATATCTGGTTTGGGAAACAGATACGTCGCGTTATTGGCTGAAGAAAAAATTTGACGGCTATATCGTGCGTACTCTGGCTTATCCTAACGGCAGCTATAACGAAAGGGTTATTGCTGCGGCGAAAAAATACGGCTTTTACAGGGCGCTGACTGGGCATGTAGGTGTCAATACGGCGGCTACCTATCAAAAGGCACCTTTCGAAATGTACCGCGTAACAGTTGCTGATGACGGTAACGGACTTGAAGGCTTCAAGAAACGCCTGGAACAGGCATATTTCTTTGGCTTTTTGCAGACTAAGGGCATTGATATCAATATTGTGCGCGACATATTTGTGCGCTAAGTAAAATTTAGGGAGGCGGTTGTCTCCCTTTTCTTTTGTAAGTAATGTTAACTGTAAAAATAAAATAGGTTGACAATAAATAAAAACTGGCGTATCCTATAAACTATGAACTGTAACAGAGGTTACAGAAGCTTTGGAGGCGTAAAATATGCATTTGAGTACGAAGGAACTGATTTTATGCGCATTGTTTATTGCGCTTATTACTGTGGGAACGTTTATTAAAATTCCGGTAGGCACCGATGTCTATACACTGCAGTTTTTGTTTACTTTGCTGGCCGGTCTGCTGCTCGGACCGCGTCTGGGCGCGATTGCTGTCGGCACTTATGTTGTCATGGGCCTGGTCGGAATTCCTGTTTTTGCATCAGGCGGCGGCCCCGGTTATATTGCACAGCCGACGTTCGGTTATCTGCTGGGCTTTATCGTGCAGGCATGGGTAAACGGTGCCTGGGCGCGCAAGGCTAAGCAAATTAATTTCCGTAGCCTGTTGGAAGCAAATCTTGTTGGTATGGTAATTGTTTATCTGTTTGGACTCGTATGGTTCTATGTAGTATCCAATTATATAATCAATGCACCGATTTCCGTGTGGGCAGTTATCTGGTACTGCGGTATTCTGCAGGTTATTCCTGATGTTGTGCTCTGCATTGGTGCGGCGATGCTGGGTGTGCGCGGTTATAAGGCCGGCATTTGGCTGAAGGCATAAAAAAGCAGTCCTTGCAATCTTATAAAAAGGTTGCGGGACTGCTTTTAGCTTTTTAGAAGGCCTTCTGCAGGAAGGCATCCAGGGAAGATTCGTTCATGCTGCCGACTATACGTGCAACTATATGGCCGTCGGCGCTGATGATGTAGGATGCAGGAATAGCGTCAATGCCGTAGGCTCGTCCAAGTGCCTGGTGGTCGCCGTAGGCAGCGGGGAAGGAGTAGCCTTTGCTTTTGATGAAGCGTGCAGGATCCTGTTCGTTATCATCTACGCTTAGAATAACAAAATGCATTTTATCTTTATATTCGGCGTATTTCTTTTCAATATGCGGCAGCTCGCCTACACAGGGAGGGCACCAGGTAGCCCAAAAATTGATGAAAACAGGCTTGCCCTTCAAGTCACTCAGGCGCATGGTTTTGCCGCTGCCTAACTCCTTGTAGCTGAAATCGGGTGCGGCTTCGGCAGCTGAGGCAGCAGCGGTGTTCATCTGCGGTTTGCTGTCGGCAGTTTTATCGGAAAAAGGACAGCTGCAGCCTGCGGTAAATAATAGCAGCGCAGTCAGAGATAAGGTGAGCAGGATTTTTTTCATGTTGACCTCCTTATAAGAATAAAAGAAAAATGGTATATATAAATTAAAACTTTTTGCCGAGAGAAATTGCCTTTACCGGGCAGATCTTGCGGCATTCACCACAGGCGATACATTCGCTGTCACCTACATGCCGGCAATCCATTTTGCAATGCTCCATACAACGGTCGCAGTTGATGCACTTTACGGCATTTACCTTCATGCCAAAGAGGGAGATTTTATTAAACAGTCCGTAAATAGCGCCTAAAGGGCAGATGAAGCGGCAGAAGGGGCGATAGATGAAGATGGCTGTCAGTACGGTAAGGCACAGCAGTGTTAGCTTCCAAATAAACAGCTGGCCCAAAAGCTCACGAATCTGCGGCTTGAAAAATGCCAAGGGCAGAGCAGCCTCCAAAGTACCTGCGGGGCAGATAAATTTACAGAAGGCAGGTACGCCGCTGCCGGTGAAATGGTAAAAGGCTAAGGGCAAAAGCAGAAGAAAAATCAATGCAATAAAATATTTCAGATAGCTGAGCAGATAGGTAAAGCGGTTGCGCTGCAGCTTAGGCGTAGGAATTTTGTAGAGCAATTCCTGTACAAGGCCGAAGAGACAGCCCCAGCCGCAGATAAGACGTGCAAAGATTAACGCAAAGAACAGAATAAAGCCCAGCACATAGAAGGGAATGCGCAAAAATACACCGCTGAGTGAGCTTTGCAGCGAACCAAGCGGGCAGGCGCCCAAGGCTCCGGGGCAGGAATAGCAGTTTAACCCCGGCAGGCAGATATTCTTGCTGCTGCCATTCCAGATATTGCCATCGGTAAAGCCTGCAAAATTGCCGTTATATAGGAGGGCGGTGCAAATTTGTACAAGCTTACGTTTAACCAATGCCGATACACTCCAGACAAATTGTCGCTGCCTTGCGCCAAACGGCAAGATATTCTCTGTTGCAGATACCATACGTCAGCATGGCGGCAGCGCTCAGAAGGATTAAAATACGTGTTATTTTCATAGCAAGCAGACCTCCTATATAATTACTAAGAATATTCTAGCATATACGATGAAATTTTACTATGAATGCATGACTATACATTATTGAGGTTGGGTAGCAAATAGCAGAAAATAATATTAAATTATTTCTATCCGCGTGTTGCAATTATTTTCTGACAGGTGTTGTATGGATAAAAGCGTTTAAACAGGCTATAATAAAACAGATAATGCAATGGAAGAATATAGGTCGCGAAATAGTATTTGTAAATGAGCAATTTAAAAAAATCCTTGCAAAATAGGCAAAAACAAGGTAAAATAAAACAAGTAATAATATATTTTTTCGGAGGTAATCGTTATGCGTAAACACATCAAAACTGTTAATAAAGCAATGCTGAACAAAACTCTGCGTACCGGTGGCTGCGGCGAGTGCCCGGCTTCCTGCCAATCCGCTTGCAAAACTTCCTGCACCGTTGGCAACCAGGTTTGCGAACACTGCAAATAATATCTGAGCTTAATGCAGCTCCCTGTCTGGTGCAGGGGGCTGTTTTACTATCTATGCAAAAAAGAAAGGTTGGAATACATGCTGATACATAAAATGCGTCTTGATGACAATATGGCTGTGCTGGATATCAACAGCGGTGCCGTTCATCTTGTAGACGATGTTATTTACGATTTACTCGATTATTATGATGGCAGCAACGATGCTGAGGCTATGGCTGCTTTGAAGGATAAATACAGCGAAGAGGATTTGCGCGATGCATTGGAAGAAATGCACGGCCTGCAGGATGAAGGTCTGCTTTTCAGCCCTTCCTTTGATGTACCGCCGACTTTTGCCGAAAAGCCGATTGTCAAATCCCTGTGCCTGCTTGTAACTCATGACTGCAATCTGCGCTGCGGTTATTGCTTTGCCGACACCGGTTCTTTCGGTGGCTGCCGTCAGCTCATGAGCAAGGAAACTGCGGAAAAGGCTATTGAGTTTGCTATTGAAGGCAGCAAGAAGCGCCATAATCTGGAACTGGATATGTTCGGCGGTGAACCGCTGATGAACTGGCCGGTTGTTGTACATATTACCGAATATGTACGCCGTCGCGAAAAAGAAACCGGTAAGAATATTAAGCTGACGCTTACTACCAACGGTACTCTTTTGAATGATGATAATATCAAATTCCTCAATGATAACCGTGTTATGCTGGTTCTGAGCCTGGATGGCAAGAAGGAAACTCATGATGCTATGCGTCCGTTCCCGAATAAAGCCGGCAGCTATGATGCAGCTGTACGCGGCTTCAAGAAGGTAATTGACAGCCGTGAGGGCAAAAACTACTATCTGCGCGGAACCTATACCCATTTCAGCACCCATTTCTGTGAGGATGTGCTTGATATGACTAAGGTTGGCAAGGAGATTTCCGTAGAGCCGGTAGTAGGCATTGATGAACCCTGGGTATTGACCGAGGAAGATCTGCCGGTAATTTTCGATGAATACGATAAGCTGGCACGCGCATATCTGGAGCGTCGTCGCGAAGGAAATCCCTTTGACTTCTTCCATTTCAATGTAGCACTTGATAACGGTCCGTGCGTAGCTAAGCGCTTGGCAGGCTGCGGCGCCGGTCATGAATACTATTGCATTACCGCTGATGGCGATATTTATCCGTGCCACCAGTTTGTAGGCCGTGAACAATATAAGATGGGTACTCTGGATACCGGTATCGTTACACCTGAGATGGTGCAAAAGTTCCGTCATACCCATGTTCTTACTAAGCCGGAGTGCAGTAAATGCTGGGCACGCTTCTTCTGCAGCGGTGGCTGCCACGCCAATGCGGATTTAATTAACGGCGATATTACCAAGCCGTATGAGTATGGTTGTCGTCTGCAAAAGAAACGTCTGGAAAATGCTATCATTGTTCAGGCTGTTCTGTCTGCCGAAGCACAGGAAGGCGAGGACCTGCGTCCGCATATCAACAACTTCACTTACGAAAAATAACAGATGGTTTCTCGTGCCCTCTGCGAAAGCAGAGCGCATTTTTTGGGTTCTATAATAAGTGTTGGGGTATTGACTTGAATTAAGTCAATACTTCCAACACTTATTTTTTAGGCAAAAAAATAAAGCATAAAATGCTGGAATTGTAGTAAAATATCATCGACCAAAACAATACAATCTACAAAGGAGAGCAGACACCTTATGCTTCATGACAATTATACACAATCCATTCCTTTTTTTAAAGGGGTAAACACAAAATACTTTGAGGAAGATTAATCAACAGGATCATATAAAGCCTTTATAGAGATGCCTGTGAAAGAACATCGTTGTCCTCACTGCGGTAATAGTACTACTTATATTAAGGATCACAGACTTCAAACGGTTAGAGATTTAGTTGTTTTAGGCAAGCCGTTAATTGTCACAATAAGAAAAAGACGTTATATTTGTAAAAACTGCAATACTACTTTTACTGAAGAAAATCCATATATAAAAAGATATTGCCATTTTCCAGACAGGCTTTATCTTGAATCAATCAAAGAAACTTTCTGCTTGCAGAGCTTTTCATCAATAGCTAAGAGATTTGGCGTATCTGTAACCAGTATAATAAGATGGTTCGACAATCTCAATTACCCTCATCCTAAGTTACCGGAATGCATAGCAATAGATGAATTAAGAGGTAATGCCGGTGGTGAAAAATTCCAGTGCAATATTGCAGATCCTGTAAAACATCAAGTAATAGATATCCTGCCGAGTCGCAATACGGAGAATCTTTGTAAACATTTCTTGGAATATCCATATAAAGAACGTGCTGCGGTCAAGAAGATAATTATGGACTTAAGTACTTTGTTCAGGTCTGTTGCCAAGTCCATGTTTCCAGAAGCCAAGATAGTAGCAGATAAGTTTCATGTTATCAGAGTAGTCATAAACAGCCTGGAGAATGTTAGAAAACGCATCCAGAAAGAATTTCATGCAACAAAAAGGAAATGGTTCAAGCGAAGTCGTTATCTTTTGCTTAAGCCGGAATACAAGCTGACAGATGAAGATAAAATAGAGTTAGCTCGGATGCTTAACTCATCCTACGATCTAAAAAAAGCATATGTTTTGAAAGAACGTTTTTATGAAGTATTCAGGAAACAGACAAGAACTGAAGCAAAAAAAGAACTGGGAAAGTGGTTATTGTTGGCTGCGGATTTATCACTTCCTGAATTCAGGCATTGCATTACGACTTTTAGTAATTGGAAAACTGAAATCGCAAATATAATTGGCGAAAGAGTTTCTAATGGTTTTATTGAAGGCAGTAATAATAAAATAAAAGTATTGAAGCGAATCAGCTATGGTGTGCAGAATTTCGATAGGGTTCGTAACAGAATACTGTATCTGCAATAAAATATTGTGAAAATGCATTAGGATAACTATGTCTTATTTTAGAAAAATAAAACCAGCCTCCAATATAAATATACTAGAGGCTAGTTGAATTGCAAAAATAATTATGTGTTGTCTAGGTCTATGATGTTAAAGTCTTGAATACCCCAAAACTTGACAAAGAACCGCAAAATTCACATGATATGACGGCTTTAAGTATTTATTTTATGTCAGCTACAACTTTATGCAAAGACGATGCCTTATACTCAATCTTTAACTGCTTCAGCGCAGCGTTTGCACAGAGTCGGATGCTCAGCGTCCTGACCAACCTCGTCACTGTAAATCCAGCAACGCTCGCACTTGTGGCCTTCGGCAGCAGCAACGGTAACCTTCAGGTCCTCGCGGCCGGTTGCTTCGGCACCTTCGGCAGCGCCTTCAACAATAATAGCCTGAGAAACAATCAGCAGAGTTGCCAGGTCTTTTTCTACGGATTTCAGGATAGCAAGAGCTTCGCCTTCGGCGTGCAGCTCAACCTTAGCGTCCAGGGAGTGACCGATTTGTTTGTTACGACGAGCCAGCTCCAGCACCTTGGTGATTTCGCTGCGAATTTCAATGAAGTTATCCCATTTAGTTTCCAGCTCTTCGTTGATGTATTCTTCCTTAACTTCCGGCCAGGGCAGCATTTGTACGGATTCCGGAGCATTAGCAGGTTTCTTCATGAACTGCCATACTTCTTCCATAGTGAAGCTCAGTACCGGGGACAGCATAACGATGAGGTCCATGAGGATTTCATGCATAGCGGTTTGTGCACTGCGACGCTCTTTGCTGTCAGCCTTGTAAGCATACAGGCGGTCTTTGAGGATATCCAGATAGAAGCTGGACATTTCAACGGTGCAGAAGTTGTGGATTGCATGATACAGTACATGGAAATCATAGCTTTCGTAAGCAGCGGTAACTTCCTTCTTCAGCAGCTGCAGATGCATCAGAGCCCATTGGTCAAGCTCCAGCATTTCGTTGAACGGAACTGCATCTGTTTCGTAGTTGAAATCGTTGGTGTTGCCCAGGATGTAACGGATGGTGTTACGGATTTTGCGGTATACCTCAGCCAGCTGCTTCAGGATTTTCGGGGAGATACGGATATCTGCCTTGTAATCGGAGGAAGCAGTCCACAGGCGGATGATATCAGCGCCATATTGTTTGATTACGTCCTGCGGAACGATAACGTTACCTACGGATTTAGACATCTTGCGGCCATCGCCGTCAACTACATAACCATGAGTCAGTACGGATTCGTACGGAGCACGGCCTGCAACAGCAACGGAAGTCAGCAGAGAGGACTGGAACCAGCCACGATGCTGGTCACTGCCTTCGAGGTACATAGCAACCGGCCAGGACAGCTCCGGACGTTTTGCGGCAACAGCCATGTGAGAGGAACCGCTGTCGAACCATACGTCCATGATATCGCTTTCCTTATGGAAGTGCTTACCGCCGCATTTCGGGCAGACAGTGCCTTCCGGCAGCAGCTCTTCTGCAGTGTGAGCCCACCATGCATCACTGCCTTCTTTTTCGAACCAGTTGGCAACGGAATCGATGGTAGCTTCGTTGATCAGATGCTCGCCGCAGTTATCGCAGTAGAATACCGGGATAGGAACGCCCCATACGCGCTGACGGCTGATGCACCAGTCGTGACGGTCGCTTACCATGTTGTGGATACGTTGTTGGCCCCAGGAAGGAATCCACTGTACATCGTCGATAGATTTCAGTGCTTCATCACGGAAGCCGTCGATAGAAGCGAACCATTGAGAGGTTGCGCGGAAAATAATCGGGTTTTTGCAGCGCCAGCAGTGTGCGTATTGGTGCTTAATGTTTTCTTTGCCCAGCAAGCAGTTCAGCTCAGCCAGATATTTCAGTACCGGGATATTAGCGTCGAATACAAACATGCCCTTGAAGCGTTCGCCTGCTTCTTCGGTCAGCTTGCCTTGGGAATCAACCGGGCAGAGAATCGGCAGCTTGTATTTCAGACCGGTTTCAAAGTCGACATCGCCATGACCGGGAGCGGTATGTACGCAACCGGTACCGGCTTCGGTAGTTACATAGTCAGCCATAACTACAAGAGAGCGGCGGTTGTTGTATTCAGGGAACGGATGCACGCATTCAGCGAATTCCATATCTTTACCAAGAGTAGTGCCGAGGATATTGCTGAGGTCCTTATGGCAGACAGCGCCAACCTGAGCCAGCAGGTCCTTTGCCATGAAGAGAACTTCGCCTTCGCATTCAACCCAGGCATATTCCAGAGCAGGGTTCAGAGCAACAGCAACGTTGGCAGGCATGGTCCAAGGAGTGGTGGTCCAAATTACCATGTAAGCCTTTTTGCCTTTAGCAGCTTCCGGAGTCTGGCCGTTGTCTTTTACCAGCGGCATTTTTACGAAGATAGTCGGAGTTTTTTGTTCGCCGTATTCGATTTCTGCTTCAGCCAGAGCTGTTTCGCAGTGCGGGCACCAGTAAACGGTCTTTTTGCCTTTGTAGATATAGCCTTTGTTAGCCATAGTACCGAATACACGGATCTGCTCAGCTTCAAAGCTGTGATGCAGAGTGATGTACGGATTTTCCCAATCGCCCAGAACGCCCAGACGTTTGAAGTCTTCGCGTTGAATATCAACCCATTGCAGAGCGAAGTCGTGGCATTTGCGGCGCAGAGTCAGCGGATCCAGCTCATTGCGGTTCAGGCCCAGCTCTTTGATAGCAGCGTGCTCAATCGGCATGCCGTGAGTATCCCAGCCGGGAACATACGGGGTATCGAAGCCGCGAGCATATTTGTATTTCATAATGATATCTTTTAAGATTTTGTTCAGGGCATGACCCATGTGGATTTTGCCGTTTGCATACGGAGGGCCGTCATGCAGAACAAATTTCTTGTGGCCTGCATGCAGAGCCTGCTTTTTGCCATAAATATCGTTTTCTTCCCAGAATTTCAGAAAATCAGGTTCGCGTTGCGGCAGACCTGCACGCATAGGGAACTCTGTTTCGGGCAGATTCAGTGTTTTACCATAGTCCATTACTAATAACCTCCAATTTTATTAAACAAAAAAATATAGCAATAATAAAAAAAGCTTCGTCCCTCAGATAAGGGACGAAGCTGTAGACTAACAACGATTAATACGCATGCGTATCATGCATCATTAACAAAACGTGTACTCCGTGGTACCACCCTCATGACGACAGCCTTTGCCGCACGCCACTCGTGTGCGCAATATCGGGCGCTCCCGTATGCAGCTACTCAGGTTCGCCGCATCCACTCCAAAGTGATTTTCACCTGCTTTACTTCGTCCGGGCTTGCACCATACCCCGGCTCGCTTAACCTGCGCCGCAAGCTACTGTCTTTTTCATCGCGTTAACAAATATCAATAAACGCTAATATTATACATTAGCTGTAGCAAGAAGTCAATGAGTTTTTCTTGCTTCTCAAATTTACTCTTTAGTAGACATTTTTTCTATATCCGTAAAATCAATATAGAGTTTTTTATTCTTATATCCGTAAGAAGTTGTCAAATCTACTATTTTTTTACTATAATCACCACTCACCAGCTTGCCGGAAAAAACTACAACGTCGCCACTTTTCAAAGGCATAATCTTTTTATAAAGCTCGCTGTCGGCAGGGATTAACATTTCATCTGCGGCATATCTTTTTGTTTCAACAGCATATTCCGCTTCAGGAAAATCACAGCTTAGCCTTACATAAGCAGCCATACCTGAGTTTACCGATTCAATTCTATCAACCTTGGCACACCATTTTTTCACATAACCGTCTTTAAAAAATTCATTGAATACCTTTTCGTATGATTTATTGAATTCCGCTTTCTCAAGCTCTGTCATGGATTTTTTCTCGTTTTGATTATAGCGGGCCTGTATTTCATTGAACTTTTTCTGGCTGGGAATACTTTCAGCAACTACACTATCAGTAATTTTAACAAATGAATTATCTGATTTTCCGATATGTAAGCTACTTTCTAAAGCTGTAATAAAAGTCAGCAAAATTATTAAAAGAAAAATACCAACTATCGCTTTGGCAAAAACTCCGTGATACCGCCACAGCAAATATAATCCTACCGGCCAGAAGATAAAAAGCATTAAAACAGCAAACCAGCCCTGTTCCCAAAATTTACTTTCCCGCTTTACCTCAGTTGTTTCTTCACGAACCGCTCTCCCACAACTGGAACAATAGTTGGCGTTATCAGGTATCGTTTGTCCACAGTACTTGCATTGCATAACAATCCGCTCCTCATCATCCATGTATATGTTATTACAACAACATAAAATCCTAAAAACAAGCTAATGATACGCTCTCAGCTCTTTGCCTCTAATCACCTTTATCTTAACATTCTTTAGGATAATTAGCAACAATACTTCAGTTCTCCCCCCCACGCCCATACTTATGGGTACAGTATATACAGTATAAAATTCCCCCTATACCACACGCTCTACTTCTACCGTACTTTACGTCTATCCTTTAGGTAGTACTCTAAAGAACAAGGTAACTACTAGCTTACGCTAGTAGCTTTTATCAACGCAGAAGAAAAAGCGAGAAAGAAAACCAACAAAAGAAAGAACGAAAAAGAAGATTCACTCTTATACTCGGGAAAACCGAAGCAAAATTATTACACTGTTTAAGAAAAAATTTTAAAATTTATTTTTTCAGGTGTAATAATTTTCATCGCGAAAAGACGAGTAATAGAGTGAGAACACAAAAACAACCGCTTAAGCGCTTTTCCCCAAGCACCCAAGCGGTCATTCACAGCCTTATTCACTTCTCGTACTTAAACTCAAACACGCCAAAGCCCTTTCCCTGCGTCAGATGACTAACGTCATTCAAGCGGAAAACAGCGTGCTCATGCCATTTGTTAATCCCCAGAACAGTTACGCTGGCAGGCTGCACATCAACCGAAAAGTTAAACGCCGCCACCTGCTGCATATCCATTCCCAGCCAACGGAAAATAATATTCTGAATCGTACCCTTATGCGCAACAATCAGCAGATTTTCCTTGTCGACATCCGCACAATGCCACAAGCCGTGTACATTACGGCGATAAAATTCATTGCGCGTTTCACCGCCGGGATAGTTGCGGTGATCCAGCTCCTGCTCGGAAGCCGGCTTGCAAAAATGCTTCTTAGCCTCTTCCTCGGTCATGCCGGCAGCAATGCCGTTATTCTTTTCCCTCAGGAATCGGCAATGCTCTATTTCGCCCTTAAAGCCAAGCTCCTCGGCAATAATCTGCGCCGATGCGGAAGCACGCTGCAAATCACTTGCCAGAATCCGCAGCTTGCAATTACGTCCGGCAAAATCCTTCGCCAGCTTTACCGCAGCAGCCTTTATCTGCGCCCTTCCCTTTTCGGTCAGCTGCGAATCCGTCCAGCCGCCGGTCAATCTTTGCGTATGATGCGTTGCTTCACCATGCCTCACTAAGATAATCATCATTCATCCTCCGACTATTCTTCGTTATGACTGGCATAGTTTTTGAGCAGCTCAACCTGCGTTTCCAACAGATGCAGCATATTTTTTCGATGCAGCGCCGCCTTTTTCACCTGCTCGTTATAAGCCTGTTCGGCCATAGCAGCCTTGGCATCAGCCTCAAAAATAATTTTACGGCTGCGTTCCTCTGCATCCCCCACCAGTTTACGATATTTAGTATTTGCATCCAGCATCATTCTGCCGGCTTCGCTGCGAGCATCCTCCAGCAGCTTGTTAGCCTCGCTGGCAGCACTGTTAGCGCGTTTTTTGCAGACATCCTCGGTAGTAACACGCAGCTTTTCTGCATCTACCTCAGCACTGCTGCGCAGCTTATCTGCATAAGCCTTAGCCTCTTCGCGCAGCTTGTTGCATTCAGCCATCGCTGCCTGCAGCATGTTATCGGTTTTGTTCTTTGTCTGATTATACAAATCCTCAGCATGCGCCATGGTATCATCATGTAGCTTTTGCGCCGCAGCCTTCGCTTCGCTCAGCTGCTGCTCGCACTTCACTGCCGTTTCCTTCTCCAGCAGCGCCGCCTTCTTTTCACTGGCGTTCTTTACCTCGTCAGCAGTTTCCTGCGCTACAGCCAGTGTACTCTGCATGGTAGCCTCCATCTGCTGATAATATTCCAGCTTGGAGCTGACGCGTTCGATAGTTTCCTTCTGCTCCAGGTTATCCAGATAAAGGTATTCGTATTCCTTAATCAGCTTGGTAAGAAACTTGTCTACCTCTTCTACCTCATAGCCACGAAAACCCTTGGTAAAAGTTTTTTTCTTTAAATCCTCCGGATTAAGCATGGTTTATCCTCCTAGATATAACGCTTCAGCGTTACGCTGATGCGTCCTTTTTTAGTAGTGCCGCGGATTTCCTCAATCTCTACTCGTCCACGGCCGCGGAAGGAAATTACATCGCCCTCGTTCACCGGCTGTGCCGCCTTCTTGGCCTCTTTCCAGTTTACCTTGACATTCAGGCTTTTGATTTCATCCGCCATACGGCTGCGGCTTACGCCATAGCCTGCCGCTGCCACGGCATCAAGGCGCAAATCAGCGACTGTCGCGTTAATCAGCTTAACCTTTTCTTCCTTATGCAGCAATTCCTCGCGGGGAATTTCCGTAAGCGTTACCGGCGCAGAACCGATCTGCGTCAGATTACCGGTAAGATAATTTACCAGTGATTTTTCTACCACGAACTGCGCTCCCTCGGGCACAAAAACGATATCGCCCAAGGCCTCGCGCTTGCAGCCCGTGCCCATAAACGCACCGAGAATATCGCGATGCGACAAATCATAATAGCGCTTATCCCAAGCCGCCAGAAAATAGGCCATGCCGAAATCCGGCTGACCGTAAAAATCATCGGCAACAAAGGCAGCCTTCACCCTTTCGGCATTACTGAAGCCGCCGTCGCTTTCCAGACGCACATTTTCGTAGTTCGCCGCAATAATTTCCGCAACGTTATAGGCATGAGGATCAAGAAACTCGCTCACACGGAACTTGCGCGATTTATTGGCGCCCTCGGCCAAATCCAGCAGCTTGGCCGCCAGCTGTTCGTCACCGCCGGCTTTAAAGTAACGCAGAATTTTTTCTCTGTCTGCCATAAATTATTTCCCCTGTAATTCCTTATCTCTTTGCAGCACTGCCTGCACCGCATCATAAAAAGCACCGCGCACGCCATGATTTTCCAATGCATGGATACCGGCAATAGTCGTGCCGCCGGGGCTTGTTACCTGGTCGCGCAGCTGTGCCGGATGCAGGCCGCTTTCTACGCACAGCTTGCCGCTGCCTGCCATTGTCTGTGCTGCCAGCTTAATAGCCAGCGCACGCGGCAAACCGGCACGCACGCCCGCATCAGCCAGTGCATCGATAATCACAAAGCAATAGCCCGGTCCGCAGCCGGAAATAGCGGTAATCGCCTGTAATGCTTTCTCATCTACAAATTCTATTTCGCCGCAGCTGCTGAAAATTGCTGCCGCAGTCTGCTTCATAGGCTCGGTTACAGCCTCATCGCAGCAGATGGCAGTCATACCGGCGCCTGCTGCTAGCGGAGTGTTCGGCATCGTGCGGATTACCGGGAACCCCGGAGCATAGGCATGCAGCTGTTCCAATGTAACACTGCCCATGATAGAAAGTACCCAGGCATCCTTTTTCATCGCAGCCATCAGCTCGGGCACCAGTGCCACCGGTGCTACCTGAGGCTTAACGGCAAAGATTACCAGGTCAGCATCCTTTACTGCCTCTTTATTATCCGTAGTAACATTTACGCCAAAGGCTTCATGCAGACTGCGCGCATGTGCCTCAGTCGGCTCGCCTACGGTAATCATCTCCGGCGCAATCAGGCCGCCGCCGATAATTCCCTTAATAATGGCTTTGGCCATAGCGCCGCCGCCGATAAATGCAATTTTCTTTACTGCTATTTGTCCCATGGATTATTTCCCCTCTCGTCAAGCTCGTGCTCTTCGCCCGCATCTATATCTACGTTTTTCGGGGCGCAGATAACAATATTGCGTCCCAGCTTTTTCATGCTGCCGCCGATAGCATAAACAGTACCGCTGATAAAATCGGTCATACGCTTGGCAACAACATTATCTGTCTTATCATAATTAACAACTACAGCCTGATTATCGCGCAGATAATCGGCAATCTTAGGAGAATCGTTGAAATCGACAGGCTCCAGCAGCACAACCGTCATCAGTTTGTCGGCAATAGGCAGGTTAATGGTTTTACTGCCCATTTTTTCATTTTTTGCCGGTTCAGGCGTTGCTGCCGAACTTTTAAAGTTCAAAATGGATTTGCGTTCACGCTTAGGCTCCTCTGCCGGTACCGAAGCGGCAGGCTCCTTGCTGCCGAAGAAACGCTTCTTGGGTTTAGCCGGCTCCTGCTCGGTCTTAGCAGGCTTCTGCTCAACTTCTTCTTCGATGATTTCTTCCTCGTCATAAAGACTTAATGCATTCATGATTTTATCAATAATATTCATCACGTCACCAACCTTATCTATGTCTTAAAATTTCAGGCTATAATCACGCTGGCCGAACAAGGCTGTGCCTACACGCACAATATTGGCACCTTCTTCTATCGCAACTGTATAATCATTGCTCATACCCATAGACAGAATATCTGCCTGCGGATACTGCTGCTTTAAGCGGGCGAACGCACGGTAGCCTGCCGCAAATACAGGTCTTGTCTGCTCGATATCTTCGCATTTCTGGGCAATAACCATCAGTCCGCGCAGACGCACATGCTTGTATTCGGGCAGCTTCGGCAGCAGCGCCAGATAATCTTCCTTATCTAAGCCAGACTTTTGCTCCTCATGGGCAATATTCAGCTGCAAAAGGATATCCTGCACCTTACCGATGCGTTCCGCCTCCTTATCAATCGCAGCCAGCAAATGCTCACTGTCAACCGATTCGATAAGGTCAAACAAAGCAACAGCCTGACGCGCCTTATTCGTCTGCAGATGTCCGATAAGGTGCCAGTAGCCGTGTTTGCCCAAGGCCTCCTGCTTATGCTTGGCCTCCTGCACGCGGTTTTCGCCTACGTTGGCAATGCCCAAGGCTTCGATATTTGTAATAATTTCCGGCGGATGATTTTTCGTCACCGCCACCAGCGTTACATTATCTCCTGTGAGCAGGTCTTTATTTTTACGCTTGTCCAAAGCAGACGCTATCTGCTCCTGAACCTGCTTTAAATTATCAGCTAACAATGTATTTGCCCCCCAATTCTCAGCAAAATGATTTGTGGCAAAGATTCTGCTTTTTATTATGCTTTAAAAGCTCTTTATCTTTATATTTTAGCATACGTGTAAACCATTGTCACGAATAAAAACAACAAAGAGCTGCCGCACAAGAGTGCAGCAGCTCTCAATAAATTTATCTTCGTTATGATAGCTATTAGTATAACAGCTTGTTGGCAATAACCAAACGTTGGATTTGGTTGGTACCTTCGTAGATTTGCATGATTTTAGCGTCACGCATCATCTTCTCTACTGGGTATTCTTTAGTGTAACCGTAGCCGCCCATTACCTGAACAGCGTCGGTGGTTACCTGCATAGCGGTATCAGCAGCATAGCATTTAGCCATAGCAGCCTCTTTGGAGAATTCCATGCCCTGATCACGCATCCAGCAAGCCTTTTGAACCATGAGGCGAGCGGTTTCAACCTTCATAGCCATGTCAGCCAGCATGCCTTGAACCATTTGGAAGGAAGCAATCGGTTGGCCGAACTGACGGCGCTCTTTAGCATATTTAACAGCGTAATCCAGAGCAGCCTGAGCGATACCTACGGAAACAGCGCCAACGAACGGACGAGCGCTGTCTAAGGTATTCATAGCAATACGGAAGCCTTCGCCTTCGCGGCCTACGCGATAGGACTCAGGAATAACAACGTCTTGCAGAACCAGCTCGGTAGTATTGGAAGGACGGATGCCCATTTTGTTTTCTTTCTTGCCAACGGAAAAGCCCGGAGTGTCTTTCGGAACGATGAAAGCAGTCAAACCACGGATACCGCCGGTTTTACGAGTGTTAGCGAATACCAGAAAAATTTCTGCCAGACCACCGTTAGTGATGAACATTTTGGTACCGTTCAGAGTGTAGGTACCCTCTTCCTTGTTGTGTACAGCACGGGTAGAAACACCGCCTGCATCACTGCCTGCACCGGGTTCGGTCAGAGCGAAAGCAGCCAGACCGCCGTTGTTCAGGATATCGCAATACATTTTCTTTTGCTCATCGGTGCCTGCCAGCAGAACAGGTACAGTTGCCAGGCTGTTGGCAGCCAGAGAGGTTGCAACACCTGCGCAGCCTTTGCCCAGCTCTTCATAAATGGTAGCAACAGAAATGCTGTCCAGGCCGGGGCCATCTAATTCTTCCGGAACAATAACGTTCAGCAAGCCCATTTCGTTAGCCTTGTCAATCAGGCCGTCACGCATATGGTTTTCTGCATCCATTTCAGCAGCATAAGGAGTAATTTCTTTTTCAACAAACTCCCTTACCATTTCCTGTAATTCTAATTGTTCCTCGTTTAATGCAAAATCCATCATATCCTCCTTGATATCAAGCGGTCTTCCGCGTCATTTCCCTTCCAAATCAACTCAGGCAAGCTCACCATTTGGCGGGTATTTCTTTAAATCTGTCGACGACAAACATTGTTGTTAAAATCGTCCCAATTAAATTCTTTTTGCTGTCAGTCATTTCAGCCTCAATAACCATCGTAGAATGTCCGGAATGCTTAATATGGCTTCGTACCGTTAAGGTTGTCGGCTCATGGACACCTTTGATAAAATTCATGCTGAAATTAAGAGTTGCCACTACAGCGCCCACGCTTGCACCGGTAACACCCAGAACGGAGTCTGCCAAGGCCAACATTACTCCGCCGTGACATATGTCACGATGATTAAAATGCTTTGCCGGATCAACGTCAATGCTGACTTCAGCACTGCCACACTTTATCTCACCAATATGCACACCGAATTGAGTCATAAAATTATTATCTGTGTACATCTGGCGAATATAGGCAGGAACATCCTTGACCTGCTCCACAGCTATCATCGCCTTTCTTCGGACAGCAGAAAATATTACTGTCAATATATCTTTGATATTTTACCACAAAACAGCGCTTAACTCAACAGTTTCATGCAAAAAAATAAGCTGAAAGGAAAGTTTTAGGGATAATTTTTTCAATAATCGCACTTTGATATAAGCGGTAAAGACAAAATGGCTGCCGCACTTTGAGTACAGCAGCCATGCAGGAAGCATATAAATTAATCGATAATATTTTGTTTATAATCGTGATACAGAGTCTTGAGCTCTTCCATAGTTGCACCCATCTCAACCTTGAGCTTGGAAACAGTATCATAGTCGCCTTCGGCAACAGCTCTGCGGATAGCAGTGAAGATGCTCTTCTCCTCAAAGGAATCCTTGGCCAGCTTAGCACGCAGGTTCTGGATTTTACGCCACATTGCCAGGTCGCAGTCGGTGCAGGTTTCCTGGTTATGCAAGCGCTTCATGTCGATAACAGCCTGATAGTTTTCCGGAATCAGACGAGTCAAAAGCTCGGTCTTCCAACGAATCAGCGCACCCTGCATGAAGGAGTCGATATATTCCTTCTTCAGGATATTGCCTTGGGTGAGCACGGCAACCTTTTCCGGATATTTTTCGAAGGCGCAGAGATTTTCCCAAACGGTAGCAGGCGGTTCGCCGAACAGCTTGCTGCGTTCTTCCGCAGTGAAATCTTCAAACACGTCTTCCTCAGTGCGGTATTGACGGTCGGTATCCAGATAGAAGCCCTCTTCGCCGGCCTTCTTGGAAATTTCTTTTTCCAGAGCCTTCAGGTCCTTGCCGGATTCTACGCAAGCCTTGATGCCGTCGAGGCAGGACAGGTAGAAGGCAGCAATGGCGATGTAGGTATTGGTGTACGGGTTCGGAGAACGCATTTCGATACGGGTAGCTTTATCGTTGTCCAAATCGCGGATCAGGCCTGCAAGAATGGTTCTGTTACGGGACGGATTATCCGGGCTCAGACCAAGGCTGGTAACGATGCAGACAGGAGCTTCAAAGCCGGGTTTCAGACGGTTCAGAGAGTCAATGGTGCAGGAGATAAACGGATTGGTTACCTCGTAGTTTTTCAAAAGGCCCATGAGAGCGCCATAGCCGACAGCGGAAAGGAAGTCCTTGTGCATATCCTTCGGCGAGAACAGGTTGACGATTTTGCCGTTTTTCATTTTTGCGGCAATGCCTACATGTGTATGCTCACCGCTGCCTGCAACACCGGGAATCGGTTTAGCCTGGAAGGAAACCTCCAATCCGTTCATGCGGAAAACTTCTTTAACGATGATACGTGCCAGCAGCTCGTTATCCGCAGTCTGAACGCCGCTGCTGAACTTCCAGTCAACCTCCAGCTGCTCCATAACGTGAGTCATATGGCCTGCGGCATCAATCTGACCTTTAACGCCGCCACATTCCTTGTGGCCCATTTCAGGCTCCAGGCCGTACAGCTCCAAAGTCTGAATAGTCTGCTCCAATGCAGTACGCACATTGCCGCGGGTACGCTGCCAATATTGCTCCTGCATTACCTGAGAAGAGCTCAGAGCCTCCAGCGGTGCGTCCTCACGCGGAGTTTTTACCCAAAATTCCAGCTCGGTAGCACTGGTGAAGAGCAGCTTTTCAATCTCAGCAGGATTTACATGCTCCAGGCCGGCAATTACCGGATGCTTAGCAAACAAATCCATAATCTCTTTTTCTACATAAGCCAGAGTATCATTCAAAATAGAACGGGAATCAACATGATTGCCGTTGTGAATCAGATAGCAGGGAATGCGCAGAGTACCGATCATGCGACCGCTTTCTGCATCAAAATGCTCATAGTTATAATCAACAAACCAGTTAACGGTTTTATCAACCTTCATATCAACGCGGGCATCGTTCAGAGTAGCGATACCGGTCAGCACAACGGAGGAGCCGTCAGTCTGTGCTGCGCTGCCTGCCAAAAAGCCATCGATATCCTCAAGGAAAATCTTCATCGGGATTTTTTCGTCGGTATCATTACCGGCAAAATCCACACCCATCAGAGATACGAACTGAATCTCCGGATGCAGAGTCAGAAGCTCGCGCAGAGTGCTTTCGTTTTGTTCTTCAGGTTTAATTACGTACAGTAAATCTTTGTTGTTCATGATCAGTGCAGCCATAAGGCTGCCTCCTTTCTCAATACTCCCTAATTATCATGCTGCAGAAAAATGCTCCCTACATATTTTCCGCAAGATAAACGAAAAAGGACCTTTTTAAGCATGGACACACTACTTCCTTACTCAAAAAAGTCCTCGTTGACTGTTCCATTATTATAGCAGATATTAAGTGCTTTTGTCCAGCTTTAATTTCTGAGGATAAGATATCAGGCGAGCAGGCGGACAAGTATTTCCTCCAGCTTTTCGTAGCCGCGTCCGCCCTGACGCAGTTTGATATTCATATCCGATAGTCCCAGCAAGGCTTCCGTCAGGCGCTTTTCATCAAAGCGCCTGCTGTCGCGCTCCAAAAATCTGTAGGCATATGGGCTGCGCATCCCCAGCTCCTCCATAATACCCTTCTGGTCGTAGCCTCTGCGCTTCAGCTCCAGATAACGCAGCACCTGACGCAATTTAAAAGCTACGGTTGCACTGAGCGGCAGGATATAGGTTCCGTGCTTGCGTTCGCTCGCCAACAGCTCCAGACACTGCTTCAGCTTGCCTGCCATAATATAATTGTTCAGCGCAAAAGATGAGGCGCTGGGCAGCAGCGCGAACACATTCAGCACATCATCTTCCGTCCATTCCCTACGTCCTGAGGCATAAATTGCCAGCTTGCCGATTTCCTGCTGCAGCAAATCCAGCGGAATTTCTTCCTTCACCGGCTCAATATATTCGCTGATGGCAGCCAGCGCATCTCTGGTAAAATGCGCGCCGTATGCTGCTGCCTGCGCATACAGCCAATCATCAAGATCTCTTTCCTTAATGCGCTCACACGGGCAAATCAGAGCACTTGCTTTGAGCTGCTTATACAGCTTGGTCCGCTTATCCATTTTTTTGCTGCTGATAACCAACAGACAATAATCCGGTACGTCGCTGACTATCGCCGCCAGCTGCTCCATTTTCTTGGAATCGGTATCATCCTGCGCATCAGCGGCACTGTTTGCTTTGGCAGGCTTTGCTGCCCACAGCTTTTCATCCTTCAGGAAAATCAGCGATTTGCCGCAGAAGAAGGGATAGCTGTTGACGGCTGCCTGCAGCCTGGACAGGTTGGTATCTTTGTCAAAGACCGTTATTTCGCGGTCAGCCTCCGGCGTATCGCCAAAAACATATTCCGGCAGCGCGGCAATAATGCTGTTGCGGTAGTAATCCTCCTCGCCGCACAAAAGCAGTACCTGCGCCTGCGGCAGCGGCTTATGCTGTTGTAATAGTGAAATCAGGTTTTCCGGTTTAATATCCATCTGTATTCCCTCTTATTATTTTTCTAACGGTACAATGGCTAATGTCTTGCCTAAAGGTGCAAGTATTTTTAAGATTGTACTGATTTTAGGAATAGAGGTACCGTTTTCCATTCTCGCAATTACAGGCTGCTTTACTCCGCTCAAAAGCTCCAATTGCTTTTGAGTTATTCCCTTATCCTGACGTGCCTTGATAAGTTCACCGATTAAGGCAACTCGCAAATCACTTGCGGAGATTTCTTCCGGTGTAAGAATATTCTTTCTGACATCCTGCCATTCATAGCCTACTGCACTATTTTTCACTTTCCTCACTCCTTAATTTCTCTCCTTTAATTATAACTTATGAGTTATATTTTGACAACAGCTTCACTGTAAATCAGCGTAGCCATAGCATTTTATTCCCTCTGCGTCAAAAACAACTTTAATACAGCCAAGCTCATCCGTTCGGACAACAGCACTGCCTATTGCCTGCAAACGCTCCAGCGTTTCCTGATGCGGATGGCCATAGCGGTTACCGCGCCCGCAGGAAATAACTGTCAGCCTTGGCCGCACCTGCTCCAGAAATTCCATACTGCTGCTATAGTGCGAACCGTGGTGTCCTGCCTTCAACACAGTGTACTGCTGCAGCTGCAGCCTCTGCTCGCGTTCTTCCCCCATGTCGCCTGTAAACAGCACGCTGCCCTGAACACTCTGCAGCGCCGCCAGCGTGCTGGCTTCATTTCCCGGCACGTCCTGCTGCGGTACATCAACTAAAACAATCTCCGCATTATCATCCAACGCATAGCGTTCACCGCCCTGCACCACATGCGCCTGCGTCCTGCCGGCCTGCGCCAAAATTTCCTGCTGCACTCTTTTGCTTTCCTCTGTCAGTGCTTCGTTAGGCAAAAGTAGCTTTTTCACCCGCAGCTGTCGCAATAGGTCCGCTGCAGCACCGACGTGGTCAAAATCATAGTGGCTTAAAAGCAGGATATCAGCCTCACGCTTGCCAAGATAACGCAAAAACGGAGTAATCACGCGCGTAGCAGTCGAGATATTTTTCAAGCCGCCGGTATCAATAATTGCCACCCGCTGCGACGGCGTGACGATAACAGCGCAGTCCCCCTGTCCCACATCCAGAAAATAGCAGGCCAACGGCAGCGTGCGATACTGCTGATAAGAAAGCATCCCGGCAAGCAGCAAGGCATGCAAAAGCAGGATGCAGCGCCGTTCCCTATTGCTCCAAAATTGTAGCCATGGAAAATCCGCCCACACAAACAGCGCTGCATAATAAAGCACCAAACAATAGGCAGGCAACTTGCCGATAACCACCGTGCTGTACGGCAGGTCGGCAAAAAAACGCGCCTGCGTCAGCACCTGCGCCGTCAGCCAGGCAGCAAGCTGCAACAGATACTCGCCGCAGACAGGCAACAGTGCACCCACGAGTGCCAACTGCGCCGCGATTTCCAACACCGGCACCAGTACGATATTGCTTACCAAGGCAATCAGCGAAAATTGTTGAAAATAGTAAACCTCCAGCGGCAGTACAGCCAGCTGTGCTGCCAGTGAAACCGCTGCCGCTTCGCCTATCGGCGCAGGCAAAGCCTGCGGCAGCAGCCTTTGGCATGCAGGCAGCAGCCACAAAAGACCGGCTGCCGCCCCGAACGATAGCTGAAAACCGATATCGGCCAGCCATAACGGCTGCAGACACAACAGCAGCGCCGCCACCAAGCACAGCAAACGCCCGCGCTCCGCACCACTGCCGCCAAGCCTCATAGCCAGCGCCCGCAGCACCGGCGGACGCAAGCTGCAGAGCAGCGCATAGGCAGTAAGTAAAGTTATAACTATAACCTTGCGCCAGGGCAGCGGTACCCACTGCAGCAAAGCAAGCAGCAAACCTGTCAGGAGCACAATATGCGTACCCGAAACAGAAAGAAGATGCGCCAAGCCGTTATCCGTAAACAGCTCACGTGTTTCTTCGTCCAGCCTGCCGCTGCCGCCAAGCATCATGCCGCTCAGCAGAGCCCCATGTTCAGCACCAACTGTTGCTTCCATGCGCTCGCTCAGCTTTTTGTTCCACAAGGTAAAGCGCTGCCACCACAAAACCTGCGGTTCTGTCTTTAGCAGCTGCGCCTTGCTCAAACGTCCGCCAAGCTCCTGCACTCTGTTGTAGCTCGCAGCATCAAAGCCTCCGGGGTTACGCAAGCTGTCCAGCTGCTCCAGCGTCCCCTTAAGCACCACACAGCCTGCCTGCGGCAGCTCGCCCTTCACGCTCACGCGCAAACGTCCGCTGTAAGCAAGCTCCGTGTCGCTATACACCTTGTAGCAGCGCAGAACCGCACTACTAAAGCCATCCTGCCTGCGCACGCTCAAAGGTTCCACCGCGCCATACACAACCAGCTGCCGCCCAAAGCAGGCAGCAAGCTGCTGCTCGGCGGACGGCGGCACGGTAAACAGACGAAAAAACAGTACGCAAAGCAGCATGAAGGGCAAAAATAATCGTAGATAACGTGTTTTCTGCAGCACTAATCTACCTCCACATAATCACGCAGCTTTGCCAGCTTGGCTTTGCCTATTCCCGGCACACGCAGCAAATCATCCGCGCTGGTAAAACGCACGCTGTTTCTTGTTTCTACAATACGCTGCGCCAGCGCAGGACCTATGCCCGGCAGCTGCTGCAGCTCACCGGCGCTTGCGCTATTAATGCGCACACTCTGCATCATGCTGCTGTTTCTGCCTGAGCCTGCTTTAGCACTGCCAGACTTTCCTGACGTACTCTCACCTAAACCGGACTTTGCCTGAGCGTTTTTCCTCTGCGCGCTGCTTGTCCGTGCAGCCTTCTGCACAGGCACTCGTATCTGCATGCCATCGCGCACCTTACGCACCAAGTTGACACGTTCGCTGTCGGCATTTTCCGTCAAGCCGCCGGCAGCAGCAATGGCTTCTTCCACTCTGCAGTTGGTAGGCAGGTCGTAAATTCCCGGCTCCAGCACGGCGCCGCTCACCTGCACGCGTACTGTTTTTACCTGCGCTGCTTTGGATGCGACAGCGCCTTGCGCGGACTGCGGCAGGCTGCTGCCGGGTAGCGTTTTCTCCTTATCGTTGGTGCTTATAAGACTGGTGATGATGCAGCCTGTGAGGAGAATGGCGATGAAGATTAGTTTTTTTACTTTTGCTTGCATGGGGATACCTCCTTAGGGTGTTTGGGAAAATATTTTAGAACAAAAATAGAGCCTATCTTAAAGAGCCTCTCATATGACGTGCATCGGCAGACCGAGCCTCTCCTAGGGGAGAGGTGCCGAGCTTGTCGAGGCGGAGAGGGGTTTTTCTGTGCAACTGTTTTCTGAACTCTATCCCCTCTCAGTCACCCTTGCGGGTGACAGCTCCCCCCTAGGGGAGCCTCTTTAACATACAACCGCAGACTGAGCCTCTCCTAGGGGAGAGGTGCCGAGCTTGTCGAGGCGGAGAGGGGTTTTTTTGTGCAACTGTTTTCTGAACTCTATCCCCTCTCAGTCACCCTTGCGGGTGACAGC
>ENA-OQQW01000050-OQQW01000050.1-human-gut-metagenome-genome-assembly--contig:-NODE-50-length-75581-cov-14.407899_pt1 | contig 75581 bp, 66 predicted proteins | sample MGYA00243234_ERZ505098 | MGnify/ENA primary metagenome ERZ505098 (study PRJEB26097, sample SAMN02712086) | human gut metagenome | biome: Gut microbiome | host: Homo sapiens | place: Denmark: Copenhagen... | reverse complement strand
AGTACAAATAAAATCTGAGAAACTCACTCCTTTTGGGGGAATTTTTTCGATTATGAAGCAATTTGATGCTCTTTTAGCTCAAACCATATCGTCTTTTATGACAACTTGTACTTTGCCATCAGCATTGGGCATATTATAAAGAAGAAATTGTATCTCGTTACTCATAATTTATTACTTTAGATGCAAAGTAAGTGATTTATTTTTATAACAATGTGCCTATAGTGTAATCTTTAACAAGATATAACAAAAAACGCTTGTGTTATAGCATGTAATAGTGTGAAAGAATGTAAAATGAGCCCTTGCTTTTGGCTGTTACTATAGATTAGCATTGAAATATGTTGTCAAAATGTTGGCAATTTCTAGAAACAAAAAATCCTAACCGCTTATTATCAAGCAGTTAGGATTTTCTTTGGTGCGCCTGATAGGACTCGAACCTACACGGCCTAAACCACTAGATCCTAAGTCTAGCGCGTCTACCAATTTCGCCACAAGCGCATTCTTGGGTGCAAAGATACAATAATAATTTGAATAAAAAGAATAAAAATGAAAAAAATGATGGTTTTACTTGCTTTTTACGAGAAATAATGGTAATTTTGCAAACAGATACTGTTCTATTTTTATTTTGCAAAAAAACGAAGGCAGGACAGTAAGGACAGATAAAAACTATAATAACAGGAATATGAAAAAAATATGGGTTATGATGCTGGCTACATTGATGGTTTCTTCCACGATGATGGCTGGAAATGTGAAGAAATCAACTACTCTTCCTATTGTGGGAGAGGTCGTAAAGGCTTCTCATCCGATGATTCAGTATGTTGGGCGTGTGAGCTTTGCTAAGAATCCTGATGTAGCCAGTTTCAATTATCCGGGAACTACGATTGAGGCTAGTTTTCAAGGGTCTTCTCTGAAAATGCTGTGCCGCCCGAAGACTGGATATTTCATGGCGCAGATTGATGGTTGCGAACCTTTCAAAGTGGGCTTTAATGCCGAACGCGATTCGGTTGTTACCCTGGCTGCGGCTTTACCAAAGGGGGTGCATCATGCTAAGGTGATGTATGTGATAGAAGGCTTATTCCGCAAACCGGAATTCAGGGGATTCGTTCTTGATAAGGGATGTCAGCTCGTTGAGGCTCCGGCTCTCCCGGAACGGAAGATTGAATTTATCGGAAATTCAATCACCTGCGGTTATGGCGTAGAAAGTATCAACATGTCTGATCCTTTTGAGGATGAAACGGAGAACCATTGGCTTACTTATGCCAATATCGTAAGTGACAGTCTGAAGGCTCAGCATACTTCTATCTCCCGCAGTGGTATCGGTGTATATCGTAATTATAATGGTCCGAAGACAGGTGATGCCGATAACATGCCTTGGCAATATGAATATACCTTATTTGACCAGCATGATGAAAAATGGGATTTTGCCAAGTATCAGCCTCAGTTAGTCTGCATCAATCTGGGTACGAACGATCTTTCTACCGAGAATTATGATATTCAACTCTACGAGAAGAATTATCGCATGTTTATTAAAACGGTACGTAGCAAGTATCCTCATGCAAAGATTGTGATGTTGACAGGTCCGATGCTCGGCGAGAAGGAGAGTAGCAAGCAGCGAACTGTGCTTGATAGAATCTGTGCTGATGCCAATAAAACTGATAAGAATATTTACCGTTTCGATTTCAGTTTCCAGAAAGGAGATTTAGGTTATGGCGCCAGCTGGCATCCTAGTATGTTGCAGCATCGGAAGATGGCAGCAGAATTGCTTCCGTTCCTGAGAAAACTGATGAATTGGAATTAAATGAAATTGCATGTTTATCAAACAAAATTATATGATAACAATGAACACAAAAAATCTATTATTGTTGGCATCTCTTACATTGGCGATGCCTCTGACAGCACAGACTCCGCAAGAGGATTTCAAGCGGGATATTACGCTTTCGGGTAGTAACTATGTAGCTTATCGTGGTCCTCAGAAGCAGTTGACTGCGGCTCCTAAAGGTTATAAGCCTTTCTATCTGAGCCATTATGGCCGGCATGGTTCCCGCTATATGATAGGCAAGAAGGCTTATGATGTGCCTTATTTCTCTCTGCTCAAAGCGAAGCAGGAGGGCAAACTGACAGCTAAGGGCGAGGAAACGCTGGCTAAGGTGAAGATGATTCGTGAGGAGGCGAAGGGGCGCGATGGTGAACTGACTCCGCTCGGAGCTCTTCAGCATCAGGGTATCACCAGAAGAATGATGGAGCGATTCCCTGAGATTTTTGCCGGTAATACGAATATTGAGGCCCGAAGTACTTTGGTAATCCGATGTATCCTCTCTATGGAGAACGGTTTGCAGCAGATGCTTCGCATGAATCCGAAACTTCATATCTTCCATGATGCCAGCGAGCATGATATGTATTATATGAACCAAGACGACAGATACCTGGATAGCTTGAAGCATAGCGTGGGTATCAAGGTGGCACTGCAGGAATTTGCACAGAAGCACGTTAGCTATAGCCGTGTGATGCAGGAACTGTTCAACGACCCTGCCTGGGTGAAACAGAATATCAACCAGAGTGACCTGAACAGAAAACTTTATAAGATGGCAAGCTCAATCCAAGGCACGGAACTGAGGGGCAAGGTTTCGCTCTATGACCTCTTTACGGAGGAGGAACTGTATCAGAACTGGCTGAATGCCAACATCGGGTGGCAGATGGCTTACGGCAATTCGCCTTATACGGGCAATGTGCAGCCATTCTCCCAGCGCAATCTCCTGAGAAACATCATCCAGAAGGCGGATAGCTGCATCGCTCTTCCGCATCCGGGAGCTACATTGAGATATGGACACGATACGATGGTTACTCCGCTTACCTGTTTGTTGGACTTGAATGGATATGGCGAAGAGATTAAGGATCCGGAGAAGATTGCTTCTCAATGGTGGGATTATAAGATTACCCCGATGGCTACGAATTTGCAGTTTGTTTTTTATAGAAACAAGGCGAATGATGTGCTGGTGAAGGTGCTTTTGAATGAAGATGAGGCTACTTTGCCTATCAAGAGCGATGTGGCACCTTATTACCACTGGAATGACTTCAGGGAGTATTGCCTGAAAAAGCTGGCGGGGTATAAAAGGTAAAAATGAAGGCTACTGACTGCTGGGGGACAGGAGGGGGACTGGCTTCTTTTTTGCTGAACGCGAAACGCTAAAGCGCGAAATGCAAATGGCTAGATAATAAAAAAAGGGCTTAAGCTTTTTGGGCTTAAGCTCCTTTTTTATGATGGGCGCTTTCCTTGCGCTTTCTTTTTCGCTTTCTTAGCGCTTTTTATTGCTTCGATAACCAGTCTTTATCCTTCTGGTCTTCTTCGAAATCTTTTTCTGAGAAGAGGTTGGTCTGTCCAGTCAGTTCGTCAATCACCTGTTGCTCGCTTTTGCCAGCATCTGGATCAAGGTTTTCACCTTCATTCTCTGAGTTAGAACCATCCGGTTCCTCATCATTATCCTCAGAAGAAGGTTCTGGGAATCGGGTTGGTTCCAGTTCCTCGATACTATCAATCTTCCATGTCGTGAGGCGCTTACCCTTTGCCTTGAAACTCTTCTGCGCAATGAACTGCTCGGCATCGATTTCTTCGGCAGGACGGATGGCATCCACACCGCCATAAGTAACCTTGATGCGTGGATAAACCGTATCGGTAAGCAAGATGAGCTTGCAGTTAGGGTTTTCTCCCATGAAATTCTGATGGCGCTTGGTGGCATCCATCGTGAATCGCTTGATGTATGGATATCCCTGATTGTCGGCATCGTAGAGAATTGCTGTCCATATCTTATGTTCATCCCATTTCTCTAAGCGGATGATGTTGTCCTCGTAGTGGTTGTTGACATCGAAATTGGTGATGTAGAATTCACCGTTGTCGAGTACTACCAAGATAGAATCATCATCATTGAATTCGCCCAGGAAGCGGCCGTTCTCATCGTAGTTGATGCGGTTTACGTCTGGGTCGAACCAAACCTTTCTGCCTCCTAACGTGCTGTGGCCGTGACTCTTCAGACCGATGCGGCGAATGGTGCGCTTGGTAAGGAGATTACCTTTGGCAGCACGCCCCTTGATCAGAATGTCTGAGAAATCCTTCTCCAGGAAGATGCTCTGGCGCTTCTTCGTCAGGTCTGGCTCCATCGTACACTTGATGATTTCAGCTTCTCCATTCGGGTTGGCGGTGAAATAGATAACGCGGCTGCCAGCTGTGCCCTGGGTGATGTCATACAACTTGTCGCGGGTCATGGCGGTTACATTGAATCGCTTGATGAAGTAATCGCCTTGTTTGCCGTCGCGGTAAACACAGTTGTAGATGGTGCGCTTGTCGTTCTTCTTGAATACCTGTACATGGAGGATATTCTTGCCAACGAATATTTTGTCGGCTACCTTGGTGACTTTAAACTTACCATCCTTATAAAAGATGATGATGTCATCGAGGTCGGAGCAGTTGCATACGAATTCATCCTTCTTCAACCCTGTACCAACGAATCCTTCCTGACGGTTGATGTAGAGCTTCTGGTTAGCCTCTACCACCTTAGTCACCTCAATGGTATCGAAGTTTCTGATTTCTGTTTTGCGAGGATGGTTCTTTCCATACTTGCCCTTGAGATATTCAAACCAGTTGATGGTAACATCGGTCATGTGAGCCAGGTCGTTCTCAATCTCAGCAAGTTCAGCCTTAATTTTCATCAGCAGTTCGTCTGCCTTATCCTTATTATATTTAAGGATTCGCTGCATCTTGATTTCCAGAAGTTTGAGGATGTCCTCGCGGGTAATTTCCCGATGGAAGGCATATTCTACCATACCCTTACCGTCTACTTCGGCAGTAAAGAGTTTGTCCTTGAATGGCTCGAGTTTTGAGTCGATGAAGGCAACAACCTCATCCTGACTCTTACTCTGCTCAAACTTTCGCTCCTTGTAGATGCGTTCTTCGATGAAAATCCGTTCGAGAGAAGAGAAGAAGAGCTGTTCCTCCAATTCACCCTTTCTGATCATCAGTTCCTTGCGCAGCAATCCCATAGTGCGGTCTACGCTGTGGCGCAACACATCGCTGATAGTGAGGAAAACAGGCTTGTTGTCTTCGATGACACAGCAGTTGGGCGAGATGTTGATTTCGCAATCGCTGAAAGCGTAGAGTGCATCCATCGTTTTATCTGATGAGGTTCCTGGTGCCAGATGCACAAGAATCTCAACATTTGCCGAAGTAACATCATCTACCTTGCGTGCCTTAATCTTACCCTTTTCTACCGCTTTGGTGATAGAATCGATGAGGCTGCCTGTAGTCTTGCTGAATGGTATCTCGCTGATAACGAGTGTCTTGTTGTCGAGTTTGTCTATCTTGGCTCTTACCTTCAATGCACCACCTCGCTGTCCATCATTGTATTTACTTACATCGATGGCACCGCCTGTAGGGAAGTCGGGATAGAGTTGGAATGGCTCGCCCTTGAGATAGTGGACGGCAGCATCGCAAATCTCATTGAAATTATGTGGCAAAACCTTACTGCTCAATCCCACGGCAATACCCTCGGCACCTTGTGCCAGGAGCAGCGGGAATTTGGCAGGGAGCGTGATAGGCTCCTTGTTTCTGCCATCATAAGAGAGTTGCCAGTCGGTGGTTTTAGGATTGAAAACCACATCGAGAGCAAACTTAGAGAGGCGTGCCTCGATATATCGGGGAGCAGCGGCACGGTCGCCCGTAAGAATGTTTCCCCAGTTACCCTGAGTATCGATGAGCAGGTCTTTCTGTCCCATCTGTACCAAAGCATCTCCGATAGACGCATCACCGTGAGGGTGAAACTGCATGGTATGTCCCACGATATTGGCAACCTTGTTGTATCTTCCGTCGTCCATGCGCTTCATAGAGTGGAGGATGCGTCGCTGTACCGGTTTCAAACCATCCTCAATATGAGGAACGGCACGTTCGAGGATAACATACGATGCATAGTCGAGGAACCAGTTCTGATACATTCCGCTGAGGTGATGTACAGCAGAAGCATCGAATCGGTTCACCGGCTTATAATCGGAATGTTTCTCGGTCGAAATCTCCTCGTTGTCATCTTCCGCAGCATTCTGTTCAGATTCTGCAGAAGAATTTTCCAAATTTGGCGATTTTTCCTCTTCAAGACCGTTTTTATCTTTAATTTCGTCGCTCATATATAGCTTTTAATACTTATTTTATTAATTTATGGCAAAAATACAACAATTTTTCGAGAAAAAAGAGTATCTTTGCCGAAAATTTGAAAAAAATAAGATTTAATCATGGCACAGGAAGATGTTTTTAAGAAAATTGTAAGCCATTGCAAGGAATATGGCTTCGTGTTCCCAAGTAGTGAAATTTATGATGGCTTGGCTGCCGTTTATGACTATGGTCAGAATGGTGTTGAGCTCAAAAACAATATCAAACAGTACTGGTGGCAGAGTATGGTATTGTTGCACGAGAACATTGTTGGTCTCGATGCAGCTATCTTCATGCACCCTACAGTATGGAAGGCATCTGGACACGTAGATGCTTTCAATGACCCATTGATTGATAACCGCGATTCAAAGAAGCGTTATCGTGCCGATGTGCTCATCGAGGATCACATGGCTAAGTATGAGGAGAAGATTGCCAAGGAGATTGCCAAGGCTAAGAAGCGTTTCGGCGATAGCTTTGATGAGGCTCAGTTCCGTGCAACTAATCCTCGCGTTCTGGAGAACCAGAAGAAGTTTGATGATCTCCATGCCCGCTATACTGAGGCTATGCAGGGTCCTAACCTGGAGATGCTGAAGCAGATTATCGAGGATGAGGGTATCGTCTGCCCTATCAGCGGTACCAAGAACTGGACTGATGTCCGTCAGTTCAACCTGATGTTCTCTACCCAGATGGGTGCTGCCAGCGATGCTACAAGCAAGGTATATCTCCGTCCTGAGACAGCTCAGGGTATCTTCGTAGATTATCTGAGCGTTCAGAAGACCGGCCGTATGAAGTTGCCATTCGGTATCTGTCAGATTGGTAAGGCTTTCCGTAACGAGGTTGTAGCCCGTCAGTTCGTATTCCGTATGCGTGAGTTCGAGCAGATGGAGATGCAGTTCTTCTGCCAGCCTGGTACTGAGATGAAGTGGTTTGAATATTGGAAGAAGGTTCGTCTGGCTTGGCACGAGGCTCTCGGTATGGGTAATGAGAACTACCGTTATCACGATCACGAGAAACTGGCTCACTATGCCAATGCTGCTACCGACATCGAGTTTAAGATGCCATTCGGCTTCAAGGAGGTAGAGGGTATCCACAGCCGTACCAATTTTGACCTTTCTCAGCACGAGAAGTACAGCGGCCGTTCTATCAAGTACTTCGATCCAGAGAAGAACGAGAGCTATGTACCTTACGATGTAGAGACATCTATCGGTGTAGACCGTATGTTCCTCAGCGTAATGTGCCACTCTTACTGCGAGGAGAAGCTGGAGAATGGCGAGACACGTGTTGTTTTGCGTTTGCCAGAGGCTTTGGCACCTGTTAAGTGTGCTGTGTTCCCATTGGATAAGAAGTATGGTTTGCCAGAGTTGGCACACGAAATCGTTGACGAACTGAAGTTCCACTTCAATACTCACTATGGCGATCCTAAGGATTCTATCGGTAAGCGTTATCGCCGTCAGGATGCTATCGGTACTCCATTCTGTATCACCGTAGACCACGAGACTCCAAACGATCATAAGGTAACTCTGCGTTATCGTGATACCATGGAGCAGGAGCGCGTAGCTATCTCTGATCTTCGCAGCATCATCGAGGAGCGCGTAAGCATCACTAGCGTATTGAAGAAGCTTGGCAAGGAAATCAAGAACTTCTAATTAATCAAATATATCTAGATGAATCTTAAGAGTTTGAAATATTTCTTCTTCCTCATGATGGCAGTGATCACACTGTCATCATGTAGCGAAGATGATGATAATGTCTCGGAATATGCCAACTGGCAGGAGCGTAACGAGCAGGCTTTTGCCGATACATTGGCTTATGCCAGAAAGATGGGTGAAGCTAACGGCTGGTACGTTTATAAGAACTGGACGTTCGAAAACCAGACTCCGAACAAAGATCAGAATGGTAATTTAGTGACCCTTACTTATAAGGATTGCGATAATATCATCGTTCATGTTCTGAAGAAGGGAGAGGGTACAACTTCTCCTATCCTTACCGATTCGGTACAGGTGAGCTATCGTGGCCGTTTCATTCCTACTGATAATTATAAGGAAGGTTACGTCTTCGACCAGAGTTTTACGGGTACTTTTGATGCTGCTACAGCTAATCCTATCCGTAGTGTGGCCGGTGGATTTATCGATGGCTTTACCACCGCATTGCTCAAGATGCATCCGGGCGACCATTGGCAGGTGTTCATTCCATACCAGCTGGCTTATGGCGAGAGCGGTAATTCTTCAATCCAAGGCTATTCAATGCTCCGTTTTGAGATGGTGCTCAAGAGTTATAAGAGAGCTTCTGGCAAGAAGTGGATTACTAAATAATAAGAATAAAGATTTAGAGAAAAGTATGTGCATATGTTTGAAATGATATATGCACATATTTTTTTGTATGAGCGATATACGAGAAATTAATTTATGCTTTATAGCAAGAAGACAGATTATTTGATGGAGTCGATTCGCCTGGGTAGGGAGATGGATCGGCGCGAGAAACTCAATCTTATTGTAGGGTTGAGTATACCTTCTATGCTGGCTCAGATTTCTACGGTGATGATGTTCTTCATTGATGCTTCTATGGTGGGGCATCTGGGAGCAGAGGCTTCTGCCAGTATCGGATTGATTGAGTCAACTACCTGGCTTATAGGTAGCTTGCTCAGTGCAGCTGCTACTGGCTTTTCTGTACAGGTAGCTCATTTTATCGGAGCTAATGATTTTGCAAATGCCCGTCAGGTGTTTCGTCATGCGCTGATTTGCGGTGTGGCGTTCAGCATTTTTGTTTCTCTTCTCTGTGTCGGCATTCATGCTTATCTGCCTTATTGGCTGGGTGGAGGTGCCGATATTGCCACCAATTCCTCTCGCTATTTTCTGATATATGGTCTGGTACTTCCATTCGTTTTCCTTTATCATATATCCGAAATGATGCTGAAATCTGCGGGCAATATGCATACGCCTAGTGTGATGGCAGTATTGATCTGCATCTGCGATGTGATATTCAATTACCTGTTTATCTATATCCTGAAGTTGGGTGTTGTGGGGGCTGCCTTAGGAACGGCGATGGCTTATGTCTGCATCTCTCTGCCTAATCTTTATCTTGCAGGTTTCAAGAATAAGATACTGAATCTCCGTCAGGACCATGTCCGTTTCCGTTGGGTCAGGTCGTATGTTCATAATGCCTGTAAAATCAGCATTCCGATAGCCATACAGAACATATTGATGAGCGGGGCGCAGATAGTGAGTACTATGATTGTGGCACCTCTTGGCAATATAGCCATTGCTTCCCATTCTTTTGCTATTACGGCAGAGAGTCTTTGCTATATGCCGGGCTATGGTATTGGTGATGCGGCTACTACTCTGGTGGGACAGACGCATGGAGCAGGGCGAGTAGGTTTGTGCAAGAATTTTGCCTATATGACAGTAGGACTTGGAATGGCTGTGATGGCTGTGATGGGAGTGGTGATGTATGTCTTTGCTCCTGAGATGATTGGCGTTCTTTCTCCGGTAGAAAGTATCCGTGAGATGGGGACCATCTGTTTGCGCATCGAGGCTTTTGCTGAACCATTCTTTGCAGCTAGCATCGTGACCTATTGTGTTTGTGTAGGAGCGGGCGATACCAGAAAACCGGCGATGATCAATCTTGGTACCATGTGGCTGGTGCGCCTCACTCTGGCTTATGCTCTTTCCAAGAGCTATGGCTTGGAGGGAGTATGGATAGCGATGGCTATCGAACTCACATTCAGGGGAATCCTCTTCCTTATCCGCCTCTTCAGAGGTTCATGGATGAAGAGTTTTCATGTAGGTTAGGATTGGTTTTCTGCCTCCAATGTTAGTTTTAGGTTAAGATTTGCATACATCGCGAAGATATTCTCTAAAATGTTTGCAAATCTTTTTTATTTTTCTTAATTTTGCATCGCAGACAGTAACCATGTTGCTGGTTTTGTCGTTATATATAGGTGAACTTGTTAAGTAGCATGATATATATATAATAAGGTATAAAGAAAGAATGATATAGAAAACAATAAATACATAAATAATTAAAATCAGATGAAACTAAGAAAGATTTTTGCAGCAGTTGTGCTGTTCCTTTCTGCAGGTACAGCGATGGCACAGCAGATGCCAGCTATTCCGGTAGACAAGAATGTGAAGATAGGTCGTCTTGATAATGGATTGACTTACTACATTCGTCACAACAGTTATCCTGAGAATGTGGCCAGTTTCTACATCGCTCAGAAAGTGGGTTCTATCAATGAGAATGATAACCAGCGCGGTTTGGCTCACCTCTTGGAGCACCTTGCCTTCAATGGTACCGACCATTTCAAGGGCAACTCTCTGCAGGACTATCTGCAGAGCATCGGTGTACAGTATGGCCGTAATCTCAACGCCTATACAGCAGTAGAGAAGACTGTTTATTACTTCACAGATGTTCCTACTACCCGTACTACAGCCGTAGACTCCTGTATGCTTATCCTCAAGGACTGGAGTAATGGTATCAGTCTTACTGAAGATGCTATCGAGAGCGAGCGTGATGTGGTGCACAATGAGTACCGTATGCGCATTGTAGGTCAGCAGCGCATGATAGAGCGTTCACTTCCTAAGCTCTATCAGGGCGAAAAGTATGGCTACCGTTTCCCTATCGGTTTGATGAGCGTTATCGATGGCTGTAAGCCAGAAACTCTCCGTGCTTACTACCGCAAATGGTATCGCCCAGACAATCAGGCTATTATCATCGTGGGTGATGTAGATGTAAATCATATCGAAGCTAAGATTAAGGAACTCTTCTCAGGTATCAAGGTACCTAAGAATGCCGCTAAGATAGAGAAGGTAGAAGTATCTGATAATGATTCAGCCATCTATGTTATCGACAAGGATAAGGAGCAGCAGGTTGATCTCTTCCAGATTTATATGAAACACAATGCTGTGCCGGATTCTCTGAAGGGCAACATGAGCTATCTTCTGAAGGGATACATGGATAACGTGATTTCTTCTATGATTGCTGCCCGTTATGCAGAGAAGGCATTGGAGCCAGACTGTCCATATCTCCAGGCAAATGCCGGTGATGGTTCATACCTGATTTCAAGCACAAAGGATGCTTTCACCCTTACCGGTGTAGCTAAGCCAGGAAAGATTAAGGAGGCTTATGCTGCTGTTCTCCGCGAGGCACAGCGTATGCACGAGTTCGGTTTCACAGCTACAGAGTATCAGCGTGCCAAGGATGAATTCATGAGCCAGGTTGACAAGGCTCTTGCCAACAAGGATAAGATGAAGAACGAGCAGTTTACCACCCAGTATGTGGATAACTTCACTTCTAACGAGCCTATTCCATCAGTAGAAGAGGAGAGCCAGATCTGGAAGATGGTAGTTCCAAACTTGCCTCTTGAGGTTATCAACAGCTATGCCAAGCAGCTGGTTTGCCAGAGCGATACCAACCTTGTATCATTGGTAATGATGCGCGAGCAGGCTGGTGCTGTTTATCCTACCGAGCAGGAACTCTCTGCCATTGTAAAGCAGGTACGTGCTGAGAAACTCGAGGCTTATGTGGATAATGTTAAGCAGGAACCTCTCATCGCTCAGGCTCCTAAGGCTGGTAAGATTAAGAAGACTGTTGAGAACAAGAAGTTGGGCTTCAAGGAGTTGACTCTTTCTAACGGCGCTAAGGTGGTATTGAAGAAGACCGATTTCAAGGACAATGAGATTGCTTTCGCAGCTTCAGCCAATGTGGGCTATTCTACTTTCGGCAAGGAAGACTTCCTGAATGCTGCATTTGCAGCAGATGTGCTCGATGCTAGTGGTCTTGGCGATTTCTCAAGCAATGATCTTGATAAGGCTTTGGCAGGTAAGCAGGTTGGCGTTTCGTTCAGCTTGAGTCCTTTCAATCATGGTTTGAAGGGTAATTCTACTCCTAAGGACATCGAAACCCTGATGCAGCTCATCTATCTCAAGATGACCGCAGTAAGCAAGGACCAGAAGAGCTTCGACAATATGAAGAGCATGATGGCTACTGTTCTTGCCAACAAGAGCAACAATCCAAGCCTCGTATATCAGGATTCTGTTCAGAGCACCCTCTATTTGGGTAGCAAACTTGCCCGTGTGCCAGAGGCAAGCGATATAAAGGATATCAACTACGACCGTATCTTGGAGATTGGTAAGCAGTTCTACGGCAATGCCAAGGACTTCACCTTCTATTTCGTAGGTAACTATGATGAGAAGACTCTCCTCCCACTCATCGAGCAATATATTGCCAGTCTGCCAAACAATGGCTTCAAGCTGAAGAACAAGCAGATTCCTTATGCTAAGGGTAAGGTAAGCAATGTCTTTACCAAGGCAATGGAGAATCCACAGAACCAGGCAACAGAGATCTGGTATACCAAGGCGCCATTCACCTTGAAGAATTCTGTTCTTGCTGATGTTTCTGCCCGTTTGCTGGAGATGAAGTATTTGCGTACTATCCGTGAGGAACTCAGCGCTGCTTATCATGCAGGAGCAAACTATGGTTTGCTTCGCGATTATGATAACAAGGCTGCCATCTCTATTTCAGCCGTGGCTCAGTTGAACCCAGAGAAGTCAGATATCGCTATTCCTTACTTCTTCAAGGGTATGGAAGAGACCGTAGCCCAGCCAAATGCAGAAGACCTTCTGAAGGTGAAGGAGATTCTCCTGAAGCAGGCTGCTGTTAGCGAAAAAAACAATGTTTATTGGCTTGGTGCGTTGAGCACATACGAGCGTATGGGTGTTGATACTCATAGCGATTACAAGGAGATGGTGAAGAATCTGAAGGCATCTGAGATTTCAGACTTCCTGAAGAATGTCATCTTGAAGAGTGGTAATCACTTCGAGATCATCATGAAGGCAGTGAAGAACGAGAAGTAAAATCTCGGACTTGATATAATAAACTTGAATAATAAACGAAAAAATCCCGTTGTACAAGCCAGATGGCTGACAACGGGATTTTTACGTTTTTTTCTTTTCCCAAAATTTTTGAAACTCATCATTTAAGAGTCGTTTCGAAAATCTCTCTTAAAAAAGAAAGGATGCGTCTTTATATTGTATAAGAGCATCATCTTCCCTCCTTTACGTCATGTTTCCGAAGAGTATTAACCTCTTCTCTTTGCCTTAGAGGCAAGAGCCTCGCGGCGATCCTGAAGAATCTGTTGGCATCTATCGATTGCCTGATTCTGATTTTCTGAATTTACCTTAATTAAATCATTCATAACCTATTGATATTTGTTAACCGCTTGCAAAGATAGGGGTTTTCTACCTATTTCTAGGTACAAAATGCATGAAAATACGTGTTTTATTCGTTATTTTTTGATTTATGTCAAAAAAATGTGCAATCGTTTGAACAGTTCCCCCCCCCTAGAATGATAATTGGTATTTCCTGAACGATTTTTTTCATTATCTTTTAAACGAATTGTCATCGCAATCGTCTATAATAACGTAAAAAGAGTAGAAATGATGAGTTTTTAGGGAGATTCATACGCGAAATAGGGATTTTTCTTATCATATTCCCGATTTTTTTTGCGAACTTTGCACCCGAAAGAACAATAGGAAGTATTGGGTATATATAAATAAGAGTGATAAAATAAATATATAGAAAGCAATGAAAAAGGTATTTCTTTTGGCTGCCCTCGTGCTCGCATGCACAGCTGGCAGCAACGCAAGCGCTATGAACGAGGCAGCGCTCAATGCCTCAATGTCTGAGATGATGCCGGTTAAGAAAACGGCTAAGAAGACAACAAAGAAGACTTCTAAGAAGACTACGACCAAGAAGACTTCTACAAAGAAAACAACTTTAGCAGCATCTAGCACTACAGCAGCAACAACTACAACTTCTGCAACTACAACTTCTGCAACAACCAGCAATGCCGTCGCTTCTACCAGTGCAACCAGCAATGCAGGCTCAGCCGTTGCAGGTATCTTGGGTGCTGTACTGGGCGGAAACTCTAACAGCAGCAGTTCTGCAGGTAGCAGTATTATCAATGGCATTCTGAATAATGTAATCGGTTCAGGTACCTTCAGTAAGCAGGATCTCTGTGCCCATACCTGGAAGTACAGCAAGCCGGGATGCGCCTTTACTTCTGAGAATCTCCTGGCACAGGCTGGCGGTGAGATTGCTGCCAACAAGGTAGAGGAGAAGTTGAGTGAGTATTACAGCAAGTTTGGCTTCAGTAGTTCAAACACCTATTTCACCTTCAAAACTGATGGAACTTTCGCTGCCAAGATAGATGGCAAGTCATGGCAGGGTAATTATACTTTTGATGAGAAGACTCACGCCATTCAGATGAAGGGATTAATCTTGAGTATGTCGGGTTATGCTACGAAGACTGCCAATGGCATCAGCCTGCTCTTCGACCAGAAGAAGTTGCTCAACCTCATCAAGACCATCGGTTCCCTCAAGGGTAATTCTACGCTCAGCGCTCTCGGTACTATCGCCAATAATTACGATGGTATGCGTGTAGGTTTCGAGATGACTAAGTAATCCTGAAGGATAGAATCCATTACTGAGCCTTCTGTTGGAGTGGGCTCAGTAGATGATAATCGCCCTGTAAGAAGTAAAGCATCTTTCAAGCTATGCTTTGCTCTTTGCAGGGCGATTTTTCTTGTTTATTTCACGCTCAGTTTCATTGTCTTTACATCCTTGCTGTTGGTTCCTATCATAATCTGGAAGTCGCCAGGTTCTATCACGTGCTTCAGATCTGCGTTGTAGAACTTGAGCATATCTGGGGTGATATCAAAGCTTACCTCCTTGCTCTCACCTGCTGCCAGATGGATGCGCTGGAAACCTTTCAGTTCCTTTACAGGACGGGAGATGCTGGCTACCATGTCACGGATGTAGAGCTGCACAATCTCGTCGGCATCGCGGGAGCCATTGTTCTTAACGGTGACGCTAGCTGTAATCTTCTTGCCATCCTGCCATTCGGTAGCCTCCTCATTGCTGATGCCGGCCTCCTGGCTGCTCAGGCGGAAGTTGCTGTATGAAAAGTAGGTGTAGCTCAAACCGTAACCGAAAGGATAGAGCGGACCATTGCTTACATCCAGACAGTTGCTGGCAAACTTGGCAAACTTCTCATTATCGTCTGCTACAGGGCGGCCGGTGTTCTGATGGTTGTAGTAGAGAGGCTCCTGACCGGTAGTCTTAGGCATCGAAGTGGTGAGCTTACCCGATGGCGATTTGTCGCCAAAGATGACATCGCAGAGTGCATCGCCCATCTCTGAACCTCCAAACCATACATTCATGATGGCTGGTACATGGGCTTTCTCCCAAGTAAGAACCGTAGGACGGCCTGCAAAGTTGAGGAGCACTACAGGCTTGCCCGTCTTCAGAAGTTCGGCAAGCAGTTCGCGCTGTACGTCCGGCATCTCCAAGTTGGTACGGCTACCGCATTCGCCGCTCATCTCGGCACTTTCGCCCATAGCACATACTATCACATCCGCCTCTTTCGCAATCTTCAGCGCTTCAGCCTTCATTTCAGCCTCGTTGCCCCAGTTGATTGGTTTACCGGATTCGCCGTTTTTCTGCAGTTCCTGATTGCGCCAGATATTGCTTCCCTGGGCATATAATAAGGTGGCTTTTCCGGCAAGTGCATGCTCCATTGCCTCCTTGATGGTGGTATATTTAGATGGTACCTGTGCCACGCTCCATGTACCGGCTATGTTGTTTCGGGTGTCGGCAAGCGGACCTATCAGGGCTATCTTTCCTTCCTTCTTCAGTGGCAGGATATTGCCTTCGTTCTTCAGAAGCACGAAGGTCTCTGCTGCTACATCGCGGGCTGCCTGACGGTTCTCAGCGGTATAAATCTCGCTCTTGCTGCGCTTGGTGTTGCAGTAGCGGTAAGGGTCGCTGAACAGGCCCAGTTTATATTTCGCTTCCAGAATGCGGCGACAGGCGATGTTCACATCCTCCTCGCTCACCTTTCCTTCTGCTATGCTCTTAGCCAGATGCTTTACGAAGGCGTTGGAGCACATGTCCATATCGGTACCCGCCTTCAGTGCCTGTTCCGAAGCCTCCTGGATGTCTTTTGCCGTTCCGTGCTGCAGAATCTCGGCGATAGAAGCGTAATCGGTAACCACGAAACCGTTGAATCCCCACTGCTTTCTCAAGACATCGGTCATCATCCATTTGTTGGCTGTAGCAGGTATGTAGTCGATGAGATTGAATGAAGACATCACGCTGCCTACGCCAGCCTTCACCACTGCCTCGTAAGGTGGCAGATACTGGTTCATCATGCGCACGCGGCTCATATCTACCGTGTTATATTCCTTACCGCTCTCAACGCCTCCGTACAGGGCAAAATGCTTCAGACAGGCCATGATGCGGTTGGCTCTCAGAATCTCTTCTGTGCGCATATCTACGCCCTGGTAGCCCTGAGTCATCGCTGCTCCCATCACGCCGCTCAGATAAGGATCCTCGCCATTTCCTTCGCTTATTCGTCCCCAGCGGGCATCGAGTGCAATGTCTACCATAGGAGAGAATGTCCAGTTGATGCCGTCGGCACTTGCTTCCTTGGCCGATACTTCGCCTACCTTCTTCATCGCCTCGGTATCCCATGAGCAGGAGAGGGCGAGAGGGATGGGGAACATCGTTTCGTAACCATGAATTACGTCCATACCTACGAGCAGCGGAATGCCCAGACGGCTGTTCTTGACGGCGATTTCCTGCAGAGCCTTGATCTTGTTGAGCCCTTTGATATTGAAAACTCCGCCCATGTTGCCCTGGGCGATATCGCTGCCTACCTGAGTATCAAGTGCGCCGCCGGTGGTGATGTCGCCAGCTACCATCAGGTTCAGCTGACCAATCTTCTCCTGTAGCGTCATCTTCGCCATCAGTTGGTCGATATACTCCTTCATGGGTAGAATCTTGCCTTTCTTGGTTGTGGCAGTTACTTTTTTCTTAGGGGCTGCGGTATGGGCGAAAGCAGGTGCTGCCATAGAACCAGCCAAAAGAAATGTGAGTGATAAAAGTGCTGTTCTCATTGTTTATTATGTTAATTGTTATTTTTATGTTTATCTTTTGCAAAGATAATAAAAAAGATGATACGATGCGCGATAGAAATGTTAAAATGTGGATGAAATTTTCTTTTTCAGATAGAAATATATCTGGTAATGAGATAGATAAGAAAAATGGGGGATATACAAAAAGTGGATGTGGTATAGACGAAAAATGCGAAGAAATCTACTTTTCTTCTATATCAGATTTTGTCGTTTCCGATTTTTTTATTACTTTTGCACGTGAAACCTCATGAAAATCAATCAATCTTAAACGGAATCAAGTTGATGTATCGCGTAAATGAATTATGGGGAAAGGCATTCTTCTTCCTGCTCGTTGTCTTGATGCCTCTTTCTCTTGCAGCAAAAACAACAGATAATATAGAGCAGCTTTTTCAGAGTCTGGACAACGCCATTGCCCATTCGGCTGATTATGTGAAGGTACGTGAAGCCCGAATTCGCGATTGGGAGCAGAAGCTGAAGGCCGCCAGGCGCCTAAGCAGTAAGTATGATGCCTGCTTTGCGCTCTTTGAGGAATACCGCTCCTACAAGAACGACATGGCGCTGAAATACATCAACCAGTGTATGGAACTTGCCTTCAGAATGGGCGATAAAAAGAAGGTGGAAAATGCCAAGGCGCTGCTTGCTTTCCAGGAATCTACCACGGGCGATTATGCCGAATCGTACGACCTGCTGAAGTCTGTCAATATCGCAGATCTTGATGCTGAGGGCAAACGCAACTACCTCTGGGCTTGCCAGCACCTGTATGGCGAGATGGCATATTATTCCAACGTTCCTTCCTTGAAGAAATATTATGCCGGCAAGCATAATGCCTATCAGGCTGCAATAGACAGCACATTCAGCCATGATGATGACCTTTATCTGCAGATGCAGGAGGTGAGGGTACGCGATGCAGGCAATATGAAGGAGGCTTTGCGATTGAGCGATAAACGGCTGGCGATGACGAAACCGGGCACCCATCAGTATGCCATTGTACAGTTTTATCGCGGCTTGACCTATAATCAGTTTGGCGATAAAGAACAGTTCCTCCGCTGCCTCTTGCGTTCTGCTATCTGCGATGTCCAGTTGGCTGTGATGGACCAGGGTTCTCTCTGGGAAGTTGCCAATCTTCTCAACGCCGAACCGGGCGAGCAGAAGCGCTCTCACGAGTATATCAAGTTTGCCTGGAAGTCGGCTACCGTTTTCAATACGCCTAGTCGCAGCCGCCAGATCATGCCTGTGCTCACGCAGATTGAGGAGGGATATCAGAAAGAACTTTCTTCGAGCAACCAGCATCTGCGGCTCATGGTAGCGTTTTCTGCCCTGCTTCTCTTTGTGGTTATGCTCTTGCTCTACTATGTCAACAAGCAGCGAAAGCGCATTGCTGCGGCCCATCATAAGCTGAAGGAAACCAACCATGCCTTGCAGTTGGCAAATGAGCGTCTTAACGAGATGAACCAGTCGCTCAACGAGATGAACCAGTCACTCAACGAGAGTAACAAGATGAAGGAAGTATATATTGGTCGATTCCTGCGCCTTTGTGCCATCTATGTCGACAAGATAGAGACCATGCGCAAGCGAGTAGTGAAACTGGTGAAGGCAAGAGAACTCAACAGGTTGCTGGAGCAGATGCAGGCTGGCGAGGCCTACATGGGCGAGCTGTATGAGTATTTCGATTCCGCCTTCCTGAAGCTCTTCCCTGACTTTGTTGAGGAGTTCAATGCCCTCTTGAGGCCTGAAGAGCGTATCGTGCTCGAAGATGACAGCCGTCTTTCTACCACCCTCCGTATCTTTGCCCTTATCCGTCTGGGCATCGAGGACAGTTCTAAGATTGCCGAGTTCCTTCACTATTCTGTGAACACTATCTATAATTATCGCGCCAAAATCAAGAATAGTGCCATCTGTGACAGGGAAGAGTTCGAGCAGCGCGTGAAGCAGATTGGCATGAAATAAGCCTTTCTGGGCGTGATGGGTGAAATGTGCTGCAAAGGTACAACATATTTCTGTTATTGCCAAAAAACGCGCTGCAGAGTTCTGTTAAACGGATTTAACACTCGCGTTTTTCCGAGCCAACAAAGCCTACTCATAGTTTTAGCAGGAGAGTAACTATGAGTAGGCCGAGCAGATATCAATAAGTTTTACCGGAAGAGAAGATAGGTTTGCTGATGGACGTATTGGGTTTCATCAGGTAGACCTAATCGTTACAGTGTGACAGTTGTGACAGTTGTGACAGTTTTCAGGGGTACCCCTCCCTTTTCCTCTATTTAGAAGTTACTTATATATTTATATATATATAAATATATAAGTATATATATAATACTTACAGATTGAAAGTAGGGGAAATGCATGTACCCCTCCGCTGAAAACTGTCACAACTGTCACAACTGTCACGCTTTAACGCTTTGCTCCTTTTCCCCGAAGATCATCTGAAATCTTGTTACTTGAAATGATATGTCAAGTTTTTTTTATAAGCATAGAACCTTGACGCCTGAAAATCCAAAGTTCCTTTCAGGGCGTATGGCGCAAACTTGCGAAAATTCAGGAGTAAATGCTGCAGATACCCATGCGCCCTGTTTTAGGGCGTATGGGTAAAACGTCCGATAATTGGGGTGTTGATTATTTTTCGGAAGAGTAAATGCTTTAGGTACCCATGTACGTTGTTTTATCGTATTATGTGGGTTAACTGTCCGATAATCAGAGTGTTTGTTGTTTTTGGGGAAAGAGTAAACGCTTCGGAGTACCCATGCGCTGTGTTTTACAGCGTCATGTGGGTTAACTGTCCGATAATCAGTATTTTAGTTGCTTTAGAAATGAGTAAAAACTTCAGATACCCATGTGTCGTGTTTCACGACATATGGGTAGTCATCTGATAATCAAAATATTGATGTTTGTGTATCCCTGTTTCTGCGAACTTGGTGATGGATGATAGGCGATAGAAATCGCATAATAGTTTGACGCTGTGTTTTACAGCGTCAAGTGGGTTAATCTTCTGATAATCAGGATATTGATATTTTTGGAAAATCCCCGTTCTTACGCAAGCTTGTCAATGGATGAAAAGCAGGGGAATACAATAAAAGTTTGTTACGGCGTTTCACCGTAACAAACTTTTATGCGTTATATTTATTTCTTCCCTCCGTTCAATTTCTCAGAATCGAATCATTCTTTTTAAAAGAGCTCGAAAGCTTTCTTGAGCTTCAGGTTATCGGCAGCATTACCAACAAGAGCCTCAAACTTTCCGGCTTCAGCCTTCCAGGATGAAGATGCCTCATCGTAGAAACTGAGGGCCTCTTTGCTGATGGTGATGCTGATATCCTTGCTCTCACCTGGCTGGAGATAAACCTTCTGGAATCCCTTCAGCTCCTTCTGAGGGCGGTCTACTGATGCCTTGACATCGTGGATGTAGAGCTGAACCGTCTCGGCTCCGGCACGCTTTCCGGTATTCTTTACGTTTACGGTAAAGGTGATTGTGCCGTCCTGCTTCATCTGCGCCTTGTCGCTGCGGAGATTAGAGATGGCAAACTGGGTGTAGCTCAAGCCGTGACCGAATGCAAAGGTAGGCTTGATGCGCTCCTTATCGGTCCAGCGGTAACCTACATAGATGCCTTCCTTATATTCCTCATCAATGATGTTGCCCTTCGTGCTGGCTCCACCTTCCTGACGCCAGGTTCCCGGATAGGTATTGAGTGCATGAGCACCTGTTTCCTTCAGCGAGTTGACCCATGTAAACGGCAACTTGCCGCTAGGGTTGGCATCGCCTGTAAGGATGCTTGCCAGGGCTTCGCCGCTCTCCGAACCGATGAACCAGCCCTGTACGATGCCGGCAACCTTAGCCTTCCAAGGCATCGCTACCGCATTGCCCGAGATGTTGACATAAACGAAGTTTCTGTTTGCCTTAGCCAAAGCCTCGATCAGCTTATCCTGATGGTATGGCAACTCATAATGCTTGCGGTCGTGACCCTCACAGTCCTGGAAATCGCTCTTGTTCAGACCACCAAACATGATGACATAGTCGGCAGTCTTGGCTTTCTCTACGGCTTCGGCTATCAGTTCAGCCTCGCTGCGCTTGTCTTCCAGGTTCTGACCGGTTGTAACGCCATTGTAGTTGCCCGTTACATCGCCCACATATCCGCGGGCATAATCTACCTCGATGCCGTCCTTGCCCAAGCGCGTCTTCAGGCCATCGAGAGGCGAAATCTCGCGCTGTACCTTGAGCGAAGAAGAGCCTCCGCCTACGGTCATCATCTTGATGGCATTCTCGCCCACTACCAGCACGCGCTTAGCCTTCTGGGTGTTGATAGGGAGCACATTGTTCCTGTTCTGGAGCAATACGATGCCTTCCTCAGCAATCTGTCTGGCTGCTGCATAATGGCTCTCGGAACAGAGGAAACCATGAGGGCGGTTTGGATTCATCGTGGTGCGATAGAAGAGGCGCAATACGCGGCGCACCTTATCGTCCAGCTCCTTCTGGGTGAACTTGCCTTCCTGTATGGCCTTCATGTAAGGCATGGAGAGATAATAGTTGTCGTAGGCATTGGTAGCGCCCATCGTAAGACCGTCTGTCCAGGTGCCGAACTCCATATCCAGCCCGTTCTTTACAGACTGCTCCAGGTCGTGAGCACCGCCCCAGTCGCTTACCACGACACCATCATACTTCCAGTCGCCCTTCAGAATCTTGTTCAGGGTCCACTGGTTGTGGCAGTTGTGCTCATTCTTATATAGATTGTAGGCTCCCATGATGCCCCATGTCTTACCCTTCTCAACAGCCGCCTTGAAGGCAGGGAGATAGATTTCATGGAGAGCACGGTCGCTGACGATTACGTTGACCTGATGGCGGTATTCCTCATCGTTGTTCAGGCAATAGTGCTTTACGCAGGCTGATACGCCCTTAGACTGCAATCCCTGGATATACGGCACTACCATGATGCTTGCCAGGAACGGATCTTCGCCCATATACTCGAAGTTACGGCCGTTGAGAGGCGTGCGGTAGATGTTGACGCCAGGACCCAGAATCATGTCCTTGCCACGATACAGGGCTTCTTCGCCCAATGCTTCGCCATAGATGCGGCTCATCTGCGGATTCCATGATGCGGCAAGACAGGTGAGGGCAGGGAAGGCTACACAGGAGTCGTTGGTCTGGCCAGCCTGTTCCCACTCATCCCACAATACGTCAGGACGCACTCCGTGAGGTCCGTCATCCGTCCAGAAGTCAGGAAATCCCAAGCGTGGTACACCGGCTGATGAAAACTTGCTCTGAGCATGGATGATGCGTATCTTCTCTGCCAGCGTCATGCGGGAGATGGCATCATCGATGCGCTGCTCTACCGGCTTGGTCTGGTCGAGATAGACTGGCAATTGTCTGGTAGTCTGCTGTGCCTGAGATGGAGCGATGGCTGCAACCGACAGGACACATGATAAAATGAACTGTTTCATAAGTATGAATATTTATTATGGTTTGTTTATTTCTTGCAGTTGTTTGTTTTGCACACCGCCTCTCACATTTTTTTGTGCGTTTAAGCGTATATGCTCATTCATCTGCAAAATTACTAAATAAATAATGAAAAAATGACGGGTGATAAGTGAAAAGTGGATGGGTGTAAAAAATATAACTTTTGTAAGTTGTTGATAATGAGAAGTATAATGAGCGATGTGCGTTATTGAAAAGTGGCAGAGTGTGAACACTGAAATATACTGATATAACGTTTCAGGGGTGTTCTAGCCTCATTTTCTCCATTTTACCCCATCCACTTTCGTATAGTTATTGAAAACAGATAAGTATCTGAAAACTAACAATATAAGTTGTTTGAAGCAAGTATTTTTCCCACTTATCTGTTGAAGGGGTTAGGAATTATCAAAAAATCATATTATATTTGCAAACGAAAACACGGCTTAACGCATTTTAGAAAATGCACAGCCGCACAGTCTTAAACATTATTATAATAGAGTGAACTAACAAACAGATATTTTTCTAAACTAATAATCGAATATGAAAACAAAAAGTCTATTGCTGGCGACTGCATTATTGATGTCGACGTCAGCGCTCGCACAGAAAAACACCTTCAAGGGTGTCGTGTTGGATGACCTGGGTGAACCCGTTATCGGAGCCACCGTACAGGTTAAAGGCGTCAAGGGTGCCGGTGCAATTACCGACCTTGATGGTAACTTTGTCATCGATGCAGATGCTAACCAGACCTTGGTTATCACCTACATTGGCTACAAGGATGCAGAGATTCGTCCTTCTGCCAACATGAAGATTACTCTGAAACAAGACGACAAGGCTTTGGACGAAGTGGTTGTTGTAGGTTACGGTGTTCAGAAGAAGAGCGTGGTAACAGCTGCCATCGCCAAAGTGAGCACCGAAGATTTGGCTGGCAAGAGCCCAGTGCGTGTTGATAACGCATTGAAGGGTCTGGCAGCCGGTGTCAACGTAACCTCTTCATCGGGTCAGCCTGGCGCATCTCCTAAAGTTCGTATTCGCGGTACAGGTACTATCAACAATTCAGATCCTCTCTATATCGTGGACGGTATGCCTATCGAGGGTGGTTTGGATTACTTGAACCCAAGCGACATTGAGAGTATAGAGGTGTTGAAGGATGCCGCATCAGGTGCTATCTATGGAGCCCGTGCTGCCAATGGTGTAGTACTTGTTACCACCAAGAAGGGTAAGATGGGCAAGGCACAGATCAACTACAATTTCTCTTACGGCTGGCAGAGCGCATGGAAGAAGCGCGATGTAACCAGCGCTACCGATTATGCAATCCTTCAGAATGAGCGTGCCTTAAACGGCGGTCAGGCTCCTATCTATGCCGATCCTTACAACCTGACCGACAGCAACGGAAAACCTATCAAGGGTTTTGGTACCGATTGGCAGGACCTGGTATTCAATGACAATGCGCCAGTGCAGAATCATGAGGTATCTATCAGTGGTGCATCAGAAAAAATCAACTACTATCTCTCTATGGGCTATTATAAGCAGGAGGGTATCGTAGGCGGTAACTACGGACAGAGCAACTATGAGCGCCTCTCCCTCCGCTCTAACAATATATATAATGTGATGGATGCATCGAAGGAGCGCAACTTCCTCAACAAGCTCGATGTAAACGTCAATATGGCCTATACACGTGTCAAGAGTACTGGTATCGATGCCAACTCTATCTATGGTTCTATCCTCGGCAGTTCGCTCTATCTGGCGCCTACATTGGCTCCTACGGTGACAGACCCGGCAATGGTTAAGAAGTATTATGATACCTATGAGGATCCTAATACATACGATGCAGAAGGAAATATTACCGGCAAGCGCAATGCCTATGAATTGCTGCGTGATGCCAATGGCAATTATTATACAATCCCTGGTATGGGAGGTACCTATCAGGAGATGAACAACCCACTGGCCATGTTGAGCATTCCTGCTGCCAAGAACTGGTCGCACAAGTTTGTGCCTAAGTTCTCTATCGACCTGCAATTGTGGGATAATCTGAAGTATCACTTCACTTACAGTGCCGACCTCAGCTTCTGGGGAACAGACAGTTATGTGGCTTCCAAATACTATCTCTCTGGCAATAATAAACGAGAGCATACTGAGGCCTATAAGAGTTCAGACAAGGGCATCAACTGGCAGGTGGAGAATACCCTGACCTATGACAAGACCATCGGCAAACATAGCTTTGCTGTAGTGCTGGGCCAGAGTGCGATGAAGAACAAGAGCGACTATCTGAATGGTAGCCGTTGGAACCTTGTGAATGTAAACAAGCCTTCTATCGACTTCGCTACCGGCAACTATGAGCAGACCATCGTGAAGGATGCTGACGGAAAGATCATCTCTGTAGGTGCGCCTCAGATTCAGCATAGCGTATCGGGCGGTAACAACGTGGTACATGCCATCTCTTCACTCTTTGGCCGTTTGAGCTACAATTACGATGAGAAATATATGCTCCAGGCTACAATCCGTCGAGATGGCTCAAGCCGTTTCGGACCATCTCATAAATATGGTACCTTCCCATCAGCTTCTGTTGGTTGGAACATCATGAACGAGAAGTTTATGGAGGGCACCCGCAACTGGTTGAGCAACCTCAAGTTCCGTGCCAGCTGGGGTAAGAATGGTAATGATAATATCGGAGACTTCCGCTATACCGTATTGACAGCCATGGGCAACAACGTGCTCTTCGGTAAGGATGCCATCAAGTTTAATGGTTCTAAGGCGAATGCAACAGCCAATCCAGACTTGAAGTGGGAGGAGAGTGAGCAGACTGATATCGGTTTCGACTTCGGATTCTTCGGCAGTGCATTGACCTTCAGTGCCGATTACTATGTGAAGAAGACCAACGGAATGCTGATTACGATGCCAATTCCTAGCTATGTAGGCGAGACAAAACCTATCGGCAATGTGGGTGATATGAAGAACTCGGGTCTTGAATTCGAACTCGGCTATAAGTGGAATGTATCAGATGCCCGCTTCCATGCAAAGGCAAATGTTACCTATCTGCACAACGAACTGACCAATTTGGGTAATGATACTGGTTTCATAGATTTGGACACCTTCCAGGGCATCTTTGGCGGTGGTACACGCGGTAGCAACGGCCAGCCATTCCCTTACTTCTATGGTTACAAAACAGCCGGAGTCTTCCAAAATATGGCAGAGGTTCAGGCTTATGTCAACAAGGACGGCGAGATGATTATGCCAAATGCCAAGCCGGGTGATGTACGCTTCGTAGACGTAGATGGAGATGGAGCAATCAGTCCGGACGACCGCACCAATATCGGTAACGGTACACCAAAATGGACCTTCGGTTTCAACCTCAATGCAGAGTGGAAAGGCTTCGACCTCAACCTCTTCCTGCAGGGTGTAACAGGCAATAAGGTGTTTGATGCTACCTATCGTACAGACGTATTCTCTGGCAACTTCCCTTCTTGGATGCTCGACAGATGGACGGGCGAGGGTACCAGCAACAAGTATCCTATCCTGAAGAACGGTGATGCTACCAACTGGCAGGTTTCAGACCTCTATATCTGCGATGGCTCTTACCTCCGTGTAAAGAACCTCTCACTGGGTTATACCTTGCCAAAGCAGCTTACACAGAAGTTGTCTATCAGTCACTTGCGTTTCTACGTGATGGCAGAGAACCTGATTACCTGGACCAAGTATTGGGGCTTCGACCCTGAAATCTCATCAGGTGGTACTTCTCTCGGTGTAGACTATGGTGTATATCCACAGGCTCGCACCTACACCATCGGCGTAAACCTTTCATTCTAAAATAAGAACCTTTAAAATAAAGACTATTATGAAGACAATAAAATATATAGCTTTAGGAGTGTTGGCAACCAGTATGACACTGGTAAACACATCTTGCAGCGACAGTTTCCTGGAGGTGGAGAATCCGAAAGGCGAGAACCTGGAGGAGTATTATACCACCGATGAGCATATCAATGAGGCGCTGAATGCCGCATACGACCCTATCCACTGGCCAGACTGGGGATTTGGACAGTATAATGCTCTCAATATCGATGCCGAGATAATGGGCGATAACTTCTGGGTAGGCGGTTCCAACAAGACCGATATGCAATACTGGCACATGCTGGCCAATTATGAAGCAAATGCTAATAATACGCTGAGTTCACTCTGGACCGTGGATTATTCAGGTATCAAGCGTTGTAATGACCTCTTGAAGTATATTCCTTGGGCAGAGGCAAATTTGACCGAGAAAAACAAGGCATCTTATGAGATGCAGGGCAGAGCACTGCGTGTATACTTCTACAACAACCTGTGGCATTACTTCGGCAATATACCGTTCTATCTTGAGAACCTTTCAAGCCCTTATACTGCTCCTCAGTTGAAAGCTGATGAGGTTTACAGCCAGCTTATTGTCGAGCTGGAATCCGTAATCGATTCTAAGGTCTTGCCTATGCGCTGGGATGACAAGAACTGCGGTCGCATGTCGCAGGCGATGTGTTACATGATGTATGCCGAGATGGTGATGTATCAGAATGATAAGGCACGCTATCCTAAGGCATTGCAGTATATGAAGGACATCATCGGCGATACAGGCAATTATGGCCTCGTAGACGACTTTGCCTCTATATGGAAGGAGAGTGGAGAATGGTGCAAGGAGAGCATCTGGGAAGTAAACTATGAGGATGGTAACAACGAGCGTGGATGGAATTCTCCTCTTGCTATCGGTGGTACCGTATTGCCAACCTTGATTTCTCCAAACTCTTGGCCAGGTGGCGACGGTTGGGACAAAGGTGGTGACGGTTGGGGATTCTTGCCGGTAAGACAGGAAACCTACGATATGTATGGTACAGGCGATAAGCGCCGTGATGCAACCATCTGGGATGTTCGTGGTGTAGAGTATACAGAGCGCTATCAGGATACTCATCTCTGGCTGGCTAAATATCGTCCATTCACAGAAAATAATGCGGATGCAGGCTTTGATAACAACCTGAATTATAACAATAACCTCCGTGTTTATCGCGTAGCTGAAGCTTATCTCAATGCTGCAGAGTTGTTGCTTGAGACTGGTGGTGATGCTGGTTTGGCAAAGGAATATGTGAATAAAATCCGTCGTCGTGCTGGAATCGCAGAGCTTGGAGCCGTAACTCTGGATGATGTTATCAATGAGCGCCGCTTGGAGTTTGTAGGCGAGGGTAAGCGTTACTTCGACCTCGTTCGCACAGGCAAGGCTGCTACCGTGTTGGTACCAGACAGCTACGGCTATCGCACCAACTCCTGGACAGAATCCAAGAAGTATATTCCTATCGCACAGGCTGAGCTTGACTCTGATCCTGCTCTGGTACAAAATAATTATTAACGTTAAGAATCCAACAATATGAAAAAGATATTTCGAAATATGGCTTATGCACTGCTCGGCGGACTGATGCTCGGTGCATGTTCAGCAGAAGAATTCTCTGGTGCCAATGGCGAATTGCCTGATATTGTAGATTATGCAGACAAGTTTAATATTGCTGTTGATCAGGAAACGAATACCGCTAAGTTCTCTTTCGATGGAACCAGTGGTGTTACACCGGTTTGGGTAATAGATGGAGCTTATTCTTCAGAATTCAATCTCTCTAAGTACTATCGCAAGAAGGGAACATACGATGTAGAGTGCTTCGTGAAAAACCGTAATGGTATCAGCAAGGAATCTGTTCGGAAACTGTTCTCTATCGAAAAGACTAAGATGAACGGCTTTGGGGGCTTTGTTGAAGACAGTGAGTTTAATCTCTTCAAGAAAATTGCCTTCCCTGAAAAACCTTCTGCTGGCTATTATGCTCCAGGATGGAGCCAAATTGCTGACCCGGTTTGTAGCTACAGCAAGGGATGCTATACATTGAAGTTCCCTGAGGCAACTACCGAACGTTGGCAAGCTCAGGTTCCTTTCACCAACTTAGGTATCTCTACTTCTGCTGACAAGCACTACGATTTCTCTGTCATCTTGACATCAAACTTGGGTCATGGTGGTGTGAAGGTTAAGCTCTGCCAAACAGACGATGATGATGCTATCTTGATGGATAAAGACATAAAGTTGGAGGCAGGTGAACCAAAATGTCTCTTCGGCTCTGACCTCGACGGTGTGGACATCTCAAACTTGAAGATTGTCTTCGATTTTGGTGGTAACAAAGCTGGCGATGAAATCATGATAGAGAGCCTTGTATTGAAAGACCATGCCAATGATGACGGAACGGAAGTACCAGAGGAAATCAAGGTGCCTTTCGATTACAATACAGCAGGAAATCTTTGGAAGGCTGTGGATGATGCTCAATCGTTTGTAAATACCAATTGGTTTGGCGATGCAGGTTGGGGAGTTATAGATTGTTCTCCGGTTATCACCCATAAGGGCAGTAAGCATACAATTGTTATCCCAGTTGAAACTCCGGCTGAACAATGGCATGCACAGTGGGCATTAACAGAGGCTCCTATATCTATTAAGATGGGTCAGAAGGTGGATTTCTCTTGCAAGGTTACTACTACAGCTAAGTTGCCTTTAGCAACATTTAAGTTGTGTGACACAGGTAATGATGACAGCTATTTGTTTGCTGATATGTATCAGAACGTTAATGGTGAATATGTGGTTCGTTATGACAATGCGACTATCCAAGGTAGTAAGGCAGGTGATATGGAGAAAGTGAAGCTTGTTATGGACTTCGCTGGCGCGCCTGTTGATACAGAGGTAACAATCAGCGATATTGTTTTGATTGTGAAATAGGCTTTAGGTTTATAGGTTTTGTAGGTTTATTATTGAATTAAACAGGAGCTGCTCCTATGAATAAGTAGGAGTGGTTCCCTTTCTAAATTTTAAATGACATGAAATTCTTGAAAATATTTTCCTTCCTCCTTTCACTCATGCTGCTTTCTTGCAGCAGCTCTTCTGACGGCGATAGGGGGGATGTAACGGTATCCTGCTCTCCTACGAGCATCGATGTTCCTGCCAAAGGCGGTACTTATAAACTTATGGTAGTGGCTTCTGAAGGTGGCTGGGAGGCGAGAGCATCCTTTCCTGGAGCAGGTCCTACGGCAAATGTATACCCTTGGTTTAAAGTGAGTGCCAGTGGTAATAACAAAGCTACGGGTATGGTAACTGTAGATGTTGAAGAGAATAAATCGTCTGTAGCTCTTGACGGAAGTGTCGAGATTTCATTAGAGGATAAGAAGGTATCGGTGCCAGTGCATCAGGCTGGAAAACAGGTCACTCCTATTGAAGGGGGCGAAATGGTGATTCCTGAGGGGTACAAACTGGTCTGGAATGATGAGTTCAATGAAGGCTCTGAGTTGAATAGTACCGACTGGCGCCATGAGGTGCAGAAGGCGGGCTGGGTGAATAATGAACTTCAGAATTATGCGAACGGCTCTGCTGATGGTAAGCGTGTAACAGAAATTGCATATAACCGGCTTTATATCAACTGTTTCAAGGGCAGCAACGGCAAGATTTATTCGGGTCGCGTATATGCTCACGAAACCCAGGGCTGGCTTTACGGTATCTTCGAAGCTCGCATCAAATTGCCTAAAGGTAAGGGCACATGGCCTGCTTTCTGGATGATGCCTTGCAACAATGATTTCGGAGCAAATCCTTGGCCTAAATGTGGCGAGATTGATATTATGGAAGAGGTAGGCGTTAATCCTAACTATACTTCTTCTTCGCTCCATACAGAGAAGTTTAATCACGTGATGGGAACCCAGATTACCAAGGAACGTCTGACTGCAGGTGCTGAAGACGGTTTCCACGTTTATCGCCTGGAGTGGACTCCTGATTATATCAAGACCTATGTGGATGGTAAGGAACTGCTCAATTTCAACAATGACGGTAAAAATGATGTGGGTTCATGGCCTTTCAATAAACCATTCTATGTTATCCTCAACCTGGCTTGGGGCGGTGATTGGGGCGGCATGAAGGGTGTTGACGAAAGCGCCCTCCCTGTTCAGATGGAAGTGGATTACGTGAGAGTATTCCAGAAAAAATAAGGCTTGATTTTTTAAACTATATAAAAATAATAAGGTCTCAGGATAAGTCGTATCTGCACTTACTCCTAAGACCTTTTTCTTTTGTTCCAATTTCGCTCTTTTTATTGTCTTTTTCTGCTTTTCTTGCTTACAATTTGCTCATTTCGAATAAAAGTTATAATTTTGCAGTTGAATTTCAAAAATCAGGAAAATAGAATGAAACAGAATAATAGTAATTTATTATATCATCTTGTGGCTTTTGTCACCGTAGCCATCTGGGGAACCACCTTTGTATCTACCAAGGTACTGATGCTGAACGGACTTTCGCCAGCACAGATCTTTACGCTCCGTTTCAGTATCGCATACATTATGATGCTGATGGTGAATCATAAGCGGATGTTTGCTGATAGCTGGAAAGATGAGTTTAAAATGGCGATGCTGGGTATTACGGGCGGTTCACTCTATTTCCTGAGCGAGAACGAGGCGATGAATTATACCACAACAACCAATACTTCGCTCATCGTATGCTCCTGTCCGCTCTTTGCTACCTTGCTGGTACGTCTGGTTTATCGCCATTCTTCGCGTATCAACATGATACAGCTGTTGGGCTCTCTGCTTGCTTTTGTAGGTATGATTATCGTGGTGCTGAATGGCAGATTCGTGCTGCATCTGTCGCCTGTAGGTGATGCCTTGGCTTTTACGGCATGTATGAGCTGGGCTGTCTATTCGCTCCTGATGAAATCGGTATCGGGCGATTATGGCGCAGCTTTTATTACCCGCAAGGTCTTCTTCTATGGTGTGCTTACCATCTTGCCTTATTATCTTATCATCCCTGGTTGGCCGGCATGGGATGTGTTTATGAAGCCTCAGGTGGTGGGTAATCTCTTGTTCCTGGGCTGTTTGGCATCCATGATATGTTTCCTTACCTGGAACTGGTGTATCTCTAAGTTGGGTGCCGTGAAAGCTACCAACTGGGTTTATTTCAACCCTATCACCACTATGATTTTCGCCTCTCTGGTATTAGACGAAAAGATAACTCCTTACTTCCTGGCAGGTGCCTGCTGCATCCTGGCAGGTATGTATATTGCGGATAGAATGACGAAGTCGGAATAAAAAATGACGAAGGAGGAATAAAAAGAGGGTGTGTCATAAGTCACATCCCATACGCCCTGAAAGTTCAGTTATATAATATTTGTTTAGGTTTTTATTAGGCGTTCCGCCGGATTTACTGTCCGGCGGAGCGTTATGGAGATTTCTTATTCTTCGATGACTGAAATCTGCATAGAAACATCCTCTTTTGGGCGATCGCCACGCAATGTTTCGCAGTTCTGAATCTTTTCTACGATGTCAAGTCCTTCCTCTACTTCACCGAAAACGGTGTATTGGTTATCGAGGAAAGGTGTTCCGCCTATTTCTGTATAAGCCTTCTGCTGCTCCTCGGTAAACTTAGGATAGCCCTGCTCCTTGCAGTGCTTCTTGGTTTCATCCACCAGTTCGTCCTGGAGTTTCATCAGCCCCTCACGGTCGCGGTTGCGGCGGAAGTTCATGATTTCATCATGATGTTCTTTGGCAAGCTGGTTGAAGATGTTCTGTTTCATCTGCATGCCCATCTGCTTTTCCATCTGCTTCAGTTCATTCTGCTTGTAGGTCTTTCCCCATACAATATAGAACTGGCTACCGCTGCTCTCTCGTTCTGGGTTTACCTCATCTCCCAAACGGGCTGCGCTCAAGGCACCACGCTTGTGGAAAAGTTGTGGATAAACGAACTCGGCAGGGATGGTATAGTCAGGACCACCTGTGCCCAGCATCTTGCCTTTAGGAGCGCCTTTGCTGTCTGGATCGCCGCCTTGAATCATAAAATCCTTGATGACACGATGGAAGAGAGTGCCATCGAAATATCCCTCCTTTGCCAACTTCAAGAAGTTGTCACGATGCTGAGGTGTCTCGTCGTAGAGGCGCACCTTGATGTCGCCCTCTGATGTCTTTATCAATACTTTAGCCATAATAATTTATAATCAGTATATTTTATTAATCGGTATATGTCGTAATCAGTATGTTCTTACCTTTTTACTTTTTTACCTTTTTACTTTTCGTAATACTCATTCCACTCCTTCATAGCCTCCTGCCAGTCGGTCTGTTCACCGCTGGCTACGGCTTCTTTCTGTCTCTCTGCCTCGTCGCGAGCCTTATCTCGGGCACGTTTTGCCTTCATTGCCTCTATGGTGGCATCGTCGAGAATCTGAATGGCGCCACGCTTGATGGCTGCCTGCAACTCCTCTTCTCCGAAAGCCTTGCCAGGCTCATTGAAGTCAGAGATATTGAATTCATAATCCACACGAAGGTCGTGGCGTATCATTTTCTGTTGTAAACGGTTGCCTGCGTTTTTGAGTCGCAGCAACTTGCCGATTTCCTTGATTTCTCCTGCTGAGTATTTGTTTCTTCCCATTAATATGATTTGATATTATTATTATTGCGTGCAAAATTAAGCATAATCCTCGACAAAACCAAGAAAAGTTTCAAGGAATTCACAAAAGAATCCCTTTCTCCCTTTACTTTCTTGCCCTTTTTACCCTTTTACCTTTTTACTCTTTTACCTTTAAATTACTTCCATGCCTTCTTCTGGTTCAGTTCTATCAGGCGGTCGAATTCAAAGTCGGCTTTGATTTTATCCAATATCCTCTTTACGATGATATTCATCACGCTTCCTTTGCTGTAGTTGGCAGAGCACATGAAGTTTACCCGTCCCTCCTTGACAAGCTGGCAGGCAGTCTTCTGTTTATCCTCGTTATCATATACCGCAATCGAGTGGCCGCCATGTTCCTTTACCATCTTCATGCAAGGCACATCGGTTTCTCCATCTCCGAAATATATCATTCGGGGGAAAGGGATAGGTCGCTTTTCGTCGGGGATATACTGGTTCACTCTTCTGTTGTCGCTCACCTGTTTGATACCCTTGTTGATTTTGAAGAGGAATTGCGTCTTGGTAGTATAGTCTACGGCTACGGCTGGCCAATAGGCGATTCCCTTCTTATTGTAGAGAAAGGAGCAGGCGTAGATGTTCTCAAATTCCTGGGCGATAGGTGTGCCCTCTATCATCTCCTTCAGTCCCGAGGAGTTGATGTAGTGCTTTACGTCCAGTCCGATACTGTTGCCATATTCATTCACGAGCGAAAACCATTGTTTTACGCCGCGGAACAGTTCTACATCCTTGCCGAATTTCTGAAAAGATTCCCGGGTGAGCGAGATATTGTTCTTCTTGGCTTCGTCGAGCATCAGATACATATAGGTCAAAATGCCGTTGGCATCCTTACCCTCTGCAAACTTTCTGTTTTTCTCCCAGAACTCGTCTTTTGTCTTGCCTGTAGCCTGTATGAATCCAAACTCCTGCATATTGCCCGGCGACAGTGTGCCGTCGAAATCATAAACCAGCGCTACCTGTGGTCTCTTCTTTGCCATATCTCGTTCTCCTTTCTTTTATATTTACCCTAAACTGTCTATCTCTTTCGGGAATGTTTTTCTCCCTTAATTTGCAAATATACATAATTTTCAGCGAATTAGCAAACTATTGGGATATAAAAAAACATAATGAAACAAAAAAGGCGTACAAAACTCATTTCTGAGCATTGTACGCCTTTATTATAATATTAAACTGTATTACTTAACTTCTTCGAAGCTAACTTTTGTTGGTTATTAGAGACTTATAGCAAGATGTGCCAAATTTGTGTCTTGATATTTTTGGAGATTCAAAAAGGCAATTTCAAACGGAAACTATTGGTATTGTTGCTTTTATATTGTTATTGGCAGATTTTGCTATTTTATATCATTTTACGAAATGCGTCAGCCAAATCATATCTTTCTTCATGTTACTTAAGTTTTTGCAGAATGCTTAAAACGTGCTATGAAACGATTCTTTTTCAGTAAAGTCATTATTTGGGCTTAGACAATAACTATAACTGAAGGTAGTAGTATACCTATATCAACTATTCTACTACTTATAGTATTTACATGCGCATGCATGCTTGGGTTGTTTGTTGCTCTATAAAAAGAGCCCCGACAGTTCATGCCAATTAACAAGTACTCGCAGGAGAAGCAAAGTTACAGTGTTTGTCTTGTATTCTTTATGCAATTCCTCTATATTCAAATCATAGTTATTATTTGGCTTCTAAAATACCTCTTGTAATATATCGAAAGTTTCTATATTTCCTTATTAGTATATAGTTTAGTTTTTGTTATATAGTATGATATGTTTTCATTAATATCATACTTTGCAAAATCAAACTTTAATACTTCTTAAATCTTTATGTATTGTTATCTTATCTTTATTAAATATCACTATCTTTGTAAGAAAATCAAAAAATATGGTCAAATTAATAAATTCACTTTTACTCACTCTTGCTGGTACTCTTATACTGGTTTGCTGTACAGGCTTGGCTTTTGAAACTTGTTATAAGTATGCTTTGCAAATACAATTAATGTTTATGTTGTCAACCTTCTATACAATATGTATAGCTATATATATAAATATGTGTAATGACACTATTACTTGTTATGTGCTTGCTAATATCTCAAAGATTCGTCAATTCAATCATGTTATGGTAAACGACAATCAAGTAGAAGATTTGAACGTAGAAGAACAAGTCATAGCTAAACAACGCTTGGATTTGTTTCATAGTCAATATGAAATCGAAAACAAAAGAATCCAACAGGAACAAAGCAGGAATGATAAACAAAAGTTTATGAAAGTATCAAACTATACTCGCAATACATTCATACGATTGGGATTTAACAGATATGATGTATTTAAGATTTGCGAGAGTGTAGAATACTTGGTTAACAATAATGCAGTTCTTAAACATGAGGATTTTCATGTCACTTACAATTCTCATATCACTCAAATTTCATTGAAGAACTTTGCCTGGAACATTGCAAACCAATATGGATTAAGCAGAGATCTAGCTGCTGAATTTGTAATGACCACATTTAGCGAATGGTTCAAGAATACCACTCGTACAACAGTCGTGAAGACTCTTCGTACAACTTTAGGTGCGCATGAAATCGAAATCAACGAAAAACTGGTGTAATAAAGCTTCAATTATATTAGAGGAGGAAAAAGTCTAATCAAGATGCATTGCTTTTTGATTAGGCTTTTTCCATTTATAGTTTTTGTCTGTAAAAAGAGAGAAAGCTAAATCTGTACTATTTTAAAATTCAATTCACTTTAGAATATATAGGCTAATTGTATGAATGAAGTACCTTTTCTATGATTTTCATGTTTCTCATCGCAGTTTCTGGTATTTAATAAATTTGGTTGCAAAGGTAATGTCTGTACATATATTCCTTGCAAGGTCGGTGCCTATGGTCTCTTGCTAAAATCTCCACCTTACAGGTCGTATTTGAGCAGAGAACCTTGCTGGAAAAGCACAGACACCTTTAGAGGCAACAAAATTTTAATCAATCCCGAAAATGCAGATGCAAAAATAGGGAAATAAAAATAGAGACTTATGGCAAACATTTGTGACACTCAGTACAAGGTTATGGGCGAACGCAAGGCGGTAGCCGACCTTTGGGACACGCTCCTGACAATGGAGGTGAATACCAAGAACGTATCTCTTAATAGATTAGCTGAGCATTATGGCATCGACTATGAGAAGATGGGTATATCGGTAAGAGGACATATCTATTGGGCAGAGTTCGAGGAAGACGATGACATCTGCTTGTTGTCCTTTGACACAGAAAGTGCTTGGTCAGCTTGTGACCAGTTCTTTGAAGAGTTGAACAATACCCTTGGAGGAGAACTATCCATCAGCTATCGTGAAATAGAATGTGGATGCAATCTATTCTATGTACATGATGAGCAAGGCTTTTTCCCAGAGGAATGTTGTGTCAGTTCTTCGGGTGAACCCTTTGAGGATGCTTGTGAGGATGTTTTCGACTCTTGTCAGGATGCGATTGCTAAGTGGTGTGAGAAAACAGGAGTACCGCAAGGCGACAGAACAGAGGATGAAATGGTGGAGTTCATCAATGGCTATGAGTATGATGATGAAGACACCTATTATTATATAAACAAGTTTATTTTTAATTAATATGGAAGAGAAAAGGTTTGAGACGATAGAGAAAATCCCCACTTGGGCATTATGCTATATCATCAATGGCGACCCTACGGGATTGAGTGATGAGGACATCAGGATGGTTGATGGTTTCATGCAGAAATGGCAAGTGGAGATTGTTTCTCCACTCTGCCAAGACGGAAACGCATCATTCTCGCACTATCCAGCCTTTGGATTACCTGCCGAGGTTGAGGAGTGCAAGGTGATTTATCATACCCAACAAACGAAGTAAGCCTATGTATGAATACGATGAATTTACAGACATTGTTGGTTGCAGTTGCACACTGTTGATACCCTATAGAGGACGCACTGAGGGATATGTTGTTGCAGATTATGGTAATGACATTGTGGTGAAATTGCACAATGGGAAGGAAATCGTAGAGAGACGTGAGGATGTTTTAGTATACGAATGATATTTAGTATAAGAGGGAAGATGGCTCTTCTCTCTTTTTACTGCATCAGATTCCTTTCAATTTGTTTTTAGTAAAGTAGTAAAGACTAAATTATGCTAAATAGTAACTACTAATGGTAGTTATTTAGGATAAAAGTATTACCTTTGTAATTAGAAAAAATAAAGTGATAATTATGGCTAAAGTAATTGCAATATTAAATCATAAAGGTGGTGTTGGAAAAACAACTACTGCCATCAACCTTGCGGCAGCTTTGCACATTAAAAAGAAACGAGTGCTTGCTGTTGATTTGGATGGTCAAGCAAACTTGACTGAATCATTTGGTTTGTCAATGGAAGAACCAATGACTGTCTATGGAGCAATGAAGGGAGAATACCCTCTTCCTTTTGTTGATTTGGAATGTGGCGTATCGGTTGTACCGTCTTGTCTAGACCTTTCTGCTGCTGAGTCGGAATTGATAAATGAACCAGGGCGTGAAATGATACTTCGAGATTTATTGAGTAAGATTCCTGAAGATAAGAAATTCGACTATATCATTATAGATTGTCCACCTTCATTGGGACTTCTTACATTGAATGCTTTGACAGCTGCAGATATGGTGATTATTCCAGTGCAAGCTCAATATCTTGCTATGCGAGGGATGGCGAAAATCATGACTATCATGGATGTCGTAAAAAGCCGCTTGAATCCTAAGTTGCAAATGGGTGGTGTTCTTATCACCCAATATAATAGTCGTAAGTCTTTGAACAAGTCTGTCTCGGAATTAATAAAAGAGTCCTTCTGTGACAAGGTCTTCAAGACTATTATACGTGATAACGTAACTTTGGCGGAAGCTCCAGTCAAAGGCAAAAGTATATTTGAATATAATAAGAGATGTAATGGAGCTATTGATTACATGTCCTTTGCAAAGGAAGTTTTAAAGTTGAAATAATATGAGTAAGAATGATTCTTTGAAAGATAGCATGAAGGGTGGTTTGAACGGATTGTTCTCTTCTACTGCTCCTGCTAAAAACAGTTTGTCAAAAGACAACTTATCAGAGGAAAAAGAGAAAGTCGTACATTGTAACTTTCTAATAAACAAAAGTATTCATACCAGAATGAAATATCTTGCAATAGACAAGAATATGTCCTTGAAGGATATTGTAAATCAGGCAATGCTTGAATATTTGGAAAAGAATGAGACGACAAAAAGAGGCTAATATTAGTAAATCAGGAGAGCAATGTCTCTCCTGATTCTATTAAACTTTTTTAGAGAGGATTAAACGGCAAACTCACTTCTTCGTTTGCCGGTATACTTTTATACAGCTATGCTTATTGTGGTTGTATTCGCCATTTGGCGACGAGCTCTTTGTATAATGGGAATCACCGTAATTTTACCTTTCTTGTGTCTTTTCGTTCAGCTATGGTGCTTTGTCAGAGGATGAAACTTGTATGCAACGTTGCGATTGTAGTTGGTTGCTCTTGCTTACCTTTCTCTGCAAATGAAGTAACCTCGGTGCATGTTCTTTTCTGCTTGTTTAAATCAATATGCTCATGCTCTAGCTCTCCATGTTATATGATAACGTGATTGGTTTCCCAACATTTCGTTACTGCAGACATTATGGAAATGCACTTCTCGTTGGTGATGGTTTCTGCAAATGATTGAGCCATACGATGCTGTTACTGTGTTCTTACGTCTTTTTCTGAATTACCGTTTTTTTTGAAGCAACTATTTTTCCGATGCAAAGGTAGCGTGATGCTTCGACAGATGAAATCCGTCTTGTGCGGTCGCTTCGCTGTGACCAATAAAATAGCCAATAATCTTCCTTTTTCTCCTTACCGCCAACAGAAAACGAGTATTATAGTCGATTTTCATGGTGCTGCCCTCATGTGCCACATCCCTGCTTTTGAATTGCATGTAAAAATTAAGTTTCACTTCAAAAAAGTAATTCATTATGAAAAAGATCGAGAACAATTTCGTAGTAACAGGATTCGTAGGCAACAACGCAGAAATCCGTCAGTTCACCAACGCTTCAGTAGCACGTTTCTCATTGGCTGTCAGCCGTCAGGAGAAGAATGGTGAGGAAACCAACAGAGTATCTGCTTTCATGAACATGGAGGCATGGCGCAAGAATGAGCATGTTGAATCATTCAACAAGTTGCAGAAGGGAACCATGCTCACTGTCGAGGGCTACTTCAAGCCAGATGAGTGGGTTGACCAGCAAGGCACCAAGCACAATCGCATCGTCTTCATCGCAAACAAGTTCTATCCTACACCTGACAAGGAGGATGCTCCTGATGCAGAACCAGAAAAGTCTGCCAAGAAAGAGAAGAAATAGATTTTCTTCTTTTCCCAGATAAACAAAGCGGCTTCGGTCGCTTTTGTTTTGCTTATACAACCATATATCCTCTTGTAATCGCTATGCGTTCTGCTTTTCTAAACGACAAGTCGTCTTCCCTTTTTATCACTTTGTCCCTCCCAACTGCGAAACCCCACCAACAGTTCGTGCAAAAGACTCTCTTCATTTATTGGGAATAAGGTCCCGAAAGATGAAGAGTGTCCTTTTCCGAAGGACAAGCACGAAGAGGATGGCATTGGCTAACGGCATCCGTGCAGTGACTGCACTTTCATGCTGTCTACCAATGCCATGCACTTCGTATGTTGCTTGTCTGGCTGTTGCGCAGTTTCACTCCCACCCAAATCCACTTATATCCGTTTCACGTTCTCAGGTTGTAATCTTTGTCTTCCGTTTATAGCTGTCACAAAGATTTCATGTCAAAAGGCTTCTTGCCTGTGGCAACCAACTGTCGCTACTGCAAGAAGCCACTTGGCATGAAGACAGGAGCGAAAACACTTTCGGCATGAATGCCAAGAGAGTTTTCCTGAAGCTCCTATCGCATCTTTGTTCCATTCTCTTTTTATAAGCGACAAGTCGCCTTCATCTTGTAATACTTCATCCCTCCCTTGCGGAATTGCACCATAGGCGCAGTTCCACACCCGCCCATTTCTTGTTGTATGCTCATGAGTTTTCTGCTATAACTATTTCATCCATCGTCTTTGCCACATCGGATATTTTCCGCAAAGGTACCAGTTGCTAGTCAAATGCCAAATTGGGCATCGTGGATGCTTTTCAAAAAATCTTCCTCTATGTGCGATGCATATAGAGAGTATTTTTCGCTTCCGATTTGTCTTTTTGCCTTTCAACTCCTTTGCGTGGCGGAAAAATATCCCTCGGGCAAGCCGAAAGGCTTCCGAAAATAGGGAAATAAAAATTCAAGTTGAACGCAAATAATTTTTTAGACTATGGCAAGAATAATTGATGACAATATCAAGAGACAATTGAGCAAGAGAATGGATTTCTTCTTGAAGTACTTCCCTGTAAGAGTCCGCAATGTAGGTGAGGATGCAGTGGCTGCACGCCAACTGATATGGGACTTCAAGGACGCACGTGATAATGCTTTTGAGAAGGTGGCGCAAATGACTGCAACACACCTTATCCAGGTTTGTGGTGAGAAGATAAAGGACATCGTATTTGTATGTGTCCCTGCCAGCACGCAAGCCAAAAATGAGAGCCGCTACAAGGCTTTCTGTAATCGTGTAAGCGAACTTTGCGGCATCATCAACGGCTATCCGCACATTACTGTTTCAGGTGACCGATTGGCGATACACGAGCACCGCCATGACAAGGAGAAAAGTATCAGCAAGACGCAAGTAATAGAGTTTGATGAAGCTTACTTTAAGGGAAAGGACATCTATGTTTTCGATGATGTGGTAACGACCGGCGCAAGCTATGCCATCTTTGCCAATCAATTGGAAATATTTGGAGGCAACGTGTTGGGAGGTTTATTCTTGGGACGTACACATTATAAATATACAAAATGATATGGAAAAGACAGAGTACATTAAAGCCAATTCTGTGGCTTTTTCGGGACATCGAACAATAGCGGAAAACAGCAAGGACGAGATTAGAAAGAAACTGAGGAGCAAGATTAGGCTGCTTTATGCTATGGGCTTTACCAATTTCTTTTGTGGTATGGCTCTTGGATTCGATATGTTGGCTGCAGAAGAGGTTATTTCTTTGAAAGCGGAACTGCCCAAGCTTAAACTCATTGCCGTCATACCCTTTGAAGGACAAAGCGAGAGGTGGAGTACAAGAGAGCAAGACCGATATAAGAGCATCCTTGCCAAAGCTGACGATAGCGTCTTGTTATGTAGGTATTATTTCAAAGGGTGTCTGCTCAGACGCAATGACTATATGCTGTCACATTCAAGTGGTCTGATAGCATTCTTCGATGGTACACCAAAGGGTGGCACGTTCTATACTTGCCGAAAAGCCAAGACGATGGGCATGGACATCATCAATCTGTACAAGACTTAAATATAAACAGAAGCGTATGAACGACATTGTATCAGTATTCGTAGTATTCTTCGTGTTCAAGGCTTTGGGTGGATTGCTCAGAAGCCTTTTTCACGGAGACAAACGAAACGATTTTAGAAGAGACAGATAAGAGCCGTTTGCCTTATCTGCCAATAGTATTATTCCACAAGGTCAAAAACATCTTGTGTACCTTTTTGTACACAAATGTTAATGCTTTGTGGAAAGGGACTTGTGTACCTATTCAGTAAGACAATTGTAGGCAAGCCATACTGCAAGCGCAATTTGCAGTATGCTGATTGTCGGTTCCCCTATATAGAACTTGCGGACTCAGTTGAGTGCAATTGTTTATTTGCCATAAATAGTTTGTTTTTCTTAGACAGGTCTTGATAACTGCCAAAGAGACAGAAAATGAAAGACAAATTGTCGTTAAATATGTGAAACGAAATGTAAATTCCATTGGCACAGCATTTGTATATGCCTATTTTGGTGCTTTAGGCAATCACGAACCTACGATATTATCGGTATAACGTGACAGGGGCTTCTTTAGATGCTTCCCCCATGAAAAACAGAAGATAAGTGTTAGTTCACATGTTTAGCTTTTTAAGGAAAGAATATGTCTAAGAGAGATACTTTCAAATACCGTGTTAAAGACGGAAATGAGATTGTATATTATGGCATTACTAATGACCTTGAACGCCGCGAGCAGGAACATCGCAATGAAGGTATGAACTTCACTTCTATGGAGAAGATTGGCAATGTTACTACTCGTGACGCAGCTGGTAGTTGGGAAGAGGCAAATATCCAACGCTACACGAGCCAGCATGGTGGTCAACGTCCAAGATACAATCGAAATGACAATGGAAAATAACCATTGGCTTTTATTGCACGAACATTTCTCACATCGTGTTGCAGCACGATAAAGAGTCCTATAAAAAGCGGTTGTCATTTAAGCACCATGACAACTGCTTTTCTTATTATCTTTATATTTTAACGGACTATTACTTGATTTATTGTATAATCTGAAGAAGTTTGCATACAGGATGACTCTATGTTATGATTGTTGTTGTGTATAATCTCATTATAATATGTGCCCAATTCATTTGCCGAACATCTTCTTGATTTCTACATCACTCATCTGAGTTGTGGGATTATTTCCCTGCAAGGTCTTGATACATAGCATTGCCATCCTCATACAAGTCGGCCATGGCATCTGCAAAGCCATAGCCACATCCGTCCGACCATTCAACGCACTGTTGAAGCCTTTGAGAATACTTTTCCCACAATCCATTAGTGACAATGAACTTAATGGTCTTTTCGAAATTGCTTTCAACAGAGTCGTAATACTGCTCCCACATATCTCCATAGTCATAGGTGAACTGGGTTGCCCATTCCATATAGGAGACCATCAGCTCTGCTTGTGCATCGGCAGAAGGTTTGAGCTTCTTGAAGTCTGCCACAGCTTTTCTGCAAATGGAAAAGCGTGTCTGTGGTTCTCTCCGTTTTTTAGGATAGAACTCTTCACGGATAATACTCTTGTATTCTTCTAACTTTCCTTTTTCGTTAGGACTCGCATAGAACTCTAAGTATTCCTTAGCTTCCTTTCGAGCAGAATACAGTTCCAGCACCATTTCTATTATATCCTCCTTTGTCATTGACTGAAGGAGTTTTTTTATTGTAGACTTTGACATAGCTATCTTTGTTTAATCATTTTCTTTTTTACCCTCATCGGTTTGCTTTCTTTTACCGAGCGGACCGCAGAATTTTCCACGATTCAACTTAACCCCATACTTGTTGAGTATGCGGAAGACTGAGCTTCGGCTCTTGAAACCACTTACCTTCCATATGTCGTCAATGGAATAGTTATTATTATACATGTTGACGATGTTCTTCTCACGGTCAATGCCTTTCTTTGGTGTCTGGTTTTTCTGAGGCTTGATGCCCGACTTAATGCGTTCTACATGAGTGGCGGATTTGCGTAATGTAATAACCTCTTCTGGCAATGATCCGAACATGAACAGCACATCAGCTATAGAGGTGTTTGGAAACAACTCTCCCCTGGAATCTATTCTGTCCTGTATGGATATGATTCTTATCACCTTTACCCTACAGAACTCCAGGAACATCGCCAACTCACGAACTCCACGCAAGGCGTTGCTAAACTTCGAAATGACCAGTTCGTCACCTCGTTCAAGACAATCCATGAGTTGCTTCCATTCTGGACGCGTCTTTTCCTGGCTCCCATCTTCTTCAATAATACGGCAGCAACCATACTCTTCCATCCATGTCTTGTCTGTGGCGAATGTATCATGCTGCCCCGAACTGTATATGTAACCTACTTTTGCCATAACTATTGTTCACTGATTTGTAAATTTGATGGCAAAGATACTTATAATTAATCAAAGTCTAATCATACTCTGATAAATATTATAGTTAATTAAAGTTTTGAGGACTGTATTTTCTTGGATATTTTATCATTTTATATCATACTCTAAAGTATGAATTAGAATAAATTATAAAGTTTGATTTGTTATTAATGAATACTCGATAAATAGTTGTAATTTCGCACCGTAAATTTCAAACAAAGTCCGAAATGAAAAGTATAAAAGTTATTATATCAGCGGCAAAATGCCGAGTGGGAGTGAAGTACAAACAATTTTGTACTTCAAATCATTATACATCATACTTTAAAGATGGAAGACGTTTATCCATTTTGTCTGCCATCATACTTGCCATACTATTGCTGGCATCATGTACAAAAGATGGTAGTAATCTGTCTTTTCATAATACAAAAGAGGCATTGGAAGCGCAAAAGGAGTTCCTGTCAAGCATGAAATCCAACCAGGACTTGTCTATGGAACACCTTGCCAACAAAATATCCAAGTGGCGTATTTTGGAAGACTCGGTTTCTGCTTGCCTGATGCGAGACACCATCAAAAAGGCACATTCGTTTCCGATGGAAGACTTTTCCAATGTCCATGACTCCATCCGTAACGAGTTTATGCGCATAGCAACAGCCAAGCGAAGAACATTCAAGGACGTGCTTCTATTGAAGATGAAAGCTACACCTTACAAGGGGATGAAAGAAACGGATAGTTTGTCAATAGTTGCATCACGATTCTTTGAAAGCCTCGATTCTTTACCGGAATATAAAGGTGATAAGACAAGAATCTTGACCACCTATCATTTCTTCCTTGAAAAGGTGAAGAAGGAAGGCATAACCAACCAATCACAGTTTCTTGCCTTCTTGAAAACGGAAGACAGACTGTTCAGAACATTTCTAACTCATCTGCACGAGATGAGCGACGTGTCGGTTTCGCATATAACAAGTGGAACGGAAGATGTGTGCAAGATGATAGCCCAATCTTCAAGGAAAGGAAACTTACCGACAAGGGATGCTGTGGTATATATGGCGGCCAGAACCAGCCGAAGAATTATCGCCAATGCGCAGACTTGCATTGCTGATATTAAGAGTGGAAAGGTTACTTCCGCTGAACAAAGGACTGCCTATTTTTGGATGATACTGCAACCATTCCTGTCCATTGATGACTTCGGAATAGCGATGCTTTCAGAGAATCAGCGAAAGGAATTGGTGCAACTGACAATAGATGCGTCAGGCACAATCGCCAGTCTTAGCCGTTCTTTGCTGATGGACAAGAATATGACAGACGGGTTACCAGATATGTTCATCAAGCTATACATTTCTTCATTATAAACACAATAGTTATGCTGCATAAATTTCTCAATGACTTCCTGGCACTTGCACCATTGCAGTTGCCGGAGCTTATCAATCAGGAGCGCATGGAACAGCCAGTCTATGAAGACGGATATGTCCTGCTTGACTTCAAGTTGGAAAAGTCTTATTCCCTCGAAGAGGTGATGAACCTTTTGGAAGACCAGATGGAACTGATTATCCTTTATCATAAGGTGACTTCTGTGCATACGGAGTTCGGACAGTTCTGTTGTGCCTTCTCCAACCCTAATTTCGGGCGTATGTACAAAATGAATGCCAGTACGGATGCCAATGGAAATGTTCATTCCATAATTGTTACCATCTATGAGTCCTTGGAGTTCATGTATGGTGACTTGTGCCATGAATTGGAATTGCAAGCTAGAACTGGTTTCTTCAAGTACAAGCGTGACAAGGCGGACATGCTACTGTGCTTCATGTGATATTACGTTCCATCTATGAGTGACGTGCAGATTCAAGGTATCCTGGACATCATCCACAAATACCATACTTGGATTGACATAGAAAGTTCTTTCCTGTGGAGAGACACCGCCGTCTCACGACATGGCATGGTACAGACTGTTTGCTGTCGGTGTATTACCCTTCGGGCCTGTCATTCCAATAATGATTACATACGTGGTCAAAAGTGGCACATTCCTTTGCTTGAGATAGAACAAAGTGCCAAGACTCTCATGGGAAAAGATGCAGGCTTCAGAAAACGCCTTGCATCAAATACCCTGACAATGGAAGATGTCGAACTGCTTTTTGAGGATGTTACCTATGGTATCATACATTTGGAACTATTCGAAGGTTATTAACGTTTTACATTAAAATTCAAACTATGATATTTAAGATTATCTTTCTTTTCTTCCCTATACTTCTTCTCGTGGCATCTACGATGTGCTACAAGAAGAACTGCCGTATGATGCAGAGCTTTTATCTTCGCATGGTGTTTTCGCATTATTTTCGAAAGCTGTATACGCTACTATTACTGATGGCAATACTTGTGTTCTGTTTCATGGCGTACCAAGTGCAGCCTTACAAGATTGGTGCTCATGTAATGGCACTGTTGGCTTTGCTGCTGTTCAAGTTTTCTTATGCGGACAAATTGCTGCATAGACTGCATGATGACAAGAAATTATGTACCTTCACTTTTACAGCTTCGCTGGTGTTTATATTCACACCTCATCTATACACATTGGGTGTGATAGTTGGCTTTCTCATAGTGGCATCCATCTACTATCCGTCCTCTAGGATCATCTTCAAGGCTCAATGCCCAGACAGTGGCAGACACTTGGCTCAATGTCCTGAGGACATCGTAAACTTCTACTTTTAGTCATTCTTGGAATACGCCACTTGGTCCTGGTACTTTCCACGCCACTCAGTCCTGATATGAAAATCAATATTTCACAACATCAAAAAAAAACATTTTCAATGAAACATATACCAAAAGAAAATATAAAGGTAAACCTTTCTGTCGGCTTTTTAGCATCTCTCCAAGACCGACATAACGAGCGTTATTCAAAGCACGAGGCATTTTGCTACCTGCTGGACAAGGCTTGTGAGCGTTATTTGCCAAAAAGCGTAAAGAAAGAAGTTACAGACCTAATGGCAGACTTTCAGTTCATAACGACCAAGACACAGCTTGCAGAGGACTGGCATTGGCATCGTGCCACTGTTCGTCAATTCCTAGAAAAGTTAACGGAACATGGGCTGATAAACTGCAAGGAGTTCGATACAAAGTACACCATCATTACGATGTATGGCATGGAGGATGGAAATGTACCCATTGTACAGGACTGCTTGTTGGAGCCTATCATCCGTTTCACAATAGATAGTTGGCTCAATGGCAGTTCCACCACAGAAGAGACAGCCGTAGTATGTGGACAGATTGTAAAGGGTGCTGTTGCATTATCGCAAGGGAAAGATGCAATTTCTATATCATCAGACAAGCAACTTCAATCTGATGATATTGCCACTTCTACAATTGGCAGACTAGTGGATAGCATCTCACTTATAGGTGAGGAAGAACACTGCAAACACAAGTTGCGTAACGCAATCTTTAACTTCTTCGCTCATGTTCTCAATCGAGACTGGCTTCAGTTGCTCCTTCTGATAAAGGAACTGCCCGACATTACCGGTTATGGAAAGGCCGCTTCAATCAAGTTAAAAACTGCTGAAGACATGAGCCTTTTCCAATCCCTGTGTTCCGCTTATAAGGTTTGCTGTCCAACCTCAGCAGTTGAGACAGCTGCCAAGCCAGTTATAAACGCCAAAGCGGACAACCATAAGTAGAGTTCATTTTGTTCTTTTGTAGCTGCCTTACGGATATTTTCTCTTGTATGACCTCACGGTTCGGTACTGGCATAGCGCACTCGTCGTGGCTTGCCTTTTTTAGCACATCGGGCTTGCCCGCTGTTCACGAATTTAGGGAGTGTGGTAACTCATTACCCCTACGACCTAAAAGTCTTCGGGAGAGTGTCCGCCAAGACAGCAAGCTGGGACACTGTTTTTACTGACACATATAAGCATATCAGAGATATGGAAAGAATAGCAAAGCAGGTTTTGAACGTCAGGGGACGTAAGGGATGCGCCGCCGCTCTCAGTCGCGAATACCAACGAAACTGGAGCGACCGGGCATGGCAGGTGGCCATTGCAAAAGGCAACTATGACCTCGGCAGACAGCATCTGAACTTCCAGATTTCCAAGGGAGGAAAGATAGCGCCTATCGACAAGAGTAAGTCTATTCCACAGTTGATGGCTGAGAACTTGGCAGCTCGTGGTATCAAGGACAAGAATGAGGGGTTGGCAGAGCCACGCTTCAGAACTGTAGCGGATTTCATTTTCAGCGGTTCACAGTGGAAGATGCGAGAACTTGCCTTCGGTGATCAAGAGGTAGTATTTAAGCCTGGCGACAACAAGGAAAATTATGCAGTTAAGCGTATGCCTGAGATTGAGCAATGGGCGACGGATATTTATAATTTTGTCGCAGGTAAGTATGGTGAGGAGAACATTGTTGCTTTCTATGTACACCTTGATGAGACTTCACCACACATTCATTGTGTTCTATTGCCAATAAAGGACGGCAAGTTTGCCTTCAAGGAAATCTTTGCAGGAGCCAATAATAGGGAGTATAGTCAGCGTACATCACAGCTTCATGATGAGTTGGCGGTGGTCAATGAACCTTGGGGACTGGTGCGTGGAACGAGTCAGACAGAGACTCGACAGCGGCATCGACCTACGGAGGAATACCGTAAGCATCTTTCGGAAGAGTGTTCTTCTAAGGAGGAGGAACTGGACAAGCTAAACAAGGCTTTAAGCGACCTGCGGGTGGAAATAGCATTGGCAGTACGTCGTGTGAAAGGTTTGTCCTCTATGGTGGAACATCTGGAAGAGGAGAAACGACAGAAGATTTTGGAGATAGACAAGCTGAAGGTGCAAATTGTCAACAAGGAGGGTGATAGTATAATTTTGTCGCAGAAGTTGGAGAAGTTACAGAATGAGTTGGCATCTGTTGACGAGAAACTGGCAGACAAGAAAGACAAGCTCGCTGTTGCTGATCAACAGTTAGATGAGTTGAACAAGGATATGGAGTTTATAAAGGAGCGGACAGAGACGCTTCGACAGGATGCCATGTTGTTTTCCCATGAGGCGCAGTCAGGTGCTGGCACACTAATCAAGACGGCCATGTTGGAAAGCATGGTCACTGATTATCGCTCCAAGATGGCATCGTTGCCACCTGAAGTCAAGGTTGCATTTGATGGTTCGCCATTGGAGTCCATTGCTGAGCGTACAGCGGAAATTCTGCATTGTGCCACATTGCTATATCTTGGTTATATCGACCAAGCCACGACTTTTGCCGAAGGGCAAGGTGGCGGAGGCGGTGGCACCAACGATATGAAATGGGGACGCAATGATGACGAAGATGACAGGCGATGGGCGCACCGGTGCATTGCTATGGCAAACAAAATGATGCGACCTAAAGGGGGAAAGAGTAGAAAACGTTAAAAGAAAGAATAATTGATAAATTGAAGTTTATGATTAGAAAAGCAATATTTATGATGGCATTGTGCCTGTGCGGACAAGTACAGGGCAATGCGAAGACAACAGATGATGGCACGAATGGGTTGTTTTCATCTGTCATAAATGAGGATATGCTCCGACAGATTGAGCCGACATACCTCAAAGAGGTGGCAGTCCCTTCTGCTTGGTCTTCCAACTGGTTCGTTGGTGTGTCGGGTGGCACATCTACTTTTGTTGGAAAGCCATTTGGTGTTGGGAACTTGTTCGACAGAATGAAACCAGCCCTGGCAATAGAGGCAGGAAAATGGATCACACCTGAAATAGGAGGGCGGTTGAGTTTTCAAGGCTTTCAATTCAAGGATGCCAGCATGAGTGTCCGTGACTATAAGATGGTGCATGCTGATTTTCTTTGGAATATGAGCAGCAGTTTTGCCACAAACCATGCCACCACACAAAGATGGGGAGTCATTCCATATGTAGGTTGCGGAATTATCCATAATGAAGACAACTGTAAGAGTCCGTTTGTAATCAACTATGGTATGAAGGCTCAATACCAATTGACGAGACGCTTGTCTGTCAATATGGAATTGGGTGGAGTAACCATGTTCCGTGACTTTGATAGCAAAGGCTCATCCAATAAATTCGGTGACAATTTGTTCATCTTATCTGCCGGGCTGACTTTCAATATCGGCAAGGTCGGGTGGAAGAAGGTCGTGGATGCCGCTCCTTACATCAACCAAAACAAATGGCTGGCAGATTATGTTAATGACTTGTTGGCTTGCAACCAGAAGTTGAACAAAGCTCATGCAGAGGATACTCATGCCATCACTGAAATGAGAAAGATTTTGGAGATTGAGGGCTTACTGAATACCTATATTGACCGCCTGGCATATTGTGCGGACAGTATGGAGTATCGTAGTTATCCAAAGAATGACTATAGTGGTTTGAACTCGCTCCGTGCAAGATTGGCTCACAAGGATTGGAATGGAAAAGGAAAACAGAAAGCAAATGGTAGTTCTATTGAGTATAGATTCTCCGCTTCTGATTCTGTTATGTGGAACAAATACATTTCAGAAATGACAGATGGAAACAAGTGCATCGGTTCACCTGTGCTGTTTTTCTTCAAGATAGGAACCTCTCAGTTGGTTGATACTTCTCAAATGGCGAATTTGGAGGAACTTGCTCGTATTGCTAAAGGTTATCATCTCAAAATTTCTGTTGTAGGTGCTGCCGACAGTGCAACAGGAACGGATGAAATCAATAATCCACTTAGCAAGTCGAGAGCGGAGTTTATTACTCAGCAACTTATCCTAAGAGGTGTTGACAAGTCTATGATTGTTTCAAAAAGCAAGGGTGGCATTGACAAATATTCGCCAGTTGCTGCCAATCGTCATACTGCAGTGAGATTGTTTGTTAAATAACATTTATACGGTAAACGATAATCTGTAAAACAATGATTATCATAAGAAAGAGTCCGTTCGTGATGAATGGACTCTTTCGCATTATAGCTCATTTTTTAATTATTTGATTTACACTATTATTAGTAAATACTACACATAGTATCTGCTACATATAGTCGATACTTTTACAATTCGAGCGCAAATATAATGCATTATAGCGATAAGTGAGGAATGTACACACTAACATGTTAGTCTTTTTGTTTAACTATACCCTAAAGCTTCTCACAACATGAACTTTTGTTCTGTTTGTTTTTTTATCACGACAGAACACTACAAATATGATAATGAACACAAATTAATATAGCGAACAATTTGTTCTATATTTCATTCTATCCGATGCAATCTATAAAGTATCTATATAAAGCTCAACTATGTGATTGAAAAAATGTACACGAGGAAATGACTCAAAAATCAAAAATGGGATAAAATTGGTCTTGTTCAATGAATATACCCAGGGCTTTTATAATGAACAAGTGCACCCTCTATTATCAAAAAGTGGTAATTTTACCACTTTTCGTCACTACAATATTCCCATACCACTTCATTCTCCCTTGGTTTTCCTTAGCAAATTTAGTTCAGCCCACCAGACCGTCAAGTATCGCCTTGCTATTGGCAGATTATTTCCTTAACAGCCTTCCGCCAATCAGAGATTGGGGTATTCCAATGAAATAATCACCCAATTCCTTGTCTTGTCTGTCTCCATGCCCGAACTCTTTATTGCACGTAAAATCAATTCCTTTGATGAAGTCGTAAAGGCTTCTATAATAGGGAAGAAAAAGAAGTTTCACAATTTAATATTTACAGATATGGATGATATGATTAACGAAAGAGACAAAGAGTTTGCTACTGAGTTTTCACGCTTCGTGAATGGCAAGATGTGTTCTGCATCTAAGTTGGGTGCCGAGTTTGCTAATGACCACCGTTTTCTTGTGAACGAGAAGTTCAAGGTGATGATGGCTTTCATGGAGCAGTTGGCTGTAAACTATCAGAAGGGCTATTATGACCCTCGCAATGAATGGGCTTGCACCTTGGCGCATGCTGCCATTGAAGCCTTGCGTGAGCAGCAGCTCTACTATCCATCTTCACCAGAGTATTCACCAAATAAATAGATATAGCTATGACAAGTAGATTGATTACACCCAAGTTGGCGGAGCAGTTGAAGCAATATCCGCTTTATTCACAGGACGGCAAGAAGAAGGATGCCATTTGCCTATGCGTATTCTTCCTTGGCAATCTCCGCTGGTATGTTTTGGAGGGTCAGCCCGAAGGCGATGACTTCACATTGTTTGCTATTGTCGTTGGCTTTGCCGAGACAGAATATGGATATGCGTCCATCAAGGAAATGGAGAGTATTAATTTAGAGGTTGCACCCAATCTTCCTAAAATACCAATCTTGCAGGATATGACTTTCAAACCTTGCCCTATCGAGAATATCCCAGACGAGAAACTGCAGTCGTTCTTGTCTAACATGTATGATAGAGAGGATATATAAATAGAACCATCAGCCGTAGACTAGACTTCATGTTTACGGCTGACTAAAAAATATGCACTATGACAATAGAACAATATCTCCACCGCCTATGCCAAAACATTCTCCGTGAGCGTTTCAACTGGCGCAAATACCTCTCCACCCAAAGCTATTTCGGCAGAGACCTTTGCGTCACTCCACTTCATGCGTCATATGGACTAATAGGCTACACCATCCATTTCCCTTATTCTCGTGACCCGATGCCCGAAATCGCATACGATTGGGAAATGAACGACCTTACCATCGATGAGGAAGATTGGCAGAAATGGCTCGCTCCCGATGATGAAGAAGATTGCGAAGACGATGACACACCCGAAGAATGAAAAAATCCAAGATGCCTACACAATAATGTGCGCATCTTGGATTTTTTGATATTGCAGATAATAGTTCGGCTATCTTCGGAATGCAGACCTTGCAACCTTTTCCTCTTCTATCTTTTCATCGCTTCCTGATGATACAGATAGCTCCACTTCCTTTTCTTCTGTATCTTTTTCCGAAACCGAAGCTGCAACATTCTCACTCTGTTGCTCCTTCATTTCTAACACCACTTCATCTATTCTCTGTGAGAGAATGGACGTCGCCTTTTTCACATCCATCAAGGTGGTCTTGATGAAACTTGGCGACTCTTTCAGACTACCAAGCCATGATTTCAGATAGGCAGCACTGTCTTCCTTCAAATTCTTGGTCATACCGTATTTCTGGCATACCAGCGCACTGCCCAACTCTGCCACCAGTTCCTCCCTTGCATATTCATCTGAGCCAAAGCCCGATTGCGGTTTGAGACGGTTCAACTGATCTTCCGCTCCTGTCGAGTGAACCATCTCATGGAACGCTGTTCCATACCACGACTCACCGTCTTTAAACTGTGCCTTCTCAGGAATGGTTATCTCATTGCGAGAAATGGAGTAGAACGCATTGTCCTGGTGTTCGATGTTGATAGGACAAATCCACCTCTGGTCCTTGAACATCTTATCTACGGCAGGAAACGAGTACATGTCACCTTCCTGTACCAATGCTTTCTCTGGTTTGTTCTCGGCTTCCAACTTGGCATACAGTTCGGGTCTTGCCTCCTTCAAATTGGTCTGTGCCACATTGAACACCTGGTACACATTCAACTTCGGATAGACATTATACTCCTTCTGCTCCTCAGCACTCATTCGCTTGTAGTCGTCATAGGGTATCTTTTCTTTTGTCTCCTTGTGTACAATGGTGAAACTAGTCAGCATCACGGGAAAGCTCTTCTCTCCCTTGTTGATGCAGACCTTAGGCAACGGCTCACCATTAGCATCCGTCATCTGCTTTTTGTTACCTTGCTTGTCGGTCAGATAGTTCAAACCCACTGCACGGTTAAAGGTGCAAAACACTGGTAGCTCATAGCCTTTCTTCTCACACAGCATGGTGAGCAGCAAGGCATTCATGTCGTTATACTCCCTGCCAGACAGGTTCTTCGGCCAACTCAACGTACCTTCCGTAAACCAAGGCTTTTGCCATCCGTCTTTGCTTCCCAACGACTCGATCTTCTCAATCATCATGTTTGCGAAGGTGTCCAAGGCTCTGTCCTCAGCACTCTTTCCGTCGCCATTATTCTGTGGACTCTTATTATAATATGCCATAGTCGCTAATTATTTGGTTGATATGGTTTCTTTTCCCACTGGCTCAACTCTGCCACCTTGCAGCCAAGGTTGAGTCTTTCGTTATACACCGAGATTTCCAGCTCGCCCTTTGCCTCGATGGTGGCCTTCGGCTGCAGCCATTCTTCCTTTTCTTCCACAAAGCGGACGAAGCGTACCCATGTAAACGCAAATTCTTCACCAATCTTCTCTGCACTGAAAGCCGAAAACATCAGAAAAGTCTTTCCATTCTTGTCCTTCTTCATATCAATGTCCTTACCGACTTTGCCCTTGAACTCCATATCTCCCACGATGCCATCCTTGCATTCTGCAGCAGGCTGGCTCACTTCGACTCCTTTCAAGTTGAAATACAGGTTGTCGTCTTTCTTCTTGAAGGTAAGCACACCTTTCACATCGATGCGATTGCCCACAACGATAGCTTCGGCACAATCTCCATCCATGATGCAGCTTACCATCACCGTCTTGTTGATACCTTTCTTGGCTGGCACCACCACATCTACGGAATATGTAGTAAACGGCATTCCGTCCTTTCCATTGCGAACCACAGCAGCCTTGCTGACGGTTCCGCACACACTTACGTTACATTTAATCATAACTCAAATACTTTTTAATTCGTTTTCAATCGACCAAGATGTGGAATTTCCAAGTATTTCCAATTACAATCAATCCATTCACCGCTTTTCTTTCCCTGATTGCATATCAATCGTCCATCATGGGTGCTCTGGTGATTTCCCGAAATAACCAGATGCCCACCATGACATTGAACCCAATATATCCGACAGCTGCATATACACCGCCCAACAGATAGGCTCCGTATGCCACCGCCGTAAATAGCAACAGCCCCATCAACAGTAGAACTGCCACCGCACACCATCTTTTCATTCTTTCCTTCATGCTATTATTTTCTTTGTATTGATTGGCTCTGACCTTCCTGCTGTTCCATCACCTGCTCATAGTTTTGCGATGCCTGTTGCGTCAGTACGATGGTACTTACCATTCCTGCTATGCGCATTTTTTTTGCTTCATTGCTCAGATTGGTGTCACCCAACACCTGCGATAATCTGCTAAACTCTGCATTGGTCAGTTCTCTCGTCACCATGGTCGTGCCGTTATCTGCTTGCAACACGGCCTTTCCATTTTCGCCAACACTCAACACGCATTCTTTCATGGTCGGCAACAATGGTTTCAAATCCACCTGCCTCTTGCTCACAGCCTCTGAGATTTGCGCTTTCTGTTCTTCTTCGCTCTTGTTATCTATCTGTACGGCGAGGGCAAGCAGACTGCCATACATCGTTGTTACCATTCTCATGATGGGGTCTGCGTTCGACAGTCCTGTGCTTGCATCTTCTGATGACAACAGCTTCTTCATCCAATCATCAGGCGACAGACTTGTATCTACTCCCGAACTGTTGTCTCTATACTTTGCCAACAGGTCGTGCCCATTGTACAATGCCTGCTGCTTCAGATTACCTTTTTGTGCTATCTCCGCCAGATATGATGCAGGATCCACGTTTCTTACTTTGCCATCTGCCGATATGTTCTTCACTCCGAAATGAAGATGCTCGCCAGTAGTGCGTGTGCCGGTATTGCCAGATACGCCTAATTTCTGCCCGACTTTCACCTCATCACCTGCCTTTACAGAAATGCTGGACAGATGCATATAGGTGGTTTGCACCTTGCTTCCGTCCGTTCTTGCATATTCTACAGTCACCGACTTGCCACCTCCTGTGTTGGTGTTATGGTTCACAGCCACCACCTTGCCACCGTTCTCGGTTGCCAGCACTTCATCCTTTCTGGCTCTGATGTCTATTCCCTTGTGCATCTGCTGCTTGCTTTTGTCCATAGGGTCTTGACGCATACCGAATGGCGAGGTAATAAACAGGAAATCGTCTCTTTTTACCGGAAATGAATACTGTCCATTGGCTTTTTGTGATGCAATCTGTTTGTCTGGAGATGAAGTAGATGCTCTTCCAACACTCTTAGTGTCTTCTGGTGATACCGAAGCTGATGCCGTACTCCTTGCATTTTGCTCGACACCGAACTGCTTCCCCTCAGTCCTCATCTCCTTCATCACCTGCTGGTCATACTTCTGCAGTCCATTTGCCTCAATGATTTTTTGCAGACTTGCTGCATACCCTCCATTGGTTGCATAACCGCCACGCTCAATGCCTTTTGTCCATCCCTTATAGTCATCTGGAGATAGCTTGAAGCATTGACTGTATCTACTGCTGTTCTTCAATATCTTGGAATGATGCTCATACGAGTCACCCACCGTGACATACTTACAGAACTTCTCGTTGGGTTTGTCATCGGTATATACCAGATAGTCACCACCATTCTTCAACCAACTGCCCGATGCTTTCACTCCAAAGTGATTGTTGCCCAACTGCGACAACTCACTTTGTCCGTTACTGCTTTCTAATATGCCTTGCGCCAAGGTGACGGAGGCAGGAATACCATATCGTTTCATCTGCTCCATCGCCTCGGCAGCATATTTCTCTGCGTATTGCTGATTCTTGCTCATGTCTTTATCTTCTCATTATTATCGTTTCATACCGCCAGAACGCTGCTGTTCCTCAGTATTTTGCTCCTCTTGCTTCTGTTTGGGTGCCTCCAACTGGTCACAGATAGCTACTCGTTCTCCTGCTCGGATAAGCTTAGGGAGATAGGTGTCAAGTGCATGATGTGGAAAGCCAGCCATGTAAGGACCTGCTTGGGTGTTTCTCTTTGTCAATGTAATCCCCAATACTTCCGCTCCTCGCTTGGCATCCTGTTCATACATCTCATAAAAATCACCTACACGAAACAGCAGCAAAGCATCTGGATGCTTGGCTTTCAGCTCCTTCCATTGCTTTATGATGGGAGAGTCCTTGATTTCTTCCTTCTGCTTACCCTTTGTCTCTTCCTTCTTTTCCACAGTAGCGTTATTGTCTCTTTGAACAGTCGCATCCTTCTCTACCCTAATATCTTTCTTTTCTTCAGAGGAAGCTTGCTTGTTCTCTTCCTCATGATATTCTCGATGCTCTTCCTCATGCTTATCGGTGGAAACTTGCGTTTCTTGCTTCACCTCGGTTTCCTCTCCTTGCTTTTCTGATGCAGTCTGCTCCTGCACCTGTCCTTTCTGCAGAATGTCAGCAAACAAGGTTGCAGCAAGATGTTTCTTATACTCGTTTTTGTCCTCGGCAATCCACATTCGTTGCCATTGCCCTGGAGATACCACACGAGGCGTCAGTTTCTCTTCGCCTTCGATGGTTGCTGCACATAGGATGACATCATTCTTCGCCTTGAACACATTCACTTTCTGTATGCGATTCAAGTCCATTTCATTATGCTGGCCGCTACCGAACAGGTCTATCTTCAAATCTGGCTTTACCGCTGCCATAGCATAGTATTTCTGTGCCAATTCCACTCTCAGGCTGTCCATTGTGTCCTGCGCTTGCTTCAATGTTGTGAAGAAGCGGTTCAGGTCTGCCTTGTCAGGATAGATGGAAAAAGGCTTTTGTCCTTCTGGTTTGATGTACATCGCCCAACGCTTGTTGTCGTCCTGCACCATCTGAATGCGGTCGAAGCCTACTTGCTTACTCTGCTCTACAGCATCCGACACGTCAATCTTTGATATGTCCTCCAACTTCCAGTTTTTCAACCTTGCCACCGTGATGTCCTTTCCTGCAAAATAGCTGTCATCATGTCGATAACCTAATGCCCCATCAGGATTGTAGAACTTCACTGTTTCCAACCCTTCTTTCTGCAAGGCGTGTTCGATGCGCTGTTTACTCATGCCTGGCACCTCATTGTTCACATCTAATGATGCTCCTGCTGGCAACACCACATCAGCTGTTTTATTTTCCTTATCCCTAACAATCACCACAAATTTCTGCTCACTGTCTGGCTGCTTGGCTATCTCGTCTGCCACAAAATAATGCTTGGGTGTCTGCGATTGCATCTCGTTTATCTGCTGCTCGTTCTTCGATGATGAATACTCCACTTTCTCGCCACGCTCTGCCTTGCGGATAACGTCCAGTGCATTGTTCACATCACTCTCAATGGCATCTATCAGACATGGATTTTCCTTCAGTTCACGGTTCCAGTAGTCCACCAGGCCGATATTTTCCTTTGAAATCTTTGCCGTCATTCCCATTTCCATCATCTTGATGCCCGAAGCCAATTCCACCACCAGTTTCTCTTGCTTCACGGCATCCTCAGATGGTGCAATGCCATTCTTCATCACCATACCTTCTCTTGCCAGTCGCTGCTGGTGTCCTGTTGCTGTCACCACTTGACGCAACATCTCCTGCACATAATCGCTATATTGCTCAAAGTTCTCTTGCTTTGGCATATACACAGCATCTTTTTCTGTGTCATAATGCGCCACTCCGCTTCCGTCCTTACGCACGGCCATCAGGTTGTCTTTCATCTTCTGGATGAAGTCTTTCACCTGACTGCGCAAGGCTTTATCTTCATTGGTACCTACATTCGCCGTCACCACCTCTTCATACTTTTCCTTGTCTTTCAATGGCAGCATGGTCTGGTCGATGTTAAACAGTACTCGTATCTCCCGATTATGGATGCCCTTGTACTGTGTCTGATCGGTTGCCGACAATTCCTGGTAGTCCTTTCTGTCAATGATGTCTTCCGGATTATGACGGTTCACATACTTATTCCATGCATACCAGTTGAAGGGTACTCCTCTTTCATGTGCCATCACCGCCTCGTCTCGTTTCTTGGCTTCGCTGAACAGCGTGTACAGATTGGTGGCATATCCGTTCTTATCTGAGTTTAATCCCAACACCATGGCATTGAACGGACTCACTGCCGCTCCCTTGGGATAGAAACGTGGATATTGCTTTCCTTCTTCGTTCAGCCAGACTCCATTGGTTCCGACTGCTTTCGACAGGGCATCGGTAATCAGTGACACCTGACGCTCTGCCGCATTCTTCTCTTGTGCACTTTTCTCTTTCATCGTATGATTGTTTTACGTTTTACCTTATCTTGATCTTTGAATTACTTCTCGCTGCTCAGCATTTTCCATCGCCTCGTTTCTCACTTCATGCTTGCCATAATTGCGTTCTGCAACCAGTCTCATCTGGTCACTCTTGGCTAGAATGCTATTGGCAAGGGTGTTGAGGGGCAATGCTCCTGCCTGGTATGCTCCAACAACATGCTCTGGCAGTTGAATGGTGTATGGTACTTTGTCAATGGTTGCTACTAAGCAGTTTCCTTGCAGCACGGGATTGGTGATGCGTGGATTCAACGGCTCGTCTGGATAGGACTTGTATCGTACCGTATTTGTATTACTGCCTAATGCAGCATTGCCTTCTTGCTTGTTTGCCAATGCCTCATGTCCTGCTTTGTTCAACAGGTTGGCTCCACCCATGCCGATGAGTGTCATCTTCAACAATGGATTCTTCACAAACATTCCTGCCAAAACAGCTGCTATTGGCATCATATTGTCTTTCAGTCCCAATGAATGTGTCTTGCCTGTTAACATACCCACGAGGATGTCGGGCAGCATGGCTATCACATAACCGAGATTATTACCGATGTCGCTGAATCCGTCCAGTCCGAAATTCTTCAATAATCCGTCCCATCCATTGCTGTTGTCACGCTCTGGCTGTTCCTGCTGCGTCTCTTCCGATTGTTGCTGTTCAGCATCTTCTTGTAGAGACTCTGCCTCATTTTTTTCTTTGATGATACGCTCAGCTTCTGCGACCTTGGCAGCTTCGTTCTTGGCCTTATCTTTCAGATAGGCGTCTTCTTTGCCTGGTGCCACAATGAGCGGCACATCTTTGTATTTCGGATTGTTCCGCTTCTCTTGTTCTTGTAGAAAAGGGAACTTATAACTATTGTCTGTCCATGCCATACGTGTTATTGCTTTTTGTGGAATGTGTATCTTATTGTTGAGCTTGCTATTGATACTTTTCAGATAACCATTGTCTGTCGCATTCACTTTCTTGGCTTGTGAGCGAAAACTGGCAAAGGCATTGCCGCTCTGCCCGAACACGCCCTTGCTGATGCTCAGTTCCATAGCTTGCTCCTTACGGTGTTCTGTATTTCCGTTCTTGGTATCTAATGCATATCCCAATGCCATGTCGCTTCCAACAAAGGTTGCCAACGACTTCCAACTGCCAATACCGCCCATGGTCACGGCATCTACTACCGAGGCGGTAGCCTTTCCTGCAAACTTCTCCGTCTTGCTTGGCTTGTATGCCTTCTCGCCACGTGCTTCTATCTCTGCTGTCAATGGGGACTTCATCAGTTCTTCTTGCAGTCCCCATATGCTGTCCTGGGCAGCCTTTCTCAGGATGTAGTCCATCGTTGACTTGGGTGTATTGTCATTAACTAACTTGCCAATCATCAGATTTTCCATCCTTTGCGCTATGTAGGCGTATGCCAAATCCTCACCACAGGCTTTCGACAAGGCATCATACTTGCTTCTGCCGATTTCTTTCACCACGGCATTGCGCCATTCGCCAGCAATCGTAGCCAAGTCCTTCACGATGGCCTTGTCTTTCCATATCTTCTGGTTGCACATCGCCAGATAGTCCTCTGTGGTCTTGCTATTCCATTTGCCTGTATGCTTCAACACATAGTCGGTGTTGTCGGCATAGGGATTGACTGAGGCGAAGATTCCGGCCAAACTACTCTGGTATCTGCCTTTTTCATCTACCTTTTTGTTTGCCAGGGTGTCTTGCACCTGCTTCATCATGGGTACTAACTTACCGTCAAAATAGCTTTGCAGGCAATATTCCAGTTCCGCAAACCGTATAGGGTTATTGATCGTATTCATTATAGCGTTACGTTAAGTTGACCTAATATCTGTTCTCTTGTTTGCTCAATGGCTTGATGATACACTTCCATTTGCTTAGGAAAGTATTCTTCCAGCCAAGCATCTTTCTCTATCCTGTCATGGATGAAGAGAATGGCTTGCTGCAACTCTATTTCCACGGAGCATTCTCCTTCCTCCCTGTTATTGAACCATGCCTTTGTCCACCATCTCACTCCTGCACGGTCTGGATAGACGCTTACCAACCTGGGAATGTCAAAGCTCTGAACATCGATGTCCAAATCTGCAAGTGGGTCGATGATGTTACTTGTCTTTATGGCTTCGTCATGGAGTTTTTTTTTAGAACTTCGCTCAATGTGGACAGATAGATGCCATGCCGCAATGCCAGATAGTTCAAGAAATCTGCTATCAGCAGGTTCTGCACTTTGCAAGCCAAGGGCATGGCTCTCTGTCCTATACCCAACGGATTACTGATGGATGGCATAGCTTCATAGAAATAGTGTTTCGCTGCTGATAGCGAAAAAATGTTTCTCAGCGACTGCTCGGTATGTTGCGGTGTTACATACATCCCTCGATACAGGTCTTCCATATACGATGGTATAAAGCGCAGCATCAGTTCTTCTATCTCTTTCTGGTCTTTATCATATTGTGTGGCTATGCTCATATCGTAGGTCTCAAACTCAGGAAAGCCATTCTTGCCTGTCTGTTCCATCGCCTTCACATTGCCATACAGCATGGTCAGAAAATCAATAGGATTGATTTCCTTGCCGTCAAACTTTACCTCGAAATGCAGTCTATCACCGCTCAATGCCACGATATGTCCTGCTTTTACCATCTGTCCGAAATTCACAAACACATTGGCAAGATGGGCGTAAGTCACTTCATACTTGCCGTAACGTATCACTTGGTAGATGCCGTGCATCGCATCGTTGCCAATGCCTGCTACCGTTCCGCTTGCCAAGGCTGACAGCAGATAGTGATTTGCCTCAAAGTCCAGTCCGTGATGGAAGAATGGCTCTCCTGTTACAGGATGCTTCTGATTACCATAGCCAAGTGCCAACTCTACATCCTTGCCTCGCTCCTCAAAGGGCATACAATAGCCGCTTTTCGATTGCAGCATCATTTCTTCTGTATATCTCATGTCGTTGTCTCTTTATCGTTTCATGCCACTTGTACGTGCCACGTCTTCTGTTTCATTTTCTCTTCTCCCATGACCACCTTCACCGCTCACAATATTCTTGATGTTGGAATTGTTGCCGATGAGCATCATGCCTAGCATGGCTCCAGCTATCTTGCCGAGCCATCCAAAACGTCCGAAGGTGAGGAATGCTGCTGTCACCAGTCCTGCAAGGCTCAGTCCCGACACGTTGCCTTTCCCTAGGTTCTTGAAGAAGTTACCAAACATCTCCAGTCCGTTACCACCAAAGATGCCACGGAAAAAGTTGCTCATGCCGCTCCATTTGCTGTTGATGTCACCCATGGCTCCATTCACGGCATCCACGGCTTCTCCTGCCTTGTCCTTCAATCCCTTTACATCTTCAACAGCTTCTGAAATTTTCGTCGTGGTTTCTTTGCCGACGACGGCATTACTGGCTATCTCCACCATGCTCTTGTCATTGACAAGGTTTTCCCATGCCACATATCCTGCAGCACTGCCTACGGCTGCCGTCTTCATGGCACTTCCTGTGCTTCTCAGTGCTTGTGTTGGATGTACGGTAGCGTTTCCTGCTGATTTCAACCCTTGCTTGGCATAGCTTCCTATGCCTTTTAGGGTGCTACCACCATACTTTGCTATTTTTGCCCATATACTCATAGTCGTATCTTTTTGTTGTTATTTGATCTTTCCATTCCGCTTCCATCGGTTCATGCAATCCTTCACGATGGTTTTCTTGTCTGCCTTGTCATGACTACCTTCTTCTATCTCTGCCCAGATGTCTGTCATCGAGGTGTATTTAACAGCTTTCGTTAACCGTTGCAGCTTTTTGTTCATCACCTTCAACTTGGGACGGATGCCGAATACTATCTCCACCCGTTCCTTCTCGGTCATTTTATTGTCTGACAGACAGACTTGTCTGATGTCATTGACAATCTCTACACTTCCCATGATCAGTTCCCGATAGATTTTGTTGCGCTTGGCTGAGAGTGCTACGGCAATGGCATTGCTCGGATGTTTATCCAATTGCTTGGTAAACCCTCCCAAGTTATCCACCAACCGGTCTATCTCATGGTAAAAACCATACACCTGTGCTGCATATACCACAATGGAACGGAACGAGTTCAAGTAGTTATTGAACTCTCGCTGCAGGTTGGTGGTTCCTTCCACTTCCTCTTTCATCCAGATATGTCCGGTGGTCTGCATCAGCATCACCTTCTCCTGGTTCTTCAGTTCCTTCTCTGCCTTGTCTGTATAGGCATATATCATTCCTGTCAACACAGGGTCGTTCTGGGCTTGCACCTTGCCAAAGGACAAAAGCGTTATTGCTAAGCAAATAATAACTGTTCTCATACTCGAATGCCTTATATTATTATGGTGTACTTACTTTGGCTGCTCTTCGCCAACGTCCCAATGCTTGGGTAGCTATCTCCCCATTACTTCTATCTATCATTCCTGCCGTGACATTGTTCCACACATCACTCATGGTGTAATAGCGGATGCTCAGATACAACTTGTTCAACTTCTTCTGGAATGCAGTCAGTTTATCGTTCAGCTCCCATAGGGCCTTTGAACGGTCTGCTCCTGTCAGCATATTCTCTGTTCCTCCTTTTGCCACAGCATCGTTCAGTAGATTAAACACCGATACCAATTCCGTTGCGGTCTCAACATACAGATTGTTCATACTCATGCTTGCCACGATGCCTTGCGGATTGTTCTTGATGGCGGTCTTCAACTTGGCGAGAGTGATGAAAATCCTCACTCCGTCATCATACAGATGGGTACAGGCTTTCAGCGACGAGGCATAACCGTTCACGGATTTCAAGTAGCTGTTGTACTTCTTCTCCCATTTGTGTATCTGGTTGAACTCGGCAGCTATTGCATTCTGCAACAATGCGGTTTTGTTCTGTCCTTTGATTTCATTCTCTATCTCACCGTTTATCTGTTCGTTGCCTTCTGCCAATGCCATCCATTCCAATGGATTGGATGCCACTTGTGCCTTGACTTCCGATATGGATGTCATACCAATAATGGCTATCAGCCATATCTTACCTGTTCGTAATCTCATAGATGCTCCTCCTGCGTTTGTTGGTTTCTACTCGTTCTCTGATGGCTGTCACCAGTTCTTCTTTCATTGGCACGCCGATGATGTCAAGCCTAGGCGTTGTCCTGTCTCCGGAGTATATGCTCACGGTTTTCAGATGAAACAGTTGCTGCATGAATGTCTGACTCTCATTGAAGTCCACCACACGATACAGTTCCTGATAGTCCACCTCTCGATGGAACACGCCATGCTCATATACCAGCTGTTCATTGCCAATGACATATCGCATTCTGCACAGATAGGCTAGCCTATATGCCAAGCATAGGGAAAGCAAAAGCGAGAGGACAAACACCAAAGTGGAGAGAATGGCATCATCAATACCTGCATATACGAAGCCCACACTGATAAGCACAACCAGGTGCAGCTCGTTAATTACGAACTGCATCCAATGTGGTTTGATGATGATATTTCTATACCGATAGGTCTGCTGCATATTTCTCTTTTTTGATAATGGTACCTGGCTTTATCTTCTATAGCCCGATGTACGTTCTTCTTGTTTCGCTTGCTCTTGCAATTTCTCTGCTTCTTGCTCCTTGGCAAACTGGATATAGTCGAAGTCTATCTCTCCTTGGTCTATCAGACGTTGGTCTTTCTTCCCAAGCAGGGCATCGTTCCAATCCTTGTATTGTCCCAAGGGATAGTAGGCTTGCACCATGCTGTCTGCAAATCCCATTTCCTTTGCGATGGTCTTGAAGTTCTTCACAAAGCCACGTCCTGCCTCGTCTTTGTCAAAGCCCAAATAATGGCTTGCTTGTCGGGCTTCTTCCAACATTCCCTTTATTTGTCCCTTAGTGGGTGTGCCGCCTGTCGAGACATACACGCTTTTCACTGGGTTGATTTGGTACTCTGCCATAGCATCGTAGGCACTCTCAAACCATAGGATGTTGGTGGCATCCTTCAATGGTTTACCTGTCAGGTTGGCTATCCATAGTCCTTCACTGCTGTTGCTTCCTTCTGCTTTTCCCTTGTATGCCTTACCGTCTTCTCGTCTGGGTCTGCCACGTTCTTCCAATCCAACGATGTTGTCTGGCTTGGATGGTAGCGAAAGGGGAAAGGCGAGATTGGCAAAACTCAGTCCGTCTGTCCGATGTCTGGTAGCCAAGAAGAATTGTTTGTGAAAGGCAAACTGTGTCCTCATATTGATGCCTCGCTCCTTGAAATAGGGATAATGCTTCCGTTGGGTGTCCTTTTCCCTTGGATTGAAACGTAATATGTCATAGTCCGAGAGATTAAAAGGCTTGGCATCACGCTTTGGTTCCACCACTCTGTGTTCACGCACATCAATGGGATTGTTCAACAGCCTATTGCACACGATGTTCACCAGTCTGTCCAATGACATCCCTGGCTTATAGTCGTCAAAAAGCGTCGGATGCTCTTTGATAAAGCCTATCACATTATAGTTCTTCTGCTCTGGTGGCTGAAAACAGCACTTGCCATTGCCTGTGACAATAAACTTGTCGCCTCTCACTCGCTTCCCTTGACTGTCAAATCTCACATACGATGGATAGCGCAAGCCATCTCGTTTATTCAACTGATAGCCTGCGTCTACCAACAACTCCTGTATGTTCAGTCGCTGCAAAAAGTCATTGTATGTCAATTCATTGTTTGCCATAAGCGTATTCCTTTATAGTCCTTTACCCATGTGCGGATGCAATATCTCTTGATTCATGGCAGCCTCAAAGTTCCTCGCTGCTACATCCATCGGTGTATCTACTCCAGGTTTGAAATAGGGACGAGGTGGAGGTACTGCAACATGATGATGATCTACTATCACCACAGGACTTCCATGTGGTCGATGCAGTTCACTTCCCACTTCTGCAGCAACGCCCAATCCTGCTAATAATGCTGCTCCTATCTTGGTACCCAGACCGGTACGGTCTTTCATGTCGACCTCACCGAAAATCTTGGAAAAGAGTTTCATGCGGTGATAATCATCCACTGCCATGAACTTGTCATACTGCTTCTGCGTTATCTCGTGGCTTACTCGCTCACCGTTGATGATGGCGGTCATGCGGTACTTGCCTTTCTGTTCTGCTGGTTCTACTCGTATCTCACCAACACTTACCTCTCTTCCGTGCTTTCCTTCACGAAACCATCCCTTACTCTCATCCAAGTCCTGGCCATCCACAACACCTACTTTGTTGTTCACTGGCTCTTGCTGCACTTGCAGAGGCTCAACTGTTGACTGCATCTGCATCCTGCTATCCAACTCCTGCTGCACCTCTGGATGCAAACCGATATGGATGCGCTCTTTGCTATTGAGCATATCCATTGTTATCTTGTCTGCGAAATCATCCTTGATGACATTATTCAGTATCTCCAGTCGTTTGGCTACAGATACTTGCTTGACGGAATTATTGGTGAGTGCTTTCAGCTCTTCGTCGTTTAAGTCATACACCATATCGCTGTTGGTTCCTTCAGACTGGATGGTGAGTGTTTTTACCTTCTCATCGATCATGATACCGTGCGAAGACAGGCATTCCTGCCATTTCTCGTTGGAGAAATATACTGGCGAACTGATTAGCTCCTTATAGGGCTTGGCTGGCTCTTTGCTTCTTGGACGTGTCTCTACAGGTGTCACCACGGCTTGCAGGTTTTGTAATACGTCTGCTTGTGGTGCTGCTTGTTGCTGTCCCTTATAGTAAAAGCCATAGCCTCCAGAGGTTAGTTCACCAGGTTTCAGCCTTCTGTCTGGTCTTTCCGCTACCATCGGTGCTCCGGCATAGAACATCTGTCCTCCGACTCTGCGGAGATGATAGCCATCCTGCATTCTCGGTGTCCAACCCAAAAACTCTGGACTCCATCCCAATCTACCGTACTCTCCTGCACCAATCCTATATCCATGCAGTCCCATAGCCACTCTTCCATTGGCATTTCTTGCATGGACAAAGTTTCTCGGCATATAGAAGTCTTTGCCTATAATACTGGTAAAGACATTGTATGCCTTCTTGTTGGCAGAGTTGGTTCCCCAATCGGTCAATGTCAACATCTGTTTCTCAGTGAGGTTATAGGTCAGCAGTGGGGAGTCGTGTCCCTGCACCGCCAGTTGATAACCATCGCCATTGGCTATGATATGGGCTTGCATGCCATTGCGCATCAAAATGTCACGCATCTCCGGCTGCAGGTCCATCTGCCGTGGATTTAAGTTCTTTCTTATCGCCATAATATGATTGTATTAAGCGTTCTCTCTTTCCATTCCTTGCTCCAACAGTTCGTCCTTGTATTTCACAAACTGCTCTGCACTCTCATTTCCGATACACATGGCGTGTTTTTTGCAGTATTCCTCATACTCGTTCTGCCAGTCCTCACTGAAATGGTTCACGTAGTCGAGCCAACCGTATTCACCATTCTGCATCTTCTCCACAAGGATGTCTTCTGTATAATATGGTCCTTTTTTCATTTCTTCCCTAAATTTGATGTTTTATTTTCTTGCGACAGCAGACGCATGACGGCCAGCAGCCTTCTTCTGCTCATTCCACAGTTCCTCGGTATATTCCTCCTCTGGAACATAGTCAAGATTACCGTCATCATCCATTACCCAACAGCCATAGATGCCGAAGGTGTATTTATCCCACTCTCGTTTGCCTTCCTTGCGCCACTGCTCACCATCTCCATTGGCAAATCGGATGCCTGTATCGCTTTTCAGGTCGATACCCATGGTTACTGGTTCTTCATCTATCACAAAGGTCAGTGTCTCACCATTCTGGATGGTTTTCAATTCGGCACCTCCTAAGCTCAGCTCATCAGACAACACCTGTAGGTTTCTGCCTATCACAGGTGTCGGCACAGCCATCACCTGGTTGGTCTCTCTGTCTATCTGCACGAATGCCTTGATATGTGCACCATCTGGCATATCTACATCCGCCACTACAGCCTTACCTTGTTTCAGCAGTTCTTGCTGTTCCTTGGCAAAATTGTCCAGTGGGGCATATTTCAATACAGGATAGAACATCACATCCACATTTCCATCTGCCATTCTCACCAAGGCAAATCGGGTTCTGCTCTTGATACTATATCCTTCGTTTACCTCCATGCTCACAGGCAACACTGGTGATGGACGACCATTGCTGATGTCCTCCAAGGCATGCATCGGCAGGTCTTCTATCATCTCGTGGGTCAATCCATACTTTGCAAGTGTCTGATACGGCACTTCGCTTTCTTCAAATGAGTTTCTTTTCATATTCTGATTCATATTTTGAATAATACTTTGCAAAGACAATGCAAACGAGCGCAATGAAAGTTTGCTTTCTTATTGCCGAGTGCAGCTTGTCTTATGCAAAGTTAAGTCTTCGCGCACGAATGTAAGAATGACAGTACTCTACTGCCCAATCTTTTCCGTTTTATTATGATTACAACGTCATTTCATACTCTCAATCATACTTTAATCTTATTTTATGTTATACTTTCACTATCTCTTATAGTATTCTGGATTTCTTTCCCTAACTTTGCATCATGTTTGGAAAAATAATGGCATTATGGATGGTTTGTTGTCTGTCGGTATCAAGCGCAAAGGCGCAGTTCAATACCGTCAGCAACAACGCATGCCGTTACAAAATCAGGAAAGTGGAGGAGAAGCATCCGTTTTCTGCTAACTCATTAGTAGATTCTATAATGATGAATCTTCCTCAACAGCAAACAGACTCTGTGGATAACAAACAAAAACAGTGGATAAGCAGCTATCCAAGCATCACTTATCCACTGAAATCTATCAAGATAACCAGTCCTTATGGCTATCGTCGTGACCCATTTACAGGCAAACTGTCATGGCACAATGGTTTGGATCTTCGTGCAAAGAACGAACCTGCCTATGCCATGATGGATGGTATTGTTGCAAAGGTAGGGTATGACAATCGTTCTGGCAACTATGTTACATTGAGACATGGCAATTTTTATATCAGCTATTGTCATTTGTCCTCAATCATAGTTCGCAAAGGTGAAAGTGTATTTCCCGGTATCATTGTTGGTGTCACTGGCAATACCGGTCGCAGCACAGGCAGCCATCTCCACCTTACATGCAAAAAGGATGGCAAGAGTATTAATCCCGCTATCCTTTTCACTGCTAAAAGTTCTCCGTTATAACAGAAACAGACCGATATGAACTCTTGTTCACATCGGTCTGTTTCCTAGTCAAACTCACTTGCTAAAACTTAAAAAGTTTATCGTTTTGGCTTAGTTTCACTACTATGTATCTATCGTCTTTCAACTCTTTGGGGAGTTTGTCGGACAAAATAGAGGCAACGAACTGCAAGTTGTGATTTTCCTCTACGAATTTTGCTGTACCCAAGAGCTGGTTGCCATGTACCAATTCTTTTTTGTCATACAATCCAAAATGCAAACATGGTATATGCTCCTTGTCTGCGAATAAGATATATGCCATATCAAAGCAAACAATTTCTCCTTGCTTCTTTCCTGAGCTGAAGTTTATTGTGTCGGCATCAAATCTTTCTATATTGAATTTATAGATTTCATTTTTATTCTTTGTTTCTGTTTCGTATACCATACCATATTGTTCCGCATAAAGCAACTGTGATATTTTGGCAAGATAGTTGTTCAGCTTATCCAATTGAGCTTGTACCTTTTGCTTGAATCCATCACTAAACAGAGAATTGTCTATACTTTCAATCTGTTTGTTTAGAGAATCTATCTTCTCTTCTACTTTATCGATTTGATCAATCTGCTGCTTTAATGCACCCAATCGCTCATGCTTTTGAGTAAGATCTGCTATCAGACTTTCATAGTCTGTATAGTACGATGATTGCAATAATTTGTCACTAAGTGTTTTTTCCGATGCATGCAAAGTTCTAATCTCTGAGTCCAATGCTTCTATCTTCTTCTTTAACTCAGGCAACTCACTTGCAATAAAATCTGCTTTTTTCACAAGCATACTATTATGGTGTTTAAGCAAATCTTCGAAAGTGTGATGCAGGGTTGGAACAAATTTCTTTGCCTGATTATATACTATTTTTAATGTGTCAGCATCGATATTCGACTTGTTGCTAAGGATTTCCTCTTTAGCTTCTTCCATTATATCATAGCGCAACTTCAATGAGCTAAGTTGAGAAGAAAGCACTGTTATTTTATATTTCAAGTCAGATAACTCAGCCATGTCGTTGTCAAAGTCAGGGTTTAAGTGCATCTGTTTCTTGATATGCTCCAATTCTTCTATTTCTGATTTGACAATACCTAATTCTGAAGCTAAAGCATTACGGCTTTTTTCTTTTACGAGTTTCTTTCTAAAACTTTCTTCTGTTTTCTGCTTCTGAAGTAATTGTTGACGTTCTTCCGCATCAGTATAGTTCAACCCCAACATATATAGGTGCAGAGTTTCATAAACAGCATCAGAAGTTGTACCTTCAAGCCAATGCAAGGTATGATTGACTGCAGCATTTGTATATCTTACATTATGTGCAACCAATTGTCTAAATGTTGGCTTGTTGGTCTCCACGCCCATGATAGCATACTGAAGAGCTTTCTTAAATTCATTTTCGTTTGAATAATTCTCTCCATTTATTTCTTGAATAGAGTTCTTGCGTGAGAGAAAGTTTCTTCTTATGCGAACTTCTTTGGCTGTGGTAGTCCAGTCACTAACCAAAATTAAAGTTATCACCACTTCCTTCTCTGTCAAGAATGTCTTTACTTCTTCATTGACGACACGCCTATCTTCAGGACTTATATATATCGTTCGAGCTTCCTTACCCAAACAGATGTCAATAAGTCTGAGTATGGTTGTTTTGCCAACGTTATTTCCAGTCTCTGTATTTGTGTCTGGGGTTTCGTCGACTATCAAATTAAGACCTTGATGAAAGTCTAACCTTCTGATAAGACCTTCTTTTGATTCTATGATAAGTGATTTTATGAACATAGCTCAACCTCCCCATTTTTAACAATGACACAATCTATTAAGTAAAGCCAATCTATACAGAGTTGCAAGATAGCAAAACTCATTCTATACTGTTCTCGAAGACGACAATACAAGTCCACGACAGAAATTTTCTTTTCTGTCTGCAGCACCTTTAGTACAATAGCACCATTGTAATAGATGCAATTTTCTGGTCTCATATTATCTGGTAGAAGCATAACTATATCGGCTTTTCAAATATTTTACATTCCATAAATGCGTGCACCATCAACATTTCAACACACATTTCCAATAGTTCTTGTGATAAATTATTATTTTTATTACCTATTTGATTGATGATTTCATTTTTAATTGCAATGAACAAAGCATCGCCACTTGCCTGTGATTTCAACCCAACATATATCCTATGCAATTTCTGCAGCACAGCCATACTTTTGTTTTTCCCTTGCCTAGCATATTCGCTGTAGATTTCCTGCACATTGATATAATAAATTTTATATTCGTCTATGGCATCTTTTGCATATATAGCCAAGTTGTTGAAACTTATTTTTGCCTCTATTTCAAATTCAGTCATATCAAAATCACATTCGTTTAAATCATCTTCTGCTAACTGACTAATGATGTAGTTCAGTCCAGAACTTAACTGTGTAGTATCGGGAACATCATTTTGGATATTGTTTTTTATGAACATTGCTATTGTATCGATGTCCGCAATATCCGGCATACCCTTTATTTTGTTCGCAATGAAATGAATATCCAAAATATCTGTTTTCGGATTAAACACAACCTCATGAGGTGGGTTGTATTTATACTTTCGCTGCTCCTTTGCGTCGATAACAATTGGCGCAAAATAAAAATGATAACCAGTATATTTCTCTGGAATTTCTTTCAAAGAATGATCGATTTTCCCTTTGGTACTTGTACCTGTTACTTGTACCAATATGTGATTGGAATCATCAACCAAATCAATTCCTGGTGCATTTTGTTGCAAACTATTTGCATTGCGAAGTTCCCAGCCATATATAAGATTCAAAAGACCTATATAGAAGTCTTCTGATATGACATGCAAATCCAACAGGTTTAGCAAACCATGTAATTCTACACTGCTTGCTAAGCCTGACAGTCTGTTCACAATATCATTTATATATGTTTGTCTTTGTAACATCGCCATAATTTATACTTAAATAATCTGCAAATATAAAGTTTTTCTTTGACAAACAAGTCTTGTTACCTTACTTTTTAAGGTTATTTGTGTTAATATGTCAAATAAATATATGAAATAAAGAACATAAACAAAAAACAGACCGAATGAACTCTTGTTCACATCGGTCTGTTTTTGTCACTACCACCTACTTCTTTTATACGTTTTTATCACAAGTGGTGTATAAGGAAATCCTTCTTGTGTCATTTTCAAGCCCTCGCCATCAAATTGAGTAATTTGAATCTCCGTATCATCCTTGATGTGTTCACTTTCATAAAAGCATGCCAGAACAGAAAAATAAGTGAAGTCATCTGTTCTCCTGCATATCTTGTACCATTGATCTGGCTCGCTTTTCTCTATCAGATACTTATTATTGATGACACAGATGTTGTCATCTGCCACAATTTCCCATTGCCTTAATGGTCTGTTCCTGAGTCCAGGGATGTTTCTCACATAGCACCAGTCGCCTTCCTTTAAGATGTTCAGATAGCCACGCTTGAACAGGACAGGTCTCGTATAATGTTTCCTATGTGTGATAGGGTCTACCCAATAACTCTCATGATACCAATCATCTTCAACATGCCAAATGCCGTCTTTCTCTATTCTTATCTTATTCTCGCACTTAGTATTCCTACGGATCTGCATGGGAAACTTGACTTTATCAACAGGATAAAATTCATAATGCGGATAAGCATTCTTTAGAGCTTCTGCATCATTCTCTCTTTCCTGCTTGTCTTTTTCTGCTAATTCCGCCAGTCCTTCAGGGGAATCTACTTTCTCCAGTTGGCTGCCGATGTTCTTCTGCACATAATATTGCCCATTCTCATCAATATACAGTCGCGAGTTGCCTTCTCCTTCTTTGTACAGATACACCTTATTTGGCTCATCCCAAGGAATAAACCTATGCTTCCAACTCAGTCCTGTTCCTACTTGCAGTTCCAAGGTCTTCACCGTCAGATAGGTCTTTTCATCAATATACTTCGATAGGATGCGAGGGTATAGCTTTTTGCCATCCTCTGTACTGAAGTCGATGCCCATCAGCTTCACACTTTGGGGCTTATTGGCAAACCACAACCTGTTCCGCAAGTCAATCCATTCCTTTCTACCTACTTTCTTTCTTATGTAGCAATAGGCAAAGCCATCGTTGGTCACTTCTATCTTCTTATATTGGCATTCCAATATCATCTTGCCATTCTTATCCTTGATGCCTTTCAGACCTTTTTCGTCTTCTACAATCTGATAGCCATAGGTGTCCCTCATCATCTGCAGTTGACGCTCATGGTTGATAATTTTCATCATTTCCTCATCACCATCCATCAGCACATCCATCCTACAGTTGTGACTATTGACTTGCATACACGCCTCTTGCAAAATGTCTTCCAGAGAAGTACGTCCTTCAAACATGCTCTGCCAATCTCTGTCCAAAGATGGCAATCCAAACCGTTTATACAGTCCTACATTGTCCAGTATCACGCAGTATTCTTTACCTTCTGCCACTCGCAGTCCACGTCCCACCATCTGCATATACTTAGCCAATGACAGCGTAGGTCTTGCCAATTGGATGAACTCCACATCAGGACAATCGAAGCCCTCCGAGAACAAATCCACACTCACCAACACTTCTATATCATCAGAAGCGGAATTTAGGGAAGAGGAGAGCGAGGAAGATTTGAATCTTTCAATAAGTTCTTGTCGTTCAGCAATCGGTGTCTTGCTCGAAATCGCCACAGCCTTGATGCCATTCTCCCGATAGAACTCCGCAATATGCTCAGCATGTTGAATACTAATAGCATAGACGATACCTTTCTTTCCAGGCACATACTCCTTGATAGTAAGGCATAGTCTTTCGAGTGATGGCTTCACATCCATCACCTCGTTCAGTTCCTTTTGCTGATAGTCACCATCAGCACCTCGTTTCTGCAACGAGTCTATCAGCAGCTGGTCAGCACTGTCTGGCTTGATGGAGTAGTAGTCGTAAAGACTCAACCGTCCTTCGGCAATAAACTTCTCCATGCTCCATGAGCACAGCAGGGTATCAAACAAATCCGTGAATCCTTTGCCATTCAATCGATAGGGCGTAGCTGTTAGTCCCAACTTCTTCGCCTTCGGATAGGCATTCATCACCTCAGCGTATGTCTCCGCCAAAGCATGGTGCGCCTCGTCTATCACTATCAACCCCGGCTTCTCTTCCATCTCTCCATAGTGTCTCGACAGCCATTGTATCGATGTCACTTTGATGGAAGTGGATTTTAGGGATGGGAAGAATCTTTCCAAGGTGTCCTTGATTTGTGAAACGAGTTCACGACGATGGGCTACCACCCACACTTCCTCTTTCAAGAACAAACCTACGATGGCGGCAAGCTGATACGTCTTTCCCGTTCCAGTCGGCATTTGCACCATGACAGCATCATGATGCTTGAATGCTTCTTGCACTCTCTTCACCATGTCCTCCTGATAATCAAAAAGCTTTATCTTCTTCATTTCAGATTGATTGTCTGTGTTTTACCCGTGATACCTGTTACCACGGCGATTCCATTGTCACGAATCTCCACCTTCTCATATTTGGCATCAACAATCACTTTTCCTTTCAATGTCATAACACCCCAATGTCTGGGAACCTGTTCAAAGGCGCAATAGGCACCGACAGGTTGCGCTATACTGTGGTAGAGAGGTGGCACGATAACTTTGCCATCTACCTTCACGCCCCATTTCTTTCCTGCTTGATACAATTCTACATGCCCTGCCTCCGACTTCTCTTGCATCAGCAATAACTCCTGTTCCTCTTGCTTTTTCCTGCGCTTCATTTCTCGCTCATAGACCAGTTTGCCAAGCCGAGGCATCGCAACCATCAAATTCTCGCTTTCTGTTTTGGGTTGATTGCAACCTATATAGGTCTTTTTCAAGCTGGAGTCAACGAAGTAATAATCCTCATGGCTGTCCATGACCACTATGCCACAGTCGTATAGGTCGGCGCACAGCCAATATACATGAGTATGGTCGCCACGTAAAAAACAAGCCTTTTCACTGTTTTCTTTATACATACGCATAGAGCCGCCATCCTCCACTTTATATATCCATTCCTGACAACCACTGGCTGTAGAGCGTTGAAAGTTGTATATCAAATAATATCCATAATTCCATAGGTCATATTGGGAAGGGCGAAAAGGTAAAGCAAAGTACTCGTAGGTACGAGATCTGAAGAGACCATTATATTCGATAAATTCCCATTTATTGATGGTGATTACCTCGGGAGCATCTTTCGCATGAATGTCCTCGTCTATGACAACTCTCGCCAAGAGGTCGTAGTAACATACAGTCTTTCTGCGAGGTCGGTAGAACAGGATGTTGCCATCCAACAGCTTCATGTCATAATAGTTGCCTGGTTCTATCACCTGTTCGCCCTGTCGGTTCACTACCGTCATCTTTCCATCAGGCAGCTTGATGATGGCAAACTCCCCTTTGCTATCTACAAACTCACGATACTTTAGTGTTTGGAGCAATTCTTCATGGCTCATCACCATCATCATTTCTGAGTCAGGATGAATCTGAATATCGTCTTGCTTCTCGTTCATCAGGAAAAACTCTCTATCCTTCGGAGTCTCCTTTCTCTTGCCAACTTTCAGCTTTCCCTCGAACATAGCATTCCAGTTCCATAC
>ENA-OQQW01000027-OQQW01000027.1-human-gut-metagenome-genome-assembly--contig:-NODE-27-length-102156-cov-23.728778_pt1 | contig 102156 bp, 95 predicted proteins | sample MGYA00243234_ERZ505098 | MGnify/ENA primary metagenome ERZ505098 (study PRJEB26097, sample SAMN02712086) | human gut metagenome | biome: Gut microbiome | host: Homo sapiens | place: Denmark... | reverse complement strand
CCAGAACCTTGTCCTTGAAGCTGAGCTCCCACGTCTCGCCGTTTTTGAAATCGGGAGCTGTGCCGATATATTTTGTGTCAGTTGGTAGAGTAACGGTAATATTTCCGCTTGCCGCGAAGGTTAAGCGCATCCAACACTCGAACTTGCCTGTCGGATAACTTAGGCTTAAGGTCGTGACATCGGTGAGGCGGTACTCGGTATTGTCGGCGAGGGTTATGTTTGTACCTGTGGCGACTTTTGTCGAGACCGCCTGCGGCGTATAGCCGAGTGCATTGACAACATTGGCTTTTGTCACGTTTGCGTCCGAGCCGGGCTCTCCCTTGTCGCCGCGCGACTGCTTGCCCGTATCGGTGCTTCCAATATACCAATTCCCGTTCTCACCTATGTGCGGGGTTGTACCGTTCGCACCTTTGAGCCCAACATCAGAGCCGTTGTATTTTAGCTTGCCGTCAGCGGCGGAAAGCAGGTCAAGTACCGCCTTGTTTTTGTGTGTGTGCGAATCGGTTAGGAGCTCGTCAAGTGCTTTTTTTACTGAGTCAATCGAAGTATTGTTGCGGTTATAATAGCTAACATTTTCTGCGCCTATTGTTTGACCATCTTCTTGATATTGCCATACTTCTTTCGGAGTTTCGCCCTCATCTCCCGACCGTCCAACGACCATATACATAGCAGTACCAGCCATCATAAGATAGAACAGATAGGTTCCCGAATAGTAGTAAAGCAGTGGCAAAGCATAGGTTACTCCCCCCCGGTCTGCCAAAACGGTCAGTGTTTTTCCTTCTTTGGTGGCTTCTTCGAGTTCCGCCAAAGTCACTGTGTGCTCGACTTTAAATGACTCACCATCCGCAGGCTCTTCAAGCTCAGTAACAGTTACAGGAATTTTAAAAATCTCTTTTTTGCTACCGTCGCCGAGGGCTTTGCCGTCATAGGTCGGCTTGCCGTCTTTTGACTCGGCAAACTTATCAAGCACCGACTTGTTGGCGTGGCTGTGCCGAGCGGCGGTGTTAAGAGCGATTTCGGCGGCGAGACTGTGCGAGAGCCGCTCTGTACCGTCGGGAATCGACACTTTGGCAGAGCCTGTTATCGTCGGCGCATATCCGACTATCTCGCCGTCCGCAAAGGCGACAAGCTGCGCTGCCATGTTTCCGGGCTCTGGTACGATATCGCTCGTGATTTTAACCGTTACATAGCCGTCCGCAGGAGTCAACAGCTCTGTCTGTAAATACTCGCCGACCGTCGACTCAAAGTAGACACGATAGCTGTCCGCACCCTCGAGCTCTTCGGGCACCGGCAGCGCGAGCAGAGTAAAGTTATTTTCCGCGCGGTAGCCTACGTCGTAGCCACGTGGGCGGGCATAGTCAACCGTTATCGTTCTTGTCTGCATTCTCTTCCGCCTCCCCGTTTTCGCCCTCCACGGGCGGTTTTTCAAATTCTGAGAGCATATCGGACAGCAGTTCGATTTTGCCGCAAACTTTGGCAAGCTCAACTTTGTTGACCTCTATCCGCTGTATCAGCTGCGCGTTGTGTTTTTGCAAGGCTTCGCCCTGCGCCTTGATATCTGCAATTTTCTGTTCGATTTCTGCTTTTGTCATGTCGTCCTCCTTATGCGAAAGCGAGTTTTTTCGAACCAGTTGTATTTGACCAAAATGTTATGCCGCTCTGAGTAAATGTCAGTCTGTACGCGTTGCCGCTTGTGTCCATAAGCCGAACCTCGGCTCTGTCGCTTTTTGCGGCGAACAAATCTGCACGAACATAATTATTGCCGGCTGACGTAGTGTCCTGAACTCGAACTGTGAACGCCGGAGAGCCTGCCACGACCGAAGCCCCGAAACTCGTAACGAACTTGTTTGCCGAGTTGTAACCGGTTGCTCGGTACGCGAGATATTCGCCCGGAGATGTTGTGTAGCCATATTCGTTGACGTGTAATGTCCGCCTGATTCGCGTTGTATCTTTTTCCACAAGCATATAGTCAGTGTCCCAGTTGTTAATCAAACCGCCGACGGCAGGCATCGCCGCAGACGCATTCGCGGTTGACGTGCCAAACCTAAAGCCTTTTGACGACTGCTCGCCGAGTGTAAACTCAGGCGCGGCGATTGTTGCGTACCAATCTCCGCCGAGCGCGGTTTTATACAGCACCGAGCTGCCAAAGGTCAGATATTTTTTTCCTGTTCCGCTCCCTGTGCCCGCACCTTGATAAAGGTCAAGCACGCCGCCGGACAAGTCCGCCTTGTAGCCGTCGTCGTTTAAGACGGACAGCTGACCACCGTCAAGGTTTATATCGCCGCCAGTGATGTTGATGTCAGAGGCTTCGATGTGACCGGTGTCCAAGTTAAAAGAAAACTTCCCGGTCGGCGATGAGAGGATGTCCGTTGTGATATAACTCGCGGAAATCTTGTTTGCGGCAATGCTTCGGATAACCGCGTCACCGTCTTTTGATACACCGTACTCCCAGTTCGGGGATCCGTTGTTCCAACCGTTATTAGTCCAGGCATACCCACCGGCGTTGCGGCAGTAGATGGTGTTGCTCCCCTCGAGCGTAGGCTTGTCGTGGTAATAAGTAATTACCGCGCCGTTGCTGTCCGCTTTCCGCGTGACATATAAGCCCATGCTGTTCGCGATGGTCTCATTCAGCGCGAGGGTCGCCTGCTCAAAGTCGTTGATTTGCGCCGCCTGTTGAGCGCGGGTCTGCTCGAGTACCGCCTGCTGCTTCGGTGTAAACGCGCCCATTGTGGCATATCCCGACTGCATTGCCGTTTCGCCCTTGCCCTCGAGCTTCGTACAGCGGTTTTGTGACTGCCACTTGACATTTGTCAGCACGACCTTTTTCGTCCCCTGCGCCGTCTCAAACTTCATAATATCAAGCGGTCTAAGGTGCGGAAACGAGTGCGTAGTGCAGGACATCGGAGTGTATGTAAGACTGCACCGTGCGGTTTTAAGCTCCGTTGCCAGTGTGCTGAGATTCATATCACTCTGCGCAAGAAGATTGCCCTCAATGTTAAAGGCATAGTCCTTTGTGCCCGCAAGGTATTCGGTCTTGTTCTCGTCGTTTCCGACGATGCGTACACCGGAAAACACGATGCTGTTTTCGGCGAAATCGGTATTGCCGGAAGTAAAACGATCCGAAGCTTTTATCACCGTGTGCTTGGCGTTTGTCGCATACCACCCGCCTGTCAGCTTGCCGTCATAGTCAATATACAAGCTCACGCCCATAAGCTCCGCAGCCCAGACAAGCACCTGACGATAGGTCAGATTGTCCGCCTCTGGGCGTTTCGGTATCGACACACCCCTATGCAAAGTGTTTGTCGGTAGCTTCTGCGACACCCCGCACTTTGTGCAGGCATCGGCGACTATCTGATACAGCGTTGCAGGATAGGCAAGCTCAGTATCATAGGCTCGGTTAAACTTCGCCATGCGGTCATAAGCCGTTATTTTGATGCTCCTGAGCTTGCGCGGAGGGCTGTCCACCGTGTAATAACCGATAGGCACGGTCTCCGTTGTCGAGCCCGTAGAAAAGCTTGTAGTGACATACAGTTGCGCGCCCTCGAACACCTTATCGTCAAACGCGCCGTCGGTATTTTCAAGAGTAAAGCTCAGCTCTGACATACACGCCGAGCCCAAATCAAGCTTACTGCCCGTGACGCTCGACCAGTCCACCGTTACCGCGCCGATGATGTCCTTGTCGGTGATATTAAATGCCGTGCCCTTGGTAGGCGTACAGAGGATATTGACGGACTGCACTACATCCTCTCGCAGAGCCGCAAGCCCGGCAGAAGTTATTGGATACATGACATCACCCCTTTCGCGCCACGATTTTAAAGGTCACATTGTCAACAACATTCAGACTGCTGTTGTACAGCGGCGCACTTCTGTTGCCGACATAAAACTCTTTTGTCACATATCCGCCTTCGAGCATATTTAAGTACTTGACCTTTATATACTCCGGGTTGAACATTTTCAGGATCTTGCTCGCGTTCGCTATGGACAGCCCGGAAAACTTAAGCGTTACCGCGTCGGTCTGCCCTATGCGTTTTTTATGCATGACGACATCTTCGGTACGCCCTGCATCGCTGGCCGAAGCGTCCTCAAGCTCCCATTTATATCCGTCCTCCGTGTCCGGATATACCGGCATAGTTACGCCGTCCACGGTAGCTATCGGATTGTCGCCGGGATTAAAAGCGGTTGCCACTGCTGTTCCACCTTCTTTCTTGACATAAAAAATAAAACATGATAAATTAAAAAGAAAAAGGAGAAAAATAATATGGATAATGTTCTTTTTGGACTTGGTCTTTTGTCTGCGATAGGCGTAATCGCCTTTTTAGTAATTGCAGTTGTGCGGATTTTCAAGAAGAAACCCCGCAAGAATTTTGTCGTTGCAGCTTTGATTTGCTTTGTTGCATCTAATGTGTTTATTTTTTGTGGGGCGCAAACCAACTACAACAACATGACCCCCGAAGAGAGATCTGAATATGATTCAAAGCTTGCCGCCGAATCACAACTTAAAGAAGAAAAGAAAGCAAGCAAAGATAAAAGCAAGGACAAAAACAAGACGAGCGAGCCGCCGATGACAGAAGCCGCTGCGTCGCAAAATATTGGCGACGTCTCAGTCCAAGCACTTAAGCTCTATGCTGACCTCTCGGATGAACAGGCTCAAAAAGTTATAAACGACTTTAAAAAAGTGGGAATTTCCACTCCGATTTACTTTGAATCATTATCATCAAACTCGACAGATAAAAGCTTTAAGTTTTCGAACGATAAGATATCCGGAACGCTTGTCGTTTCCAATGGAAAGACGAGTTACATTTCGAGCGGCGGAGTCGAGCTGTTCAACTCCAAAAAAGGCGGAGCCCTCGCAAACATTGAAGATTACTATCTCAGTTCCTACGAGTCAAATTATTACAAGGGCATGGCAGAACAACATGTTAAGCAATACCTCAAGACTCCATCAGCCGCGTCGTTCCCCAACCTCACGGATACAAGCGCATGGATTGTATCGCGCTATAAAGACACTGTTACAGTCAGCGCGTGGGTTGACTCACAAAACTCCTACGGCGCACAGTTACGCAGCGATTTTGTAATTCAGATGTCTTACGCTTCACAAGGAACAAGTCTTACATATGCGGAAATTGAAGATAAAGTTCTCTACGGTTCCTTTGTTTCATATTGAAAGCAGCCCCTTTCAGAGGGGCTGCTTTTTATATGTCGCATGGAATAACTGTTCTTCCGCTCTTTTGATTATATCTCTGAACAGCGGTTACTATAGCCTCTCCTTTTATCGTACCGTCAGGAAGCACGACCTGTATATGCCAGTCGCCGCCATCACTGCCGCGGCTTTCTTCCTTGACGACTTTTCGCAGCAAACTCTCCGGCGTTTCGATATTCGTGCCGTTTTTCTGGTCGCCGAGCATCGCAATAAACTCTCTGTTCGGCGGAATTACCGCACCCGTTGCAAGCTTTGGAATTTGAGGTATCGATATATCGCGCAGATCAGCAAATGGCGACAAGCCGAGTATATTTGCATTTCTCAGCTTATCGATCGACTTGTTTATGGCATTAAACGGTATTGCAACAACTTTGTTTATACCTCCGATTATTGCATTAACAACAGTTTTAAATGCTGCAGTTATGCCCTCTTTAATGCCGTCAAAAATTTTTCCGCCTACGCTGAAAACATTTTTGACTGCTGTCCACGCTTGTGTAAACTTATCCTTAAACCAAGTTACAACAGGTGAAAAAGCCGTTTTAACACCCTCCCAGGCGTCCTTCGCCTTTGATTTCAAGCTTTCCCACATTCCGCCGAAGAAGTTGGAAACCGGGCCAATTACGGTTTCTTTAAACCATGATCCCGCTATGTCCCAAGCCGCTTTTACAATTTCCCAACAACCCTTTGCTATAACGCCGATATCGTAGAAAGCATCGTCGAACGTCTGTTTTACGCTACCAAACAAAGTTCCAAACCATTCAGTAGCGGGAGAAAAGACGTCTTTGATTTTATCCCATGTTTTTGAAAACGTTTCTTTTATCGGTTCGGAAACATTGCTTTTAAACCATTCACCCAAAGACGACCATTTTTCTTTTATCCAGTCATACGCCTTTTTAGCAGCTGCTTTCACTTCGTCCCAATAGACTATCAGTAAAACCACCGCCGCAATTGCCACGGCTACCGCAGCAACCACAGCAACACCTACGGCAGTCGCAGCTCCGGCACTTGCGCCAAGCGCAGTACCTAATGCAGTAAAAACACCTTTGATGCTCGCGCCTATTGTAGACAGCTTGCTCACGAACTTTAAAGACTTAAAAGCGGAAACAATTCCTCCGAGGTCTTTTATCTTTTTGAAAAGCTTGGCGCCTTCAAAAATAAGTAGGAACGAACCTATTGCAGTACCGGCTCCGATAAACGCCGGTTCCCATTTTTCAAGCTCTTCTCTGACCTTCTTGAATTTCTGCTTCAGCTCCTCTGCGCGCTCTGCAAGCTTCGGGTCAATAACGCTGTCAGCGTTGGAAAATGGGCTCTTAAAATTGTTTCCCCCGCTTGATACCGTTGTGCTGCTTCCGCCGCTGCCGCTATCAGATCCGGTATCCGGCGTTCCGAGACGATTGATTTCATCGATGCCGAGCAAAGCGTTTTTATAATCCTTCGCCTTTTTCGCCGCGCTGCCGAGGTTTGTGGACACTTGCTGTGTGCTGTTGGCAAGTTTAGATGTGTTTGATGATGTCTGACTCGTTGCACTCGACGTGCCGAACAATATAGCCATAACTTGCCCGGCTTTTTCGGCGAGGGCAGTCAATCTTTCAAGCAACGCCGTGACCTGCGGAATACACTGCTGCAAAGCCGGCGCAAACATTGACCCGAGCGCGCTCGACAACATTTTTGTCTGAGCTTTCAAAGCGGCCTGCGCTCCTGCGAGTGTGTTCGCATATTTCGCGGCATCTCCGGTCTGGAATGCCGTCTCCCGCATGATGCCCTGTGTCGTGGCTATGCGCTTTTCTGCGTCGGTCAGCGTTGCTGCAGTCTTGCCTATCGATGCCGCATATTCATCCCATATAACGGACAGGTTTTTTGTAACGCCGGCGTTGTCGACAAGAATGCTGTTTTCGTTTTTGATACCTTCGGCCGCGCTCTTGATAGCTTCGCCCATCGTCATACTGCCCTGACGGTTAAACGCCGCCGAGTCTTTCAGGTTAGTCAGTATGGACTGTGTCTGCTCGTCGGAATACCCTGCCGCCGCGAGTCTCTTATACGCGGTGTAAGCGTCCATCATCGGGATAAGACCGTCTTTAGTGTACGATTTGAGCCACGCTTTCGCGGCGTTCAGGTCTTTTCCCTGCGCAGTTAATATGCTCGACAAGCCCATTTGCGCGGCTTCGTTTTCCGCGTATGCGTCCGTCAGCTTCTTGACTTCGCTCACTACTTTTTGTATAGCCGCAACGGCAGCGGCCGTTTTTAAGCCTGTAAAAAGCTTTCCGACACCCGCTCCCGTGCGCGTTGCCTGCTGTTCGAGCGATCCCAGCCTCTTGTTCGCCTTATCAATCTTGGCGTTAAAGTCCTTGGTGTTTGCTGTAATCAGCACTTGCAGTTCTTCAACTGTCATTTTTCTCACCTGCCCTGTGCCTTGCGGCGTTTTTTGATTTGGCATAAGCGGACATTCGAGCTTTGATTACCATCCACCCGGTTTGCTGCATGCCGAAAGCTGACGGGAACGCCTTTTCAAGCGTAGGATATTTTTTCGGGTCGTTAAACGCGAAAGAATCAAGCTGCCCGAGATTCCATATCAGCTGTAACTGCCATTTGCGCCGCTCATTTTCTGCCTTTTGCCTTGCGGATATAAGGTCCTCAACCTCTCCGGCCGACATGCTCCAGAATTCGTCCGGGGTTATCCCGACCGCAAAAGCGCGAGGTTTGAGATCCGCGACCCACTCGGTCGCCGAGGAGAAGATTACTCTATCTCCTGCTTCTCGTCCTCCCGCTCCATGTCCGCTATCTGTTCCGGTGTAAAAAAACCGGACACCTTCATAATGCCGAGAAATGTGTCCGCTCTGTCCTCGAGGGTAAAGCCCTCGGCTTCAAGCGCATCGATGAGCTCATATGTCTTGGGGAGCGTCATATTTGCCTGGTATTTCTGCAGCGCGCCCCAGAGGGTCACTGCAAAGACCTTGGTGTATGCCAGCTTGTCAAGAGCTTCAAGCAGGCTGCAGCCTATACGGTCTTCCACTTCGATTTTTGTCGCCGTCGTGAGCTTGAGCTTGTACTCCTTCTCGCCGGCGGTCAATCTATAAAAAGGTGCATTACACGCAGTAAGCATAGTTGTTGTCTCCTTATTTTAAATTTTCGGCGGAGTTTCCCCCGCCGATGTGTTCTTTAGCCGCCGGACGAGGTATATTCCTCTATATCCGACGATGGAGTGATTTTTGCAGTAAAGGTCAGCGCCTCTGCGACGCCCTTTCCGGGCATCGAAAGTGACACTCTGCCTGTCCATGTGAAACCGGAACCGTCCGGGAACAGCAGAATAAAGGTCTTGTCTGCATCCTTAGCTCCCTTGAGGGTCGCCCAGTTCGTGCCGGTCTTCATACCCTCATAGCCGAAAGTAAACGCCATATCCCCGGGGTCGGAAAGCCCGGGCTTATACTTTCTCTGCGTGTCCTTCATCGTAGTCACGTCGATTTTGTCCGATTCGCCGAGCATATCGGGAAAATCAAGCAGACCGGGAACTTCAGCTGCCGCTTCTGCGCTCGCGCCCATTTTCAGAATCACGCCTATAGAAGTCTGATAATCTTCAGCCATTTGTACTTACCTCCTTATTAACTGCGGTAAAACCGCTTCGTGTTGTTGTCGTAGACTCCGTTATAAAGCAGGACGGTGCGGTATAACACCGTACCGTCCTGCTGTTCGTCCTCAAGGTGGTTAGGACTGCCGCGAAGCAGACCGAGGCGGAGCATTGCATCGTCGACTTGCCTCTCGACCTCGTTTCTGCCCTCCGGCGTCGCCATCCACACCTGGATCTGCACGGCGATCCGGGAAAAATGATCCGGACGCGAAGAGGATGGCATTTTAACGGAGTTATCCATCTGCTTTATCAAACCGTGCCGTTCAAAACTCTGCGGATATTCCGCAGACCATTTCACGCCCGGTACAGCGAGTAAAAGCACATCATAAGTCACCTGTTCGATATCAACCATTTTTCTGACCGCCTTTACGATTTATTTCCTGTTGTATCGCGCGCTTATAGCACTCGAGTATTGCTTCGCGATTGTTTATAAGCGCAGGATAGAGATACGGCTGCGCCTTTTGTCCGCTTATCATTCGCCAGCCGACACCAGGGATTTTGCCGCGCCACTTGTCCGCCTTGTAATGGATCCCGCCCGGGAGCTCATAAGTATATGTGCCGTTACCCTTAGGACCCGTACCGAATTCCACATAGGCGGCGTATTCAACATTGGTCAATACGCTGCCGATATGCTTGCTACCCTCGCGCTTGTAGTCGGTATGCAGCGACGCGCGCAAGTCGCCGTTATCTACCGGGCACAGCTCTTTTGCGCTGTTGTTGACTATTCGCGCCGCCTCGCGCGTGCCGTTTGAAATAGCGGTATCAGTGCCGCCGAGCTTTGCGAGCTTTTTAGCCAGCTCGCCGAGACCCTTAATTTCAATGCTCATCGGCTCACCGCCTTGCAAAGATACAGCGTGTGGCTGTCGTGCGGCTGGATCTCGGTGATTCGGTAATAAGCGCCACCGTATTTCACATAGTCGCCCTTCTCGACAGCGAGCGTATCGGATGTTGAGAAGGTGGCGTCTTTGTTGCACTGCAGCCCCCATTCCTGCGCCTGCATAGCGTCGGTAACGAGTCGGAAGTTGACAGTAAAAGAGCCCGCAGGTGTTTCTGCGGGCTTCACTGTTTCGCTGCCGAGCGTTCCTGTCTGTTTGACGGCTTCATAATGCTCGACTGTTTTGTCCTGAAATACGGCGCGCTGTGCGCGTCTGAAGGCGTCGGGGATCTTCACCAGAAAAGCCTCCTCCACTCGTTGAGCATCACCTTTTCGCTGTCGCTCAGTTCCGCCGTTGTGGCGAGGTCTGAGTCGCTGTGCTTAAAGCTCACGCTCTGGTCGCCGTCCGTTATGCTTGCAACGGTCTGCGCCGCATCGGTAGAGCCCGGCTGCTGCGTGCGGTAACGCTGCGCGGCTATCTCTGCCACAAGCAGATCAAGGCCGGGGACAAGCTCACGCCGCTTAGTATATCGCAACACCTTTGACTCGACGCTGTCCAGCAGATACCGGGCAGCCGGCAGCGACATTTCCTTACCCAACATCACGCGCATCCGGGCTATGAGGTCGGCCTTGTTCTGCTCCGTCATATCAGCCCACCAGCCTTGCGGTCATGTCGCTGTCAAGGGTCTTGACACCATACAGGATATCAAAGCTGACGCGGTCGGTCTTGTGCTTGATGTCGTAATCATATACGACTCTGATAGCAAGACCGTTCCTGCTCGATGCAATAGCCGCATTATTCGCGCCCATAGGCAGCTCAAGCTGACGGGTGACGAGTGCAAGGCCGTTGCGGTGGAACGCGAGGGAGTGGGTCGTTTTGACGAGATACACCTTGACTGCCGCGTCCGAGGCAATAGTGCGGTGGATAGGCTGATCTATCGCGACCTCAGCGACCGCGCCGCTTGCGGCAGTTGCATCGGCGGCAAATCTGTAAAGATAGCCGTCGAGGATAAAGCCGTCGCCCTTTTTAAAGGTGCCGGTCGCCGCAGTGACATCCGAGAGTGCGACCTTAGTCTCGCCGGCGGTGCAGGAGACCTTTGCAGCGGTCGCAGTGCCCGCAGTTGCCGCGAGGGTATCGGGGGCATTCTGCGACATATAGGTGTCAAGACCATAGATAGAGCCGAGCTCTGCTGAGCGCAGGGCGTCGGAGTTGCCTGCATATGCGACCTTTGAGAGGTTTTCCGTGGTCAGATAGCGATACTTGTGCGTCGGATTGACGAGAAGTCTGCGCTGCTGTATCGGTACGCCCTTGAGGTCAAATGCCTTGGCAATGTTGGCAATGTCCTTGAGGTCGGCCGCGTTCGCGGTGCCGCTCACGGTGTTGCCGGCGTTTGCGATGCCTTCGGCGATAATATCGCTGTCGATGGCCTGGGATATGGCCTGCACCGCAGGAGATATGATCTGCTCAGAAAATGACTTGATGTCGAGGGTCATTTCCTTAGAAGTGACCGGAACGGTGACATCGCGGAAATGGTCAAGGGTCACTTTGACGCTGCCCTCGTTCACATTCTGGTCTACGGTCTCGCCGACGAAGTTCTTCGCGGAAAACTTCGCGGGCTTGCGGATGGTGATGGTATCACCGACGTGCGCGAACTCCTTGGAATAGTCCTTATGGACAAGGTCGGCAGCAACGAGATTGTTCTCGAGCACCATAAGAGCCTCGTTCGCGACTATCTGAGGAGTCAGGAATTTGTTTGACATTTGTTAAATCCTCCGTTTTTACTGATTTTTGCGCCAATTTACATAATCGGCATAGTTCTCGGGGGCTTCACCCGGTTCAGGGTCTCCGCCGCCGTGGTCGGGGTCTCCGCCCCTCTGTCTGATTTCGACTTTGTCAAAAAGATAGGCGTCGCTTTCCCTGATTGCTTTGAGCTGATCGTCAAAGCCCTCGAGCTTGCCGTCTTTGTCGAGTTTCACACTGCCGGGTGTTATCAAGGCTTTTATAGCTCTTGCGTTCTTGCCCTTGGCGGCTGTAATAGCGGCATCGATAGCGGAGTCAAGCTTCATGGCGGCGATATCGCTGTCATACTTAGCCTTAGCCTGCTTGTTCTCGTTCTGCAGCTGTGTAATTGTAGCCTGCAGTCCGGCGGTATCAACCTTTTTGAGCTCTTCAAGCTGACCGTCCCGCTCTGCTATCTGGCCCTCAAGGTTCTTGACCTTGTCGGACTCGGCGCGAAAATCTGCTTTTGAAACAAAGTTCTTGCCGATATAGCTCGCTATCTTCTTGTCGATGTCCTCGGTGTGTGCGTCGCCTAAAATGTCTTTAAGCCAGTCCATGTCTGTCCTTTCCCGCGCTCCCTTTTTACTTGGCCAGTCCCAATATTGCGCGACACCATTTTGCTCCGGGTGGCGGATAAATTTGGATATAAAAACAGCGCTTTGCATTTGACTGCAAAACGCTGTAATTATTATGTTGTAATATGACAAAACCGCCTCGCTTTCGCTTGGCGGCTCGTTATTTATTATTGATCCTCTTCATCAAGAGTATCTTTTCCGAAAGCTTTTATATAACTCTCGGTGAGGTCTTTTATGATAATCGGGGCTTCCTCTTCGTCCAGTATTCCGTCGAGGCGGCCTTTGAGCAAATCTTCATAGTAGAGATAGAGCTCGTCGCTCATAGCTTCGCTGAGATCGTTGTTGTCCACTTCCCACTTTATCAGCGGAAGAAGAACATTAAGTCGTTCAGCCTCAGCAAGAGAGCTTTCTTTAAACTCCGGGAGATAACAATCTTCGAGGTAGCTGCCACTCTTAAACTCCCAACACGCCTTTAAACAATCGTCGAATAGCTCTTTGGTTCCCAAATAATCAAAATCGTATTTCATTTTTTGCTTTTCATCCTCCTTTTCCAGACATCACCTTCAACCGTCTTATTTGAAACGACATTTATCTCGACATCCGGATGAAGCTCTTGAAATTGTCTCATTACACCTTTACAGCTATCACACATTCCACGTTCAGAAAGCATACAGATTTTTTTGAAAGGCTTTTCTTCATATAAATCTGCAAAATACTCAAAAAGTTTTGCTTCTGTATCTCTAAAAGTTCCTCGTCGTACAGTTCCGTCAGTCTTTAACACATCAATATATTCAAAGCGACGATTTGTTTTAAGTTCAACCAATTTATTGGTTCCCTTATATCCTTTTGTCCCTTCATCTATTTGGCTGTGTGCATAGTACATATTGTCAAAATCATCATCGATATATGCACCGGCAACGTTTCCGCTTCTTTTGTATTTGCTCGTGAATTGGAGTCTTTTTTCATAAATAACCTTTTTATCAAACTGCAAGATTTCATCAGTAGAGAAATTGCCTGAATCTATCTTGTATTGATTCACCAAGCGGTATTGCCTCTTGAGCGTCTTCCACTTCTCAGGATCATTATACTTTATTTTTAAGAATTCATCAAGAGAATCCGGCACGTTTTCTTTTAAGACTGCCGAATACCGTTCGAACTGATCTCTATTGTAGGAGGACACTTGTGTCAAAGTCTTGGGCGGATAATATTTAAGCTTCCCGGTAAGAGGATTTATATTATCCGCAAGCCACTCTTCATATGTCGTTTCTGCCGGAATAAGCACCGTTTTCCCGGTCTCGGGATCCAATGCCCTGCGTTTGAGTTCGGCTCGGTTTTGTCCCTCTATGACTGCCGTTGTAGTGCAGCGGTCATTCGGATGGAGCGGCGGATAATTTACGCCCTCCTTCGCTTCGGAGACCGGAAAAGTCTTGCCGTCCAACGCGCCGCAGACATCACAGGTGCGCCCGTCAAGGGTGGCGAGAAATCTGTATTCCGTTATGCCTTCCTCTTCGTATGCCACCTTTTCGGCGGCGTTGTGCACACGGTTCGTCTCGGTGCGTATCAGCCGCATCGAGTTATACATTCCGGACTGCATAGCTTCGGCGAGCTGGCGCGCCATTACCTGCGGACCCGCTCCCGTCATAATTCCACGCGCCACAATACCGTATGCGCTGTTGGCAAGCGCGGATGTGTTCTGCCAGATGCGGTCAGAAAAATTCGCGCCTTTCCAGCGATCATTTACTATGGTGTTTACGGCGCCTTTCGACAGGGCTGAGAACTCAAAGCCTAATCCCGTGCCGATCTGCGTGTCATATATACTGCGATAGTATGTATCCCCGCTCACGTCTTCAAGCAGCCGATTGAGCTCCCGCTTCTCCCGGTCGGCAAGCAATGCCGTTTCCGTCTCGATATTGGCTTTCAAAGCCTCAAGGCGATTTATTCTCGCGGCGTATGCCGGCGCATTGAGACGGGCAAGTGCTTTTCTTTTTATGACCGGGTCTTTTATGTTATTGAGCTCTTTGCGCAGTGCCTCCAATTCCGCTTCCGCTTCTTTGGTGTTCAGCATCCGACGAGCCTCTTCCGGCGTCAATTCACCATTTGCCGCATAACGCGAAAGTATCCGATTTATGCGGGCGTCGAGGTCCTTCTGCGCCTTGGCGTATAACTTGACCGTTTTTGTCTTTATAGCCCGCGTCGAGGCACGTCGGGCATATTCCTCGCGCTGCAGTGCCCGCTCCTCCCAATAGAGATCAGAGCGCATTATTCATCATCCTTTTCGGAATCGTCCTTGTCGTCATCGTCGCCGATAAACATCTTTGCGTTTTCCTCGCGCTGCTTTTGCAGCTCTTCATACGCCTGCGCGACATCATCAACAAACGGGTGCTTTGCTAAAAGCATCTTATCAGGCACAAGCCCTTGCGACTTCTGGATTATGTCCACTGTCTCCGCATCATTGACTATCATCGACTTGTGGACATCGTATTTTATAAGCGTATAGTCATAGTCGGTACCGTTCTTCAGGTTGATATCCTGCGTAATAAACCATGACAACTCTTTCAACATGACCTTTAACTTCGAAACAAGCGGGTCAGCCTTGAGGTCAAGCAGGGTGTAGCGGAATTTCAAACTGACGCCTGACGGCGCGCTGCCGAGCTTTTCATCGTTCATATCAATGCCGCGCCCGATATGATATATGTCCCGGCGGAGCATATCGAGCCAGGCGAGGCGCTCGGTGACATTCAGTGTGACCTGCTCCGCGCTTATCTTGCCTGACGGATCGCTTATTGACACCGCCTTGTTTATCTGCAGCTTCTGCTGTATCGCTTTTGCGGTCTCGCCGCCGTATCCTTGTATCATCCAGTAAAGCTCGACGAGATCTATCTGATTATTCGTCGACGCAGAAGATATCAGGTTATATGCGTCAAGCAGACCTTTGATTCGCGAAAGGTCGGTCTGATGCGCAGAGTTGTTATAAAGCGGAACAAACGGGATTCTCCCCCAAGACCGCGCTTCAACCGAAACGCGCTCGTCGTTGATTATCTGCTCGTTATACCAGTGCGGGCTGTTGCTTTCGAGCACAAACTCTCCGGCATCGTTTTCAACATAGCGTTTTACCCCTGTCGCAGTCCACCACTCTACCCGCTCCCGCTCCGTCTCTGTGCCGTTTTGCACGACGGTTATTTTATAGTGGCGGAAAAAGTCGGTAATCACCTGCTGATAACTCATATCGCGGCAGGCAATACATTCTGTCGTCGGGATAACAACAAAACAAAGCTTGCCGGCTGCCGAGTAATAGACATGCAGCCATCCGACGATACAATTCGACGCATTTGTTGCGAGGTCGGGGAGCATGTCCACAAAAGCCTCGTCTGAGGTCACTGCGGTGACGGCGTCCTCAAAAGCTTTCAGACTTTCATCTGCACCGCCCGCTCCGTCATTTGCGCCCTCAACAGAGACGGAAAGTGGCTTGCCGAGGATGTACGCGACCTTCTGGTCGACCATCAACGCATGAAAATTATGCACATTGTGGTGATTCGAATTGTTTTCATTGATTATCTTAACACCGCCGCGCTTTATGCCCGCCGGGCTGTTTTCGTCTTCTTCGTAGACGACCGTCTCGCGAAAATCTTTCTGCAGAATGTCCTGCATACCGCGATAATATCGGAGTCCCTCGCATGCCGCCAGATACTCCGGGTCTTCCCGCGCATTTTTAAGCACGGTTTTGATAATCTCATCGTCCGTAGCCGTATGGTGATACGCGAGCTTTTCTCTTATCAAGTCCATATTGTTAATCATTAAGTTACCCTCACATTCTGCTGGTCGTTCTCTGTGGCGTAGCGCGTGGCGTCAATCGTGTGGTTGTCTCTATCGGGATAGTTCGCCTTATAATTGCCGTCCTTATCCCGTTCGAGCTCATACGATGAAAATTCCCGCGCCGCGTTTGGACAGCGGGCGGGATCTATTATTATTTCGTCGAGGTCGCGCAGCCATTCTATGCCGTGCTTCACGCTGTCCGGACCCTTGCGTGCGCCTCTGACTCTCAGGCCATATTCATACATATCCGCTATAGACTTCGGTTCGGCGGAGTCTGCGATAATTTCGCCGGCAACTCCACGAGATTTTATACGGTCGGCGGCAAGTCTGTTGCTCATGCCCGCCGCGTATATCTCGTCGTATATGTACAGCCGCCTGCGCGGCTTGTCATAGTTGCACGATATAAAAACAAACGGGTCAACCGCATAGCCCCAGTCTATGCCGCGCCTGATACGGTCAAACCGCGCAATCTCTTCATTGCTGATGGGTCGGATACTGATGTTCCGGAATACCTCGCCGCCCGTGCCGGTGACTTCCCCGAGAAACTCGTGCCTATATCGTTCCGGCGAGTGCTGTTTCAGGTGCTCCGCCTCCAACAGCAGCGGCGCGCCTATCCAGTCCTGCGGCACAGTCAAATATGTGCTGTGATGTACCAGGCGGTCGGCGCGCTCTACGCGCACCTCATCATTCACCCATGCCCGCAACGACTCGGGGGGATTGTATGAATAAAAAACATCGAATTTACTGCCGCCGCGCATGACCGACTGCAGCACGTTATCAGTTTCCCGCATCCCGGAAAACTGATTCCATTCCTCGAACCAGATATAACGAAAATAGCCGAACGGGATTTTTATGGACTTGACTTTCATCGGATCGTCAAGACCTCGAAACATAATCGTTTGCCCGCTCGGCAGATATGTGATTTTCATCGGACTGACCGTCGCTTTAAAATACTGCGACACACCCAGTTTATCAATAGCCCACAGCATTTGTGCAAAAACGCTGTCCCGCAGCGTGTCTGCAATTTTGCGGAACACGATCGCGTGCGCGTCAGGGTTTTTAATGATGCCGCAGACAATTTCAAGCGATATATAGCTGCTCTTCGTGCTTCCGCGCCCGCCTTTAAGCACATAGTGCGTATGCTGCCCAGCACACACATCGCGATGCACTTCATAAAACGACGGCGCGATTATGTCAGTAAGCCTGACGGCCATATTAGCCGCCTCCTATATCGTCGATAATCTGCGGCGCGTTGACGGAGACTTCGATTCCATCCTTAAACAGGCTGAAACGCTTGCCAAGCAGCTCCGCAGCCTTCAGGCGCTCCTTTTCGTCCGGCGGCTTATCCAGCACCTTTGCCGCCGAGCAGCCGTCACCTTGACCTTCCACAACAACGACGCTCGCCGTGCTGTCTCCGCGCATCACGGCGGTGAGGTACTCCATGACCTCCTGCGCGTCGGCTATCTTTTTCGAGCTCAGCTCATCGAGTTTTGCTTCGATGTAGGCTTTAACATTAGCATTTGTTAGCAGCCTTGACGCATTGGCTCTCGCAGCATCATCCGATTTTATCCGTGGATAAGCAGCCTTGTATGCTCTTGTCGCGTTGCAGTCGACGATATACTCATCTGCAAATCGCCTTTGCTTGTCGGTCATGGGTTCACCTCCGTTCTTGTTCTACACAAACTTTTATACTGGATTACAAATTATAAACAGCATATGAAAAGAGCAGCCCGAAAAGGCTGCCCTTAATATTTTTGATTTACAAAAAAACGAGTTACTGATCGCCTTAAGATATAATCATATACTGCGTCTTTAGGTCGTTATAACGATTATAGTTTATATACATCTCTTTTTGTAGGCGGCCTACTACTATTCCGGGATCAATATTAACTTTTTTTGCAAAGTTCATAATGGCTTTTTCGGAAAAATCGTCTATATGAATGAAGTCATCAAACAAGTCCTGAGGAATAAGAACCTCTTTTGCAAACTCGTCGGCTTCTTTTTCATCATCAGCAGTCGGACCATCTGCCTTGCCAATATGACCGTATATTATGTGCGCTATCTCATGGAAAAGACTAAACCAAAAGCGGTCAGCGTCCCTTCCTCTAACGGTAAGACCCATAACAATTTTATCCCCGGAATAGAATGTGGCTCCGTGTAAAAAAGAGCCTTTAATATGAGGCAAAAAGACAACTGCCACGCCACAATCTGCAAGCAAACTGATCAACCGTTCACAAAATACCTGTGGGTTTTCTACCGTCATATTTCTAATCTCCGGCACAGATTTCTTCAATTTATCAATATTTATCGAATTTGTATGAACCTTCTGCGCCCGTATCTTTGCTTGCTGCGCCCAGGCATAAAGCGCAAAATCCGCTTTACCGCCTTCGGCCAATCTTCGACAAGCAATTCCGGGAATAGGTGTACTGTTAAGAAGCCCTAAATTTGAAAGGCCGAAAAACTTTCTAAGTGCAAAAACCTTTTCTTTGTTGTCTCTGCTGTCAGGCACAAAACCGTTTTTAGCTATTTCTTTATATGGGATATCCTTCAGCAGCTCAATATCTGATTCAATTTGATTTTCGGCTTTTACCTGGGCAAGCTTTTCTCGATACAACGACTCAAGATTATTCCAAAAACGAGCCGGGATACCCAAAACAAATTCTAAGCGCAAAGCGACATCGTTTGTTAACTGTACCTCTCCGTTTATAAGCTTACTGACGTGCTTCTCTGATAGATCCATTCGGTGGGCAAATTCTTTCTGAGTCATTTTTCTGTCTTCCAACTGCTCCTTAATGGTTGCACCTGGTGGAATGGCTATCGTTGTTTTGCTTTTCTCCATTCTGTTCCTCTCCTTTACTCTATACCCTTTCTTGATTTGTTTATATGAATAAAACCATTAATCAATGATAATCTATTATCTCTAAAATTTTTACTATCTTCAACACTCTATCTTTTTCAGTAAAAACCAACCTGTATGGATGCTTTAAATCCATCGCATACATACCATCCATATCACCTTTTAACGGATGGCATCTGCCTATTCCATTAGGAACGAGAGGATTAGGAAGCAACATATCTATCGAATCTGCCGCTGTTATCTGATCTATCCTCAGATGCAAGAGCTGTGCCGTTTCTACATTAAATTTTTTTTGAGCTTCTTCAAAAATCGTACAAACTTTTTCAAGCTTGTGATTTTTATACTCAATCTTCAAACTTTCGCCCCCGTTTATAATATTTACCTATTAGGTAAATTTATGATAGCATTTTTTAGAGAATGTGTCAATATTTAATTAAAAAATAAATCCCCGCTATTTATGACGCCGCGGGGCAGGCGTGTGTGAAAGGGGACATAAAAATGAAGAATAGAATATCGGTAACATTCTTCATCCTAATGCTAACAGAAATGAATTCCTCATTGTCCTCAACTTTGCCGAATATAGCGATAGCAAATATTGCTACAATTCTTGGCGGTGTTATTACCGCCAGTCTTTGCCGCCACATCTTCCCATGTCAGTCCCTCGATAAAGCGCAGCGTGAATATCTGCCGGGTCAGGCTGTCGGGAATATCCGATATGTAGCGCTCAAGTCGGCTGCGCTCATATATGCGCTGCTCGATTTTAGCCTGGATTATAGCTTCGAGATCCGTTATCTCCGCTATGCAGCGTTCAAGCGCAGGCTCAGGGTTAGGGCTATGCGGCATACCGTCGTAGTTCGGCGACCTCGGGCAGAGCAAATTTGCCCGCAGTTCCGCAAGCCTCTCACGGTCAAGCTCTATCTCCTTGTCAAGGTAGTATAGCTGCGACAACTCTTTAAGCGTCATTTAACAGCCTCCTCTCGGGTTTTGTCGTGCTTTTCAATCTCCGGCTTCAGACAATGCCAAAACGGGCACAGCGGTCTCTCCCCGCCTGTTTTAATCAGCCACACACAGTTCTTGTCCGGGCAGATAAATATGTCAGCCACCGCTGTCACCATCCATTTTCGCACCACAGCAGGAGCAATACGCATAAAATTTTTGAAACTGTCGAAATGCCGTCATGCCGCCAGTCTGTCTCGTGTCGTAATATTCCCCACACTCGCTGCACTCGGCGCCCTCGCCGTCCGAAATCGGAATCCAGTATCCATGCCTGACCTCTACCACATCGGCGGCGGGTGCATCTTGCAAGATTTTTATTGCGGCATTCCAGCCGTCCGCATAGCTTTTGTTCTCAAAAACATCTCGGTTGCACAAGCCTATCCCGAGCGCAACACGGTCAATATAATCGCTCATTTTTTTACCTCCGTCCATTTTTGCGCCGCAAGCATATCCGATTTCGGGCACTTCGCCGCATTGCGGACAAGGTTTTAATTCAGCCATTGTTTTCACACTCCTTTAATTAATGCTTGTTCCGCTTCTTCACGGGTGAGAAAAATTGAATTATTTATCGCTCGTACATCAAAAACGACATTTTCAGTCACAAAAATCACTTTGTTTTCGGTATATGTAATTTCATAGATTGTGCTTGTGTATATCCTTACACCGTCAGTTTGATAGATTGTGTCACCCACCTTGCACGGCACCGCGGTTACGCCGTGTTCAAGAAGATAGTCTGCAAGGTAATCGGTGTAATCGGTGAAGCTTCCTGTTTCGGGTTCCGTTCTTTTAGCTTCAATCATCAAATCAATCAGTCGTTCTCTGTCAGTCATTGTCACTCATCTCCTGCACATAACACCACGACTGCGGTGCTTTCTTAATCCAGTTCAAACAACACCACTCCGTATTACATGCCCCATCAACTCTGTAAAACTCTGCTTCTGTTTCACTAATATATTCGTATCCAAACTCACAAAGAGGGCAATACGGCATTTCGGGAGAAACACAAGGTTTTCTAAAATCCTCTAATGTTTTAGGTTTTTTGTAAATTTTGAAGTCAGAGATATGCCAGCCATAAGTCATCTTGACACCAGCGTACTTCACAAAATCATCTCGGCTCAAGCAAGACTCTTTGTTAATATAATCTTTTGTGTTATAGTCAAACGGCGCAATGCTATCACAATCAATGGTAATAATTTTATCGCATACAAACTCACCAATGACTTTACCGCAATATTTGCCCTGAAAATATCCATCACCTTTTCGATAGAAATCTTTAGTGCAGTAGATATAACACTTAAATGGTGTCGTTATTCTCGGTCGTGTTTTTCGCACCTCAACCGTCTTTTCGCCGTTTGCTATCAGTTTGCAGTATTTTGGTCTAACGCTAATCAAAACTTCCCTGTCAGTCATTCTTTTGTCAGTCATTCTTTTCTCTCCTCTCACAATCTCGATAAACTCGATTCAATATCTCGCGAAGCGCATCTTCATACATCATAGTCGTCACTCACTTTCAAAAATCCCATTTCAATGAGTTCTTGACCGCATCGCGGACAGTCGTGCCGGTTATTATCATCTGCCTCGAATATCTTACAGCAGTAATAACATCTCAGGCAGTGTGTTTCCCGGTCACTCGTCCGCTCCCGTATGTAGCGCCTGTTGGTCTCTTCCTGGGTTATTTGTTTCAGCATGGCAGCTCCTCGATTCTCACATAAATTCCCGGCACGGCAGCCCAAAACTTTTCGCTGATCTCCGATGCGACCTGCGCATCGTCCTTCCAAAAGTGCAGGCGGGTCATGCAGTCTTTCAAGACTTTCTCGAGATTGTCCGTATCGGGCTTCGAGGTTTTCCATTCCCCGTCTCTGTACTTAGTCCCTGTATTGCTGAAGCACCATTTGACCATCAGCCTGACCGCGCCTGAATACGATTCCTGCGGAATGTGTTCTGCCAGGTGTGCCGTCAGCTTCCCCTTTGTCGCTTTCAGCTCGGTTGAATCGTACATTATCGCCTTACCGTTTTTGACGGTTATCTTTTTGTCGTGATGCGTTACCGTGGGCGGATGCATCGGCATGAAAAATTCAGTTGTCATTTTCGTTTCCTTTCTTCAAAATTTTAAAAAATTTGCTTTTGTCTAAGGCAGGCGAAAAGTTGTGTGCGGCGGCAGCTTCAAGCCGCCACACTTTACGCCCTTAGACGTCGGACAGACGCAAACGCATATATATCGTAGATATATATGTTTGCGTGCGTCTGTCGCAAACACGGTCTTTTTCCGATTTTGCGGCTCCGAGACGTATTTTCGGTTTTTGACCGTTTTTGCGGCTCCGAGACGCAGAAGCAAAAAACCGACTTTGCGGCTCTCACTTTTTTCCAACTTCACCGTTTTCAATCCAAAATTTTTGTGATTCTTTTAAATGTCTGCGAACCGTATCTTCAGACTTACCCATATATTCCGACAGTTCTTTTACAGTTACTCGACCATCCATATTACAAGCATTAAAAGCTGTTTCAATACTTGCAGAACGATCTCTTTGACGCTCTTTAGAATCTTTTTTGCCTTTGAAATTTTTCTGCCAGGTCTTGTTCCACGCCGGTCTATCATCCTCCAACTTTATGTCCTCCAGCACTCTGGTATCATCTATCCGATGCACGGGGTAATCGAACCAAAGATTGACCGGAGCGAACTTCGGGAACTCACGCAAAGTACCTTCAATTCGCCACGCCGTTCGCTGCTCGATCATATTCCACGAAGCTCTTACTTCGGAGAGCATAAGGTCACGGGATGCCGGAGACAGACTCTCGCCGCACATTTTGAGCAGCTCGTGCGCGGTATTCTCTTCGTCCTGCGACGGTTCCGGCAGCTTGAAGCGGCGCATCCATTTGAGACAGATTTCCTGCTGTGCCTTGTCCTCTTGCTGTTTGCGGATACCGTCGGTTATATCAAGCTCTATGAGGTCGAGCAGCGCGTCGGGGTCGCGGGCGAACACTCCGCTGCCGGACGCTCTGTCCATGCTCCTCTTGCCGCCCTGAGCGCCTTTTGAATGGTGGTGGCAGTAGATTACCGCACACCCGAGTTCGGTGCAGACCTTGTCAAATTGGTTGCAGAAATGCGCCATCTGATCTGCGCTGTTTTCATCGCCTGTGATGATTTTATAAATCGGGTCAATGACAATGGCGATATAGTTTTTCTTTGCGGCGCGTCTGATGAGCTTCGGCGCGAGTTTATCCATCGGAATGGACTTGCCGCGCAGGTTCCACACATCGATGTTATGTAGGTTTTCCGCAGCCCAGCCGAGCGTTGTATAGACATCTTTAAAACGGTGCAGACAGCTCGCACGGTCAAGCTCGAGATTGACATACATTATCTTGCCCTGGGTACATTTGAAGCCCAGCCATTCGCGCCCCTCGGCTATGGCGCAGCACAGCTCTATCAGCGCAAAAGACTTGCCGGCCTTTGACGGTCCTGCGACAAGCATTTTGTGTCCCTGCCGCAGAACTCCGTCTATAAGCGGCGGCGCAAGCTCCGGCAGGTCGTTCCACACATCGGCGACGCTCTCCGGATCCGGCAGGTCGTCGTTTATGCTTTCAATCCATTCTTTCCATTCGTTCCATGAACTCTTGCCGATGTTTGTGTCGAGCAGGTACTGCTTCTTCCCGTTGCGCTCTACGCCTGGCATACGGCTCAATCGGGACGGGTTTTTGTTCTGGCGGTCGATGTCTATGCCGTTTTTCTTGCACACATCATAGAGGTAATCAACACGCTTGCGGTATTCGTCAAAGTTTGCGGCATCGATACGTACAATGGCGTGCAGGCTCTTTCCTCCGCTGTAAACGAGACAGGCAATCGGCAGCTCGAGCTCGCGTATTATCTGGTTTTGATGGGTGATGTCGGTCGTATCGGATTCGACCAGAGCATATCGGAACTCCGTCACATTTTCATTTTTGACGCCTTTGCCGTCCAGAGGATTGAAGCGTATCCACGCCCCCGCCTCCGGCTTGCAGTCGCCTATTACGCGACCTATGTCGCCCTCGCATTTGCTCAGAGCCTCTATAAGCTCTCCCGCAGTCCTGGTATACACGCCTTTCGTCGGCAGGTATTTACTGTCTTTTTCCCAGCTTTCGGTGACATAACCGACCGTCTCCCCCGCCTCAAAGAGCGTTTCGAGATATTTGGTAATCTGCTCTACGGGATTCCATTTGTCGGGAATATTCAACTCCTTGCCTTCAATCCAGCTTTTGTCGACAAGAACAAGATCATCCTTTTGTTCTCCGATAACGCTGTCCCAGTCAAGCGCGCCGTCATCTGCCTGAAAATGCCAGCCGTTATCTTTTGCCATCTGAACGATAGTCCCCGCCGTAACCGGAGCGGCAGAGCCGTTAAAGGTCTGCCACTTCTTTTCACAGTCGCCGGAATGATAGCGCTTGTCCGGTCGGGACCATTCATCCCAGTCATCGCAGCTGTATCCCTCATGCTTAAGCGCCATGCCGACTTCCACCCATTCGGAATATGTGCAAGCAGCCGGGTCTATGTATTTTATCAGCTCTTTCAGGTCGAGCTTTTCTTCTGTCATATCGTCATTGCCTCCGGTTTATAGTCTTTAGGCACAATGCCGCGCGGAACACGCCAATCGTTCGCCGCTATGCGATTTATCATCTTTGTCGCAGCGTCAAAGCTCCATTCGCCTACATGCAGAAAACCGCGGGATTCCAAAAAGCGTATCTGCTTCGGCGTTGTGAGACCTTCTTCGCGGCGCTTGCTGAGGCGGTCAAGCAGAAGCTTTGCCTTACCGGCGTTCTCGATTGCGTCGGGAAATATACCGAGCTTTTCGAGCGTTTTAATCTGTTTTTCCGTCGGCGGAGCACATTCCCACCCAAATGCCGGGACATAGCTTGAAAGATCCTGCGCGGAAATCGACATTTCATACTGCAGCGGGTCGACAAGTCTGCGCTTGCGCTTCCTCATTTCCTTGAGCTGCGCCGCAAGAGCTTCTTCACGCTGAGCGACAACATCGCTCTCCGCTTGCTGCTCGGCAGCCTCAATATCGACCGAACAGCCTGCCGCTTCGATATTCTCCGTCATTTTCTTGGCGACTTCTTCGTTTTCACATATCAGATGAGCAGGATGACAAAGTTCATGGCGCTCTGTATGCCACAAGAAATCGAGTAGCAGAAGATCCTTTTTGCCGGGTGCAAGGCGCGTTCCGCGCCCGACCATTTGACTGTATAGGCTTCTGACCTTTGTTGGTCTTAATACAATGACACAGTCGACTGCCGGACAGTCCCAGCCTTCCGTCAAGAGCATGGAGTTACAGAGCACATTATATTCGCCGCGCTCAAACGCTTCGATTGTCTCCGCTCTGTCCTGACTTCCGCCGTTGACTTCTGCAGCCTTGAAACCGCGCTCATTCAGAATATCCCGAAATTTTTGTGAGGTCTTTATAAGCGGCAGAAACACGACTGTTTTGCGCTCCTTGCAGTTCTTTATCATCTCGTCGGCAATCTGATACGGATACGGATCCAAGGCGTTGTCGATATCGGCCGCCTTGAAATCTCCGTTCTGCATTGCAACTCCCGTCAGGTCGAGATTCAGCGGAATTGTAAGAGCCTTTATCGGCGCAAGATAACCGTCCTTGATAGCCTGCGGAAGTGTGTATTCATAGGCAAGCGAATCAAAATATGAACCGAGGTTGCGCATATCGCCTCTGTCCGGCGTAGCAGTGACTCCTAAGACATGCGCGTCTCCAAAGTGCTCAAGCACGCGCTGATAACCATCAGAAAGGCAGTGATGAGCTTCGTCGATGATTATGGCGTCAAAATAGTCGCTGCCGAACTGTTCGAGTCGTTTTTCTCTCTGTAAAGATTGCACCGAGCCGACGGTTATACGGTACCAGCTGCCGAGGCAGCTTTCTTCGGCTTTCTCTGTGGCGCACATCAAGCCGGTAAATTTCAGTATTTTGTCCGCCGCCTGTTCAAGCAGCTCGCCGCGGTGAGCGAGCACAAGAACCCGCTCACCGTTCTGAACACACTGCTTTGCAACATTAGCGAAAACGACTGTTTTGCCGGTGCCGGTCGGCAGGACAAGCAATGTGCGGTTATTGCCGCTCGCCCACTCGTTGAATATTGCCCGTTCTGCTTCCAGCTGATAAGGTCTCGCGTCCAAGGATTAAAAATTCCCCGGAGTGAAAGCAGGACGCTGAGTGGTTTCGTCCGGCTCAAGAAATTTCTTGACCTCATTGTAATAATTATCGTTGTAAAGCCTCTGCCCTATCTTGCAGCGGCCTTTTGAACCTACAACCTGCGCCCAGTTCATTCTCAGAGGTTCGCCGTGTTTCTTCTGGCCGATACTGATAAAAAACGCGCACACAAGCCCTTCTGTTTTACGCGAGAGGAAAAGATTATGTTTGACGATTGCTGTGCCCTGCGGCGCGTCTATCTGAAGCGTAAGCTCCGCTTTCGGGCAGGCAGACATCTTCTCCGAGCCGTTAAAATAGCCGCGTTCAAAGCTCTTGACGGTGAATTCATATTCCCCTTCCGGCAGAAGTACAAATTCGTTTTCGGCTTCGATTACACTGTCCCAGTCGAGGGCGTCGTTTCTGTTGGTATTGTAGTTTTCGTTCATAGTTAATACTCCTTTTTATTTAAAATTTTCTTATATGATTGACGATGATATCGTAGACCTGCTCCCATGCGCCGATAAGGCAGCCGTTAATGAAAGCTTCGCCATAATTGAGAATCGGTGTGTCGGCAGTGAAGTAACCTTTCCACGCTACCGCACTTCTAAGCTCATCTTCGGTAACGTTGTTCGCCGTCATGAGTTCACGCAGCGCTGCCGGTAAGCCAGAACTCGGTTCAGTGTTCTCAGTGTTCGGGGTAGGCTCATCGGCATCGGCCGTAAACTCGTCGATTTTTGCCTTGAGCTCCTCTATGCTTTTTTTCGGCGGGTCGGGCAGCGCATTCGTCTGCGGCTTATCTTCCGGCGCCGCTGCGACATATGCACCGGAAGACGGAATAAACGGTGCGATGACGCTGAAATCGAAATCGACCTCGTCCGGCAGCCCGTATCTGTTCTTCGCATCCCAGCAGGGATGATGATTGGTATACATTACCCTTCTGCCGCCCTGTGCCTTTCTGCTATCGGTCTTCTCGTCCTTTATCACGAACGTCTTATAATTGACGAAGAGAACCGTGTCTGCCCATTCTTTTACGATCGGCGCGACATTTTTTGAAAGTTTCATCTCCCAGCGGTCGTATGCGCCGAGCTCGTCCGGCTGCTCAAACTTACGCATTTTGGCGTGAGCGGTCAGCACGACGTTAATACCTTTTGATATAACCTCATTGAGCAGGTCAAGAAGTCTGCCGAACTCTTCGTAGAGCTTTGTATAGCCCTTGCCGTATCCGAAGTCCTCAATGCTCTGTTTGTGATTTACGGAACATATATGATTACTTGCAAGCTGCTCTGCCCAGTCCGCTGTGTCGATGACAAGCGTCATACACAGTTCGGGGTGATCGCGAACATATTTGACCTCTTCGAGAAGCATCGTCCAACTGCTCGGTTTGTCAAAACGCTTAACGTTCAGCCTCTTTGTGCTGCCTTCCGTGTCGATGAAAATCGCGCCCGGGAACTTGGAAGCAAAGGTTGATTTGCCGATTCCCTCCGGACCGTAAACTATGACCCGCTGTGCATCTTCGATTATTCCTGATGTTATGTTCATTAAAACTGTCCTGCCTTCCATGCTTTTTTAGTCTCCGTCGGTTCGTTCACCACATATCCGTCCTCTATAAGGACACTGCATTCATCGCCGGTGCTGACCCTCGTTGCTATCGCCTGCAGCCCCTCAGACTCAAGCCATTTGCCGAACTCAGCAAGAGTGTCAAGATCCATCTGCTCGAGCTTATCAAGCAACACAAACCCGCAACTGGGGTTGAGCTTGCGCACGATGGCCGTGGAAACCTTGAGCTGATCCGCTCCGGACATATTGTCCCACTTGAAGCCGTTGTATGTCAGCTCGCCATCCTTGACCGACAGCCCCGGCAACGGAAGCTGTGCGGACTTGAGCAAGTCGGTTTTCTTTTGCCTGACATCTTCAAGCTTGTTTGTCAGCTGGCTGTACTGAGTCTGATACGCTTTCGCATCCTCTTCCGCTTTCTCTTTTTCAAGGTTGGCACGGATTTTAATGTTGATTTTCTCAACATTTTCAATGTCCTCTTCAAGCTCGGCGGTGCTCAGATCCTCGAGGTGCTCCGTCTCCATGTGCGCGATTCTGAGGTCATCCATAAGGCTCTGCTGCTCCGTCATAAGACGTTGAAGCTCAGCCTGGATTCCGTTTATTTTGCTGTTGACGGCGTCATAGTGATGCTGTATCTCGGCGGCTCGGTCACGCTTACGCTTATTCTCGGCGTTATGCGCCATAATACATTGCTGCTGTTTGATAAGCTCGGATGCGGAAATCAGCTGCTCCGGTACATCCGGATACTCCGTCATCTCTCTAGCATACTTGAGTTTCTGATCGGCTATCTGTCCAATCATGTGGCGCTTGTTGTAGAGCTCCGTCTCGTCGTGCTCAAGCTGTGCGAGCCTGTCTCCAACGCCGATTATGCGCAAAAGTGTGTTGGCTTTTTCCTTGTTTGATGCGGTCATGAACCTCGGCAAATCAAGCGCAAGCTGAGAAATAAACTCGTTTATAAGTTGCTGACCGCCTTTTCTGCCGGTAGGGTCTGTGACCTTCAAGGTGCTGTTCTTCCCGGTGCGCTCCACTATGATGCCGCTGTCCATTGTGATTTTGAGATTGGGCGGCAGTACAGAACCCTCACGCTGTGGCTCTGACGGACGAAATCTATCGCCCCCAAGCGCCCATGCAATGCTGTCGAGCACAGAGGTCTTACCCTGACCGTTACGCCCGCCTATCACAGTCAGACCGTTTTCGGTGGGCTCGATTTTGACCGCCTTAATACGCTTTACATTCTCGAGCTCAAGGCTGTTTATCTTCATTTGACATTAGTCTCCCTTCGTGTTATCATGATGTTGAGGTTTTACCTTTGCCGTCTTCGCTGCCCACTCAGCGTTGGCGGCTTTTATAATATGCGCAGTAATCGTCTGTCGGCGGTGATTCGCGAAAGATGCCGGTCTCGTGGGTGTACATGCACGCTGTGCCGTCCCAGTCGCCGCACGGAGCTGCCATGCGTCTGCGCCAGTCACAGCTGTTGCAGACCGCCATTTTGCGCCACGGGTCACGCCCGCGCTTCGGTGTCGGTGTTGGTGCTGACACGATTACTTGCTGCCGCCGATGGTCGGTCAAGCCGGCGAGATAATCAATTGACACATCAAAATACTGCGCTATGTTCACCGCCATCGGCAGCGACGGACAGCTCTTGCCGCGCATATATGCCGATACCATGTTAGGCACAGTGCCGAGTGCCGCAGCAAGGTCTTTCTGCGTGACTTTCGGCACGCTTTCGCGCATCAGGTCTTTTAGCCTGGCAGCAAGGATCTGCACATCGAACGGGCTTTTAGTCGTCTGATTTCCCATTGCGTTTTGTCTCCTTTCTGTTTAAAATTTTTGCTTTGAGGTCGTCCTCGAAGGCTATGAGCTTGTCCTCTTTGACAAATCCATAGATGATAAGCACGACCGCGACAAATTCAAAGACTGTTTGAATTGCAAATTTAAGTGCCATTGTTAAACCTCTCTTTCTTTCAATTCACCGCTCAGTCATCAATCCGATATCCCCGCGCTTGAACTGCTCAAGCCGGTCAAGCCTAATGTAGTACGAGTACGACCCGCTCGGATTTTTGATCGCGATACAGAAGGTGCATTTTCCCTCCCTCGCGAGCAGACGGATCTGATGCGGCGGTATGTAGATAACCTCTCTCAGGTACATTGACGCCTCGTCGACTGACATAAGTGCCATTTTTTTACGCATGGTTTTTGTCTCCTTTCACGAGAGCGCTTTCAAGAAGCGTTCTTTTCCTTTTACGGTGATAAGCATCTGAACACCTGTCCAGTCGGTCTTATCGTTGTATGTCTCCTTGACGGTGAACAGCCCTGAATCGACATGCTCCGCATAGGGCATCAGCCTGCCGCGCTTGTCGCGGTAAATGTACTTGTGGTCTATAAGCCACTTTACGAAGTCGTTCTGCTTCAGCCCGAGAAGCTTTGCTGTCTCTCTGACACCGGTAAGGCTCTCGCGGTCGCACAGACCGTCAAAATATTCCGCTTTTGGCTGCATAATGGCGTTCTGAACCGAGAGGTTAGCGTTTATAGTCTTGAATCTCTCAAGCCTTTCCTCAGCCATTCTGAGAGCTCTCGACATCACCGCTTCGGGTGAGTTCCACTCTCTTTCAAGCTGCAAGAAATACTGTCTCGCCTGCTTGCCTTTCTCGTTGCGCTGAAGCATACAGATTTCTTTTGCCATGTCGATTGTGAGTTGTGCGTCGGTTGCCGGTCTACCACCGGTACTTTCGGACAAAAATGTCTGAAAGTCCGCGCCGTCTGTAAAACCGTATTCGCACATTCTCGAAAACCACTTGTTAAAAGGTGTTTCCACTTCAAGAAATTCGTGGAGGTCTCTCGCTAAGACCGTCGGTCTGTCGCTCTCATAGTTGATTTTGATTAACTCGTTCATTTACAAAGCTCCTTTATATTGACTTTTAGTCTTGAAATTTATATACTAAAAACAAAAAATGTAGAGGTGTGTCATGAAAGTTTCTAAAACAACGAATGTTACTCTCCCGGCATCTGCTTCCTGGAGAATTGAAAAATTTTCATTGCTTGAACTTTTTAAGACTATTGAAGATGAGTACACCGCACTGATTCCGGCATCGGAGAATTATCGAACTACCGTAGTCGTCTGTCGCGACATAAGCGACGAGACAAGGTACACTTTAGAGGAATTTAAGAAGCACTTTTCAGACAGTACGCCTTTTAAGTCTATAACTCTTCTGTGTACCAACGCACTCGAAGGGTCCGCGTACCTTTATCTTGATACCGAAAGCATTCTGTATAAGACTCCATATCAGTGCTACATTTCAATTTCTTCCTCAAGTCTCACAGAAGCAGAAGCAGAAGATTTTTTAAAGAAGATGACAGCTCTTGCTATTTCGTTTTTATCGGAAACAAATGCAGCGCAGAACATCGAAGATTCCCGCATCCAACAGGCACCTGCTTCAAAGACTCAAGAGGAATCATGCAGTGGTGATGATGACAACGCAAACCACGATCACCCAAACAGCAAGCGCCACAAGAAAAGGGCTGCATTCTGGGATTTCGCCAAAAAATTGGGATTGCTTATCACCATTGTGGGTGGCATTATTACCATTCTTTCTTCTTTTGGCTTTCGCAGTTGCACGCAGCACAATGATAATTTGAAAAACCAAACATCCAGTGTTAATAGCGAAACAGATTTTACCTAACACCATATAGTCACACCCCCCTCTTTCGACTTCCGGGCGAGTAGTTGCCGCTGCTCGCTCAGAAGCTTTTTTATTTGCTTCTCAAACTTTGTCATGGTCATCTCCTTTCTGCGACCCTCAAAGGTCGAGTATTTTGAATGACCCATCGCGCTCAAAAGTCGCTTTAAAAGCGACTCAATGGCCAAAAAAATCGACGCTGGATTTTTGATGTCGAGGATACTTATCATAGCCTCTATCTCGTTGCTGTTAAGAACGCCTTTGTTGAGCTTGCGATTAAGCGTAGCTTCATGAATTCCCATTCGCTTCGCTACATCCGCCTGGGTCATCCCGTGTGCTCGTATTAAGCCTTTAATTTCATCCGTAGCTATCATATTTTCACCTCCTTGGTCGCTTTTTACGCTACTATACTAACATTCAAAAGAACACTTGTCAAGCGTTTTTGCAATATTTTTTCGCTTTTTAGTTGACTTTTGCCGTAAATCTGCTACAATGGTCATGGAGGTGCGAGATATGTCTTTAGGTAATAATATAAAATATGCACGAAAGGCCGCTGGCTTAACACAAGAGGATATTGCCAGAGAAATCGGCGTTTCCAAACAAACTGTCCAAAAATACGAGAGCGGCATCATCACCACTATCTCATCCGATAAAATCGAGATTATCGCGAAATTGCTCAGAACTACACCGGCTAAATTGATGGGCTGGGAAGACAACACATCAGCACAATCATTTAAACTTTTTTCTCCCAATGTAACTGATGACGTGGTTACCTTTCCGGTTCTTGGCAGCATCGCTGCGGGGTACAATGAGATGGCTATAGAGGACTGGAGCGGAGAAACAATAGATGTCCCGCGCTCTTTTCTCAAGGGACGAAGCAAATCCGACTTTTTTGTTCTCAAGGTACACGGCGATTCAATGTATCCCATATACCACACCGACGATAAAGTCCTCATTCTTCGGCAAACCTTTGTCGAGCGCAGCGGAGATGTCGGAGCCGTTATATATGATGGAGAATGCGCGACGCTTAAGCGTGTCGAAATTTTTGACGATATGGTGAGGCTCAGTCCGCTTAATCCTTCCTACCCACCCAAAGAATTGACAGGCGCAAATCTCGAGCAGTATCACATCATCGGCGTTCCTTATCTCCTCGTGAGAGAGATAATTAAAAACTAATTAAGAAAGCAGTCGCCCATCTGAGCGCGGTTAGATGAGGAGCAAAGTACAGATTATTGTAAAATTTTTTAATGTTCTAAAAATATATTGAATATTTTAGCCATTTGGGCGTAAAATCTTGTTGTAACTGTGTTTCAGTTACATTAAAGGGGCTGTTTATTTTTTGAGTCAGATTGAAAAATTGGTAGAGCGTTTTTTGAGTATTCCTAACGACTTAACTTATAAGGAGTTGGTTAGTGTTCTTTCTTACTTCGGATATAAAGAATTCAACTGCGGCAGCACTTCTGGCTCTGCGGTTCGCTTTGTCGACGAAAATAATAATATTATCAATATGCATAAGCCACACCCACAAAAGATAGTAAAGCGATATGCTATAAAAGATGCTATAGCTAAATTAAGAGAGGATGGAAAACTATGAAGGAGAATATAATGGAGTACAAGGGTTATTACACCGCCGTGCTCTATGATGCAGAAGACCAGGTTCTGCACGGAAAAATTGAAATGATAAACGACCTGGTTACATTTGAAGCCGAGCGTGTTGATGAGGTTGAAAGTGCTTTTCACGAAGCCGTAGACGATTATTTGGAAATGTGCAAGGCATTATCCAAAGAGCCTCAGAAGCCGTGCAAAGGACAATTTAACATAAGAATACGCCCCGAACTGCACCGACAGGCCGCAATAGAGGCATTAAAAGCAGGCATATCATTGAATCGTCTCGTCGAAATATCTATTGAAAAAGTAATTGCTGATGGGCAAAGCGATGTTATTGATGAAATAAATGCATCTGAGCGAAGGATCAAAGAGGCCGTCATAGATGCCAACAGTTCCCTTTGGAGCAACCTTACCAACACTAAAAAACTTTTGTCTTTGGAGGTAAAACAATGAACCTTTCAGATTATCTTAATGACAATCCCGCCGTTGCACTTTGCGCTGTTGATGTTACGGATGACAGCGTTCTCAGCACACTGCCTTCACTTCAAATAAGTATTGGCGACACCGTTGACATCGACACAGCAGATATCCCGGAGAGTCAAGTATCTGTTATATATTCAAGGCACGTTTCCGCAACACCGGAACCACTCATTTCAATAAACATCTCGTTTAGGATTATATGCACTATGAATGAAGAGGGAGTGAAGCTCAGCAAAAACGATGTTTTAGAGCTGCTCAAAGCAGATAAAACAATAATATCTATGTGCGCCGCAAAAGCCTCTTTACTTCTTTCTCAGCTGACAACGCTTATGGCTGGCAACACACCTATTGTTACTCCCCCAACATTTGTAGCTAATAATGACGATTAATTAAATAAAAAAGAACCCCCGGTGTTCCAGCACCGAGGGCTCAGGCATCAACACACACCATGCGTATAGAGTGGATTGATATATTTATTATATCACCCGCTCTGAGGAAACACAAGTAAAGGAGCGGATTTTTTAATGACAAAGCGTGAAAACGGCGAAGGCAGCGTATATAAACGCAAGGATATCAAGCGGCGTCCCTGGGTCGTCGCGTTGCCGGCAAGTTATAGCCTGGACGAGCAGGGCAAGATGATTAAAAAGCAGGAAATCCTCGGGCACTACGCATCGAGCAAAGAGGCAAAAGCTGCTCTGGCTCACTACCTCGAACACCCGGTCACAGAGATAAACATGACCGTTGATGATTTGCATATGATATGGCTATCCCGCCCGGAGTATAAAAACATATCCAAACAGTCCCGGGATTGCTACAACGCCGCCTGGAAGAAGATTCCCGAAGATGTAAAGGCTATCAAAATGCGCGAGCTGAGAACGGAAGACATGCAGAAATGTATCGATGCATACAGCGCACAAAGCGGCACTTCGCTCTCGTATATAAAAATCACATTTTCGCGTCTTTATGCGCTTGCGTTGGAGAGAGACATTTGTTACAAAGACTATTCCAAATTCGTTAAGCTCCCAAAGAAAAAGAAAAATGAAATACATCCATTTTCCGCTGAAGAAGTGGAAAAGATAAAGGCTGCCGCACAAGCTAATGTCCCATACGCCGATATCATTCTCATCCTGATTTACACGGGATTTCGTATTTCTGAACTACTCGCCCTTACTCCGGATGATTACATAGCGGATCAAGCCTTGCTCATAGGTGGTCTGAAAACCGAAGCCGGAGAGAATCGTCATGTTCCCGTTCTGCCGGTGATTAAGCCGTATATAGAAGCACTTGTAGCAAAGCAAGGTAAAAAAATAGTATGTCGTGATGACGGCGAGGGATACAGCTCGAGCTACATGCGTAAAAAGTACTACGACTGCCTTGAAGAGATAGGAGTTAAGCGTCTATCCCCCCATTGCTGCCGAAAAACATGTGCAACAATGATGGTAGAAAGCGGTGTATCACCCGAAGCTACACAAATGATTCTTGGGCACGAAGAATACAGCACGACCTTAAAATACTATGCACTTGTATCAGACAAAACTCTTCATGAGGAAATGGCGAAGATATCTTAAAATCCGTAGTAATCCCGTAGTAACGCTCGACTTTTGTTTAGTGTTTATCGGCTACCACGCACATCCAAGCTACTATATGTTGTGCTTTTCTCCGCAATTTGCTATGTGTATGTACTACATATTTGACTTTTAATCAAGGTGTCCGGAGTTCGAATCTCCGATGGATCACCAAATACAGGGAAGCCGCCTTTGGGCGGCTTTTTTGTTTTTAGATTTTTTAAAATTTTGTGTTGACAAAGGTATTTTTTGTGTTATGATATAGGTGTGCTATGACAGACAGCACACCTATTCTGATTTTGGTGCACTGCGGCGCGCCGGAATCAAAAAGAAAGGAGAATCGCTGTGGTCTTAATCGACAAGCAGAGCCGCGTGCCGGCATACGAACAGATAAGGAATCAGCTGCTGACTCTTATCCTTGTCGGTACATTCGCTCCGCACTCGCAGCTGCCGTCAATTCGATCCATCGCAACCGACGCCGGCGTGAACATAAACACGGTCAAAAAGGCGTTCTCCGACCTTGAATCCTACGGTGCGATATACACCGTGCCCGGAAAGGGAAGCTTCGTCAGCGAAAAGGCTTTCAAGAACGATTCGGTGCACGACACGGCGGTGTCCGAAATTTCGGACGCCATCTCTGCCGCCCGCGCCAAGGGACTCAAAAAGCAGGAAATTATCGACATACTCAATGAAATCTACACTCAGGAGGAAGAATTATGATTGAAGTAATCGGCGTTACAAAACGGTTTCAGGACTTCACCGCCATTCAGAATCTTTCGCTGAAAGTCGAAAAGTCGTCAATATACGGGCTTGTCGGCTACAACGGCGCGGGCAAAACAACGCTTCTTAAGACGGTCGCCGGAGTCTACAGAGCCGACGAGGGCGAGGTCAAAATATTCGGCGAGAATGTTTTTGACAACGCAAAAGTGAAGCAGAGACTTTTCTATGTCCCCGACGACCTCTATTTCGAGCCCAACGCGACTATCGAGAGCATGGGCAAGTTCTACGCGGGCTACTATCCCCGCTTCAGCTTCGACACCATGCACAAGCTCTCAAAGGTATTCGGGCTTGACACGAAGAAGAGCATACGCGGCTTTTCAAAGGGCATGCAGAGGCAGGCGGAGATAATCCTCGGAATGTCCACGATGCCCGAGGTTATCCTGCTCGACGAGAGCTTCGACGGACTCGACCCTGCGAAGAGGAACCTCATCAAGAATCTTCTGCTCGAATACATGGCGGAGGAGGAATGCTCGGTCATAATCTCATCCCACAATCTCCACGACCTTGCGGACATGTGCGACCACATCGCGCTGATAAACGGCAAGAGCATCGTTATGGACTGCTCGGTCGACGACATCAGCGGCTCGCGCTGCAAGTTCAGGCTGGTCTTTGACCGCGACCTCGAAGAGAGCGACTTCAAGGCGCTCGACATCAAGCACTTCTCGAAGGACGGAAAGATAATCACTCTGAGCGCCAACGGCGACATGGACGAAAACGAGAAGAAGCTTCAGGATATGAAACCGCTGATGATCGAAAAATTCCCGCTCACGCTCGAAGAGATCTTCCTCGAGGAGATGGAGGGCAGCGACTACGACTTCAAGGACATCTTCGGCAAGACCGAAGAGAAGAAATGAGGTGGAACAGATGAAGAAAAAATATAAGAACACTTTCTGGTTCTCCGTCGCGCACGCGATGAAAAAGAACTTCATTCTCCCGCTGCTGACATTTGCAGTGAGCATGTTTTTCTATCTCACCGGCTTCTGCTGGGATGTATTGAGAGAAGCAAAGAACAAGGCCGCTATCACCGGTCAGGACGTTATGAAGTTAATGCGCGAAGCGTATGAGGTCTTTATCTTCGACTCGGAGCGCGCGGCATATGAACCGCTCATCTCGTTCTACCCCGCTCTGCTCGTTGTGATATCGCTGTTAGTCGGCGTTTTGCTGTTCAGATTCGTTACCAATAAAAAGACCGTCAACGTCTACTACAGTCTCGGTATCAAGCGCGCCGACCTCTACACCGCGCGTCTTCTTGCGGGCGTGTTCATGATGCTCGCGGCGGTACTCGTCCCGCTCGCTGTTTCGCTCGGGCTCAACCTCCACTATTTCGGCTCGTCCGTCATGCTCTGGCGAACCTTCCTGTTCTATGCGGTGCACAACGTGATATGTGTGCTCGCCGGTCTTACAATATCGGCGGCGGTCTCGAGCTGCGTGGGTACGGTTGTTGAATCGCTTGGCTTCTCAGCCGTTCTCGCGGCGTTCCCAAGCGTTGTGACAATGTGCGTGAACTACGGCGTTCCCGCAATTCTCAACGGCGCACCCGCCATAACTTACTATGGCATATATCCTGCTGCGTCAAGCTACGGGGAGCTGCACTTCGACATAACAGACTCCACCATGTTCGGGCGCATCATCAGTCACATAAATCTGCTCATGCTCAACAGAAGCTCTTTTATTAACTCATCTTCCGTTGAAGCTATGACAAAAGAGGCGGCAAAAAAATGGGCCGCGCCATCGCTGACTCCCTATATTCTCTGGGCAGTTCTCATCGCCGCGTTCTTCGTGTTCGGTCTGTTCATGTTCAAGCGCAGAAAAGCCGAGATATGCGGATTCCCCGGAAGAAGCACCGTTCTCAACTTCGTACTCTGCATGATTGCCTCTTTCGGAGTGGCCTCGCTGGTGCTGTACTTCGTGACTTCCGAAATACCGCAGATAACAACCTGGATGATTATAGTCGGGCTGATGATAATCAGCGTCATAATCTTCCTGATATTCGACATTATTCTCCACCTGAGCTTTAAAGCCATAAAAAAGGACTGGAAGATAGGTCTCGTCCACGCCGGGCTCATGACGGCGTTCCTGCTCTCGCTCTACACCGGATTCTTCGGCTACAGCAGCCGCGTGCCGGATATTCAGGATATTGACAGTGTATCTATCTCCGCCCCCAACGCGCTGATGGGCAGCTATCAGCTCGGGCGTGAGCTTGGCAACAGCTACAGTACGGACAGATATTATTCCGATGTATACTCAAATTACTACTATGTCAGCAACCGCTCGGTTTCCCTCATCGAAAACTTCAAAGACAAAGATGATATAAACACCGTGCGTGAAATACACAAGGCCATGATAAAAGCCGGAAATATCCACAGAGTCAACACAAACTCCGACAACTATTCAAAGAGAATAACCTGCCAGAGCGTTGTTATAAGATACAAGCTCAAGAACGGACGCGAGCTTGTCAGAGTCTATGAATATGTTCCGCTGACAAACTATCCGACACTCTATACTCTCGAAGACACCAAGAACTGGAACAACAAGATAAAAGACGAACTGCTCAACATCGACTCGGAAAACATCATCCCGATAGTTTTCTCTGCTCAGATGGACAACCAGATAGCTGTTGACGAAGAGCTGACGGCAGGTCTTGCGCGCGCGATATACAACGATATAACCACGCTTAGCTCCGACAAGTTCCTGACAAGCAACGCCAAATACCTCGGCTCGGTTGCATTCTGTGTCAAGAGTCAGGGAGAAGATTACTCGATGTATGAGTCATCCGAATATGTCAATGCAACTTCAGTGACAGACGAAACCGTTGAAGAAGAAGTTATACCGCGCCAGGAAATTGTTGACGCACTTTCGTCCCATGGTCCGGCAAGCAGACATCTCGCGCTCAGCTGTGGTTTTTCGGTAGTTCCGATAACCGAAGAAATGACAAACACGATAAGCTTTCTCAAGGCTCACGGACTCTATGAAAAGCTCAGCGACGAGTCGCCGATAGTCAGCGCAAGAATAGCAGACATGGGCAAAGCCACATCCTCAGACGATATGAGATACGGTTTCGCCTATTCCAGCCCGATTTTCAACTCGTTCTGGGACGACGGAAAGTCAAAGCCATATTCAAAGAAGGACTCTGACGGCTATGAATATGAAGTTAGCAGCTACACCAGCGGCGACTTCATGCCGAAGGATTCAAAGACCGTCACCGACAAGGCGACGCTCAAAAAGCTCGCCGCCAACGCCTACGGCTACCGCTTCGACCTCACGGGCGGATACCTTGTCGAATTCAAGCGCGCGAACGGTTGCCTTACGATAATGTATGTTCCGAAAGGACGCATCGAGCTGAATCTCGGCACGGGCAAATAAAATCAAATCGGCGGCTGTATTTAAAAAGGTACAGCCGCCGGAGAAAAATATCGGGAGGGAGAAAGGGTGAACAGAACAAAAGACGGCTTTAAAAATCCGTTTGGCTTCACGGTCGCACACGCGATAAGAAAGAACTTTGCTTTTCCGCTCGCGGTTTTTGTAATGAGCTTGGCGCTCTACCTCAGAAGCTTTTTCGGCAGCGACAAGATAAGACAGCTTACGGCGCTGAAGAGCGGCGGCTCGGCGACGTTGGAGCTTCTGCGCGAATCCGGAAAATTTTTAATAATCGGCGGATCTGACAATTATATGCTGACGGATATTCTCTATTTTTACACGGCGGCAGTCGTTGTTCTCTCCGCCGCGCTGGGCATAATGCTTTTCAGATTCGTCTCAAGCAGGGCAAAGAACAACATATATTTCAGCCTCGGCATCAGCCGCGCGGGTCTGTTTTCGGCGCACTGGCTGGCGGGAGCGGTCATGCTCGAAGCGGCCGTGCTTCTCCCGCTCGCCTTTTCGGCAATGCTGAACCTTATCTACTTCGGCTCGTCCGTCATGCTCTGGCGCGCGCTGCTGTTTTACGCCGTGCATATGACCGTGACGGCGCTTGCGGGATTCTCTGTTGCGGCGGCAGTCTCCGTCTGCGTGGGAACCGCAGGCGAATCGGTACTGTTCTCGCTCGCATTCATAGCGTTTCCGAGCGCTGCTGTATATTTTCTCAATAACGCGGTACCGCATCTGCTCTTCGGCGCGCCTCACAATTCAAACTACGCACTCTATCCGTCGGCGAGTCACAACCAGGATATCAGCATGGCCCTCTCCCCTTTCGGGCGCGTGCTGTCGCGTCTAAATCTGCTCTCGCTCAACAACGACGTATTCATCCGCTCGGGCTCGTTGGTCTCGGCCGACGGATTCTCTAAAATCACCGCAGACGAGCTGAAAAGCTGGAGCGCACCGTCGCTAAAGCCATACATACTTTGGGCGATACTGACCGCCCTGCTGTTCGTTTTCGGGCTTTTGATGCTAAAGCGCAGGAAGGTGGAGATATGCGGCTTCAGCGGCAGGAGCAAGGCTTTAAACTTTTTGCTGACCGCCATGCTCTCTGTTTCCGCAGGCTCGACTATCGTCGCCGTTAATTTTTATTTTTCGCAAATCACCGACAAGCAATATCTTATAACGGGCATAACAACCGTGCTTTTGAGCGCTGTTATATTCGTGGTTTTCGATATTATGCTCAATCTCAGCTTTAAGGCACTCAAAAAGGATTGGAAATACGGGCTTGTCCATGTGGCTCTCGCGGTCGCCGTTATGCTCTCGCTCTACACCGGGTTCTTCGGTTACAGCAGCCGCGTGCCTGATACCGACAGCATCGAGAGCGCATCGGTATCCGCTCCGGACATACTCCTCGGAAGCTACCGCACAAGAGCAGACGAGCTCAAATTCAACGCAAACTCCGGCTACTATCTCGCCTTCGACGAGGACGGAAACCCGGTTGGCATAAACAGCGGCTGCTACTATCGCAGCAACGCCGACGAAAGACGCATAATTATCGACGGGTTCAAAAGCGAAAGCGACATTAACGCCGTGCGCGAGCTGCACAAAAGGCTCATCGCCTCGGGCAGAAAAGTTGTTTCAAGCAGCGAGGATTATTCCGAAAGAGCCGTGCGCAGCACTGTTATTATAAAATACAAGCTCAAGAACGGACGCGAGATAACAAGAGAATATCAGACAGTCGGGCTCGGCGACTATCTCTCGCTCTATTCAATAGAGAACACCGAGAACTGGAACAACAAAATCAAAAACGAGCTGCTGAACATAAACAGCGAAAAAGTATTCTCCGTTCTCTTCTCGGGACAGATGGACAAAAAGACCGTCGTTGACCAAAAATTTACACGCGGACTCGCCCGCGCGATATATAACGACATAACCGCTCTGGGCGCGGACAGAATACTCTGCTCCGACTCAAAGTGGCTCGGCGCTATGGCCCTCTATCACGACATAGCGTCGGACGGAGTCGAAGCCGTGACGGCGACCCAAGCTCAGGCGGAAGTCCCCGATATTGATGATATTGACACGCCGGCAGACGATGTTCGCAACGCTTGGAAAGCCGGAAACTACGGCGAGATGATGACCAACGGCTCGGAATACGGAGATTTCGGCAAGTTCAAATCCGTTATTCCGATAACCGAGGAAATGACGAACACCGTTGAATATCTAAAAGCCCACGGGCTCTATGACCTGCTCGTTGACGAATCGCCTATAGTCGCCGTCAGAGTGGCGGACATAGGCAAGCTCACCGTCGACGCGCTTGAATACACCACGCCGATATTCAACGCTTTCTGGGACAACGGCAAATCAAAGCCGGAAACCGACCGCGAGACCGGAGAACAGATAAGCACATACACGAGCGGCGACTACATGCCGAAAAATTCAAGGGAATTCACCGACGGCGCAACGATAAACGCACTCGCCGAAAACGCCTACGGCTACAGATTCGACCTCACGGGCGGATATGTTGCCGAGTTCAGACGTGCCAACGGATGCAGAACGATAATGTATATCCCGAAAGGGCGCGTCGAACTGAATCTCGGGTAAATATAAAAACTCCCTTAAACACACATAGCCCCGGGCTTCACGGAAAATCTGTGAAGCCCGGGGCGGTTTTATATGCATGAAAAAATGCGACCCCGAAGGATCGCATAAGTTCAGCTTTCAGATATTACTTGTCATGTATTAAAGGAAGAGAAGAAGCAGGGTTGCAACGAGTGCGAGAACGAAGAAAGAGATAGCGATGATCTTCGTGATAAGCACAAGCTTCGACTCCATAGTCCTGCTCTTGTTCTTGCCGAAGAAAGTCTCTGCGCCGCCTGCGATAGCGCCGGAAAGGCCGGCGGACTTACCCTCCTGAAGAAGGACGAGAACAATAATAGCGACCGAAAGAAGAATGAGGACTATGCCCAATATAATCTCATGTACTGCCATGAAGTTGACCTCCAAACATAAATTGCTAAAATATTTTAGCATATACTTTAATATATTTCAATAGTTTTTATAAAAAGTTTTGCAATATGCGTAAAATTCCTTTGTTCGGATGTATTATCCCGCGGAGAAAGCGCAAACTACTCTCAGCGGCAAAAGTCCGAAGTTAATGCGTTTGCAGGGCTTTTCCCGCCGACCGTTTTGCGGGGAAGCCTTGCAGACGGTCTTTTTTATATTCCAAATTCAAGCTGCTCGCCCTTGTCCTCGGCGCTGAGCAATGCACCTGCGGCGGGCAGGTTCTTTGTTTTATATCTGTACGCCTTGGCGAACTCCCCTTCTTTATACGCGCGGACGGTCATAACTTTCTGACCCTTCTTGAGGCTCATAACGCCGACTCCCTGAGTGTCCTTGGTAGTCTTGGGCGAGATTGCGCCGGTGTTTATCAAAAGGTGTCTGCCCGCGGAAGAGATTATAACAAGCTCGACATCGCTTTCGATATGGAGCATCGCCGCGGCGGGCGATTTGTCTGAATAAGCCTTTATGAGCTTCTTGCGGTTCGTCTTTGTCTGATAGGCGGAAAGCTCGACCTTCGCCGCCTTTCCGTTTTCAAAGAAGAAGAGCATATGACCCGAATAATCCGAGGTCACGACCATATAGACCGCCGTCTCGCCCTCGTCCATGCCGAGCGTGCTCGCCACATAATCGCCGAGTGCGCTCGCCTTTGTCTCCTTGAAGTCGTTGACGCGAGCCTTGTAGACCTGGCAGCGGTTCGTGAAGAAGAGAAGCTCTTTTGCGTTATCCGTAACCACGGTCTGGGCGAGCTCATCGCCCTCCTTGAACTTCTGCTCGCTGCTCATGCGCAGAGACTGCGGGGTTATCTTCTTGAAATAGCCCTGCTTCGAGAAGAAGAGCGTCACGGGATAATCGGGTATCTGCTCCTCCTCTTCCTCCTCTGCGATATCGGAGGCGTAGATAATCTCCGTCTTTCTCGGCTTTCCGTATTTCTTGATAACTTCCTCGAGCTCGCTGATAATTATCGCGCCGACTCTGCCGCGCTTTGCGAGGATATCCTCAAGATCGGCAATGAGCTTTTCAAGCTCTTCGATATCCTGCGTGCGCTTTAAGATATATTCGCGGTTCAAATGACGAAGCTTTATCTCCGCGACATACTCCGCCTGGATGCGGTCGATTCCGAAGCCTATCATGAGGTTCGGGACGACCTCCGCCTCCTCTTCGGTATTTCTGACGATCTTTATTGCCTTGTCGATATCGAGGAGGATTTTTTCAAGTCCGCGCAGCAGATGCAGCTTGTCCTTAGCTTTTTTGAGGTCGAAGTAGGTTCTGCGTCTGACGCACTCCATGCGGAACGCAATCCATTCGTTGAGCAGCTCTTTGACGCCCATGACGCGGGGCGAACCGGCAATCAGGACATTGAAGTTGCAGGCGAACGAATCCGAGAGCGGAGTGAGCCTGTAGAGCTTCTGCATGAGCTTGTCGGGGTCAGTTCCCCTCTTTAAGTCTATGGTTATTTTAAGACCGCTCTTGTCCGTCTCGTCGCGGATATCGCTTATTTCTCTTATCGCGCCCGCCTTGACCCTGTCGATAACCTTTTCTATTATAGACTCGCTCGTTGCGGTCGAGGTCATCGGGATCTCCGTTATATCAATGCAGTTGTTCGACTTGTCATAAGTATATTTGGCGTAGAGCTTGAACGAGCCGCGGCCTGTGCGGTAAATCTCCTCAATCTTCGCGCGGTCATAGAGTATCTTCGCGCCGCCCGCAAAGTCGGGTGCTTTGAGGGTATCCGCAACGCAGTGGTCGGGGTTTCTGATAAGCTCGATGGTCGTGCGACAGACCTCTTCGAGGTTAAATGAGCATATGGAGCTCGCCATGCCGACGGCTATACCGGTGTTATTATTGACGAGCACGCTCGGGAAAGTGACCGGCAGAAGGGTCGGCTCTTTCATGGTGCTGTCGTAGTTATCGACAAAATCGACGGTATCCTTGTCGATATCCTTGAAAAGCTCGGCACTTATGGGGTCGAGCTTCGCCTCGGTATATCTCGAAGCCGCCCACATCATATCGCGCGAATACGCCTTACCGAAGTTACCCTTTGAATCGACATACGGGTGCAGCAGAGCTTCATAGCCGCGTGAGAGCCTGACCATAGTCTCGTATATGGCGGCGTCGCCGTGGGGGTTCAGCTGCATGGTGCGTCCGACTATATTAGCCGACTTTGAGCGCGCACCGGTGAGCAGACCCATTTTGTACATGGTATAGAGTATCTTTCTGTGAGAGGGCTTGAAGCCGTCTATCTCCGGGATAGCACGCGACATGATGACGCTCATCGCATAAGGGAAATAGTTCGTTTCAATGGTATCGGTTATCGGCTGTTCGACAACTTCACCCGCGCCGATGATATGAACTCCGCTCTTGAGCGGATCGATTTCATTTTTCGGGGGTTCTTTTTTGCCTCTTTTTCCCGCCATTTATATCAAAATCCTTTCAATAGTTAAGCTGTTACGAAACATCCGCCATGTCGATATATGCCGCGCCGTCGCGTGCGATATGTTCTTTTCTGCCGGCGAGATTGTCGCCGAGCCAGAGATCAAATATCTCGGCTGTTTTCTGGGCGTCGGTCGGGTCAACGCGAATAAGGCGGCGGGTCGCGGGATTCATCGTCGTCAGCGACATCATGTCCGCATCGTTTTCACCGAGTCCTTTCGAGCGCTGGATGGTGAACTTGCTGTTTTCAAGCTGGGAAAGGATATCCTGCTTTTCCTGCTCGTTATAGGCAAACCACGTCTCGTCCTTTGAGTTTATCTCATAGAGCGGCGACTCCGCGATATACACCTTGCCCTTTTCAATAAGCGTGGGCATAAGGCGATAGATCATCGCGAGGATAAGCGTGCGTATCTGGAATCCGTCAACGTCGGCATCGGTGCAGATTATGACCTTGCTCCAGCGCAGCTGGTCGATATTGAACGCAACCATATCTTTCATCGACTTCGACTTGACCTCGACTCCGCAGCCAAGAACTTTTATCAGATCGGTTATGATATCGTTTGCAAATATTTTGTTATATTCCGCCTTGAGGCAGTTGAGTATCTTTCCGCGCACGGGGATTATCGCCTGGAAAAACGAGTCACGCGCCTGCTTACAGGCGCCGAGAGCCGAGTCGCCCTCCACTATGAACAGCTCGCGCTCGGAGACATCCTTGCTGCGGCAGTCAACGAATTTCTGCACGCGGCTGCCCATATCGTTGCTCGACTGGAGCTTGCCTTTTATATTGAGCTTCGTCGTCTCAGCACGGACGCGCGCGCGCATATTGACGAGCACCTGATCGCATATCTTGTCCGCATCGAGCTTGTTTTCGATGAAATACACCTCGAGCTGATGCTTGAAGAACTCGGTCATTGCCTCCTGAATGAACTTGTTCGTGATAGCTTTTTTCGTCTGGTTCTCATATGAAGCTATGGTCGAGAACGACGAGATGACAAGCACAAGGCAGTCTTCAATATCCTGGAAATTTATCTTTGAATCGGATTTGAGATATTTTCCGCTCTTTTTTATATAAGCGTCTATCTGCGACACGAAAGCGGAGCGTACAGCTTTATCCGGTGCGCCGCCGTGTTCAAGGTAGCTCGAGTTGTGATAGAACTCCTTGAGCTGGACTTTGTTTGAGAAACAGAGCGCGGCGTTTATCTTCAAAGTATAGTCGGGCTGATCCGCTCTGTCGCGGCCGACGCGCTCGCCGCTCCATGTGCAAATGGAAGAAAGTCCGTTTGAGCCGACGACCTCGCGGACATGGTCGGCGATACCGTTTTCGTAGAAATATTCAAAAGTATCGAACTTTGAGCCGTTCTGATTTTTGAGCACGAATTTGACGCCCGCGTTGACTATCGCTTGGCGGCGCATCATATCCTGAAAATACTCGAGTGGTATGTTGATATCGGTGAAAACTTTGAGATCCGGGCGCCACTTTATGCGCGTGCCGGTGTCTTTTTTATTATACGGCTCCTTTATCATATCACCGACGGGCTTGCCGCCCTTGAAATTCAGATGATAGCAAAAGCCATTTGAATGTATTTCCGCCTCCATATATTCCGAGGCATACTGAGTGGCGCAAAGACCGAGTCCGTTTGTGCCGAGAGAATACTGATAGCTGCCGCCGTCGTTTGTCTTATACTTGCCGCCGGCATACAGCTCGCAGAAAGTCAGCTTCCAGTTATATTCCTTTTCTTTCTGGTTATACTCAACGGGTATTCCGCGTCCCTGATCCTGAACCTCAACGGACTTGTCCTCAAATCGGGTAACGGTTATTGTATTACCGAAGCCCTCACGCGCCTCGTCAACAGAGTTCGAGATGATCTCGAACACAGAGTGCTCGCAGCCCTCTATGCCATCGGAGCCGAAGATGACCGCAGGTCTTTTGCGCACGCGGTCGGCGCCCTTGAGCACCTCTATGCTCTCCTGATTGTAGGTTGCCTTATTCGCCATTTAGCTGTCCCCCGTAAATCAAATGCTACGCATTATTTTGTATCATACATATTTAATTATACACCATATATTGGCTTTTTGTCAATGACAGCAAAGAGACACAAAAAACGAGCACCCGTCAGATTATAAAGCCTCAAAATAGCAAGACTGCATACCGCAATCAGCAGTATGCAGTCCATCTCAGCAAAATTTCAGTTATATTTGCGTTTCTTATCGTTTAATTTCCCGGACCCAGCTTAACTGACGATTCGCCGGTGCTCTCGTCATAGTTCGCAAGGTACTTGCGGAGTTTGACAAGGTCTCTGCCGTTTATCTTGCCGTCTCCGTTGACATCGGCGCCGGGCGAAACAGCGACGCTTGATTCTCCTGTGCTTTCATTGTATGCTGCAAGATATTTGGCAAGCTTAACAACATCTCTGCCGTTTATCTTGCCGTCTCCGTTGACATCACCGTAGATGAAATCAACAACGTTTATGCTGCTGCTTACTCCGACAAAGGTAACCTCATCCTCGTTATAGTTATAAGCTTCGACAGGGCTAGCCTTGATGGAGTATTCGCCGACTTCTGCGTTTTCCGCTACCTTGAATTTAAGAGTAACCAGAAGGCCGTCTCCGGTGGCGTCGGACGAAGTGTTCCAAATAAACGCTTCCATAAGGTCGCCGGTTTTTGCACCGATTTCAAATGCATCTGTAGAAACCGTTCCGTTTTCGGCGCCGAGGAATTCAAGAACGCTGGGATCATAATACATTCTGACTTTCATGTACATGAAGCCCGGGTTGTTCTTCACATAGACCTTAACGCTTATCTCGTCTCCCGCGTGCGCAGTGACGGAGTCAACGGTTATCTGGGCTGCCGAAGGATTGGGCTCTTCTTCGACACCTTCGGGGCTGTCATAATCCACTTCTGTAACATTAACATCCATTTCCGCGACAGGGCTTGCATTCATGTTTTCTTTGAATGCAGAAGCCTTGACGACTGCGGATTTGCTCAGCTGAATGGCTTCTTCGGGATTATATGCGGCACTGTTTTCGGTCGGCTCGGAACCGTCCAGCGTATAGCGTATAACTGCTCCGTCCGTATCCGATGAAAGTGTAATATATGCATTGTTGACATATTCATCTTCATACACATCGAAAACCGGGGTTTCCGCGGTTTCGGCGAGCTTGAAGACAGGAGAAACATTCATGTCCGATGTCACATTCCACCACGAGTCGTTCGTGCTCCATGCGACAAATTCATAGCCTGCGGCGGTAGGAATTTCTTCGGGAAGAACCGCGGCGGAACCGTAGCTGACATCTTCTGTGAAGAATATGCTTCCGTCTTTGTTGAGGAAGTTTACTTTATGAGTGATGTCCTCGTAAACAGCTTCAATAATGGTTGAATCGGTTATCGGAGTTGATTTGGGAATGCTCCAACCCACGAACTTCTTTCCCGTTGCAGAGCAGTCGGCAGGATAATCAACCGTGCTGCCGTAGGAGGTTTCTTTTATCGCGACAATCTTGTCGTTAGCCCAATCGACAAAGATGACATTGCACGTTTCGGGAATTGCTTCGGCGCGTATGACCGTGTCGCTGGTTATATTTGTATAAGCGCGATTCCATTTGAATGTATATCCTTCAATCGGATCAAGAGTCGGCGCGACCGCATCCGCTCCGCTCTCCACACTTTGTGTTGAGACGATATGTCCGTCGGTATCAAGGAACTCAACCTTGTATTTGGCCTTGGGCGCCTTTATGTATTCGACGTTGTTCACAAGTCCGTCGGATGTCGCAATGCCGAACGATACTATATAATCGCCCGTGGCTTCGCTTATCTCTTCGCGGGGGATGAAAGAAAAGCTATATGAGTTGCCTTTGCCGAGAGTGATCTGACCGATATATTCTATTTGGCTTTCGGTGGGATCGGTGTTCCTGTTTTTGTATACAAGAACGGTTGCTTTCTTTCCGGAAAAGTCCGTGTTGATGCCGGTGAGCTGACCGGAAATATTATAGGAAGTTCCGCTTGTGTTTTCGGTTACAATATAGTCCGATGAAGTGGTCTGGCTGGATTTCATAAGATCGCGGTATCTGTAGACCGTTCTCTTTTCAACCTGTCTTGTGCTGCTTGCGGTATAGACCGTGTCACTCCAATCGGAATAGTTGCCCCATTTTTCGTAGCTGTAGACAGTGGTTTTAGACCTGCTTCTGCAGTCGTACTGAGTTACGGTACCCATATAGTAATAGTCACGCAAGCCTTTGGGGCACTTTGTAAGATTATTAGTAATTGGGTATTTCCTAAGTGATCCATCCTTGGAATATCTTGAGATGGGCTGCTTTTTAGTGAAATACAAGACGTGCGGACCGTATTTCGCATAGCTATAGTTTTCAAACGGAGCTATATGACCGTTTCCGTCACAATAGTGCTGATATTTATAGGCTGTTCTTGTATCTACCTGAACATCCTTGGTTGCAGTGCTTTCTTCCTTTGTGTTTTTCCAACCGGACCATGAGCTCCAGGAACCGTATTTGATTGTGGAGCCGGTTCTTGTCCAACCGGAAAGCGATGAGTTGGTGCTTGTTGTTGTCTGCTTGTCCCTGTATCTGTACTGAACCTTGCTTTCAACATTCCTGGTGGCGCTTTCGGTGTAAGCGGTCGTGCTCCAGGCGCTCCATTCGCCCCAATACGAATATTCCTCTGTGGATTCCTTGGAAACCTTTACGGAAGCCTTGTCGGAATATGCGCCGCCGGTGCGGTTGGCATTTTCGGGGTCGTTTGCCATGATATAAACTTCGCAGAGCATGGCGTCGTTTGTGCCGCCGATGGTGGTGGTATAAACCTTTTCCGATGCGTTGGCGGGAACGGTTATTGCGTCGATTTCCGTTGCAACGATTTTGTCGTTTGCGGTTTTTATAACGGCGATAAGTTTTCCGTTGATATCCTTGCTTGTGGCATTGGTGATTTTTGCCGTGACATAATAGCTCTTGGCGTCGGAGCTTCTGAGTGCTTTTGTTACGGTGACCGCAAGCGGCATGTCGGGATTGCTCCAGACATAGGTGGGCTCAAAGGTTACTGCGCCGTTGACCTTTGTGTAGCTGTCGCCCTCGCCGGATTTGACGCTCCAGCCGATGAAGCTGTAGCCGGTTTTTACGGGCGCGGCGGGAGGCGTGACGGCTGAGTCATATTCTGCGGTGACGCTGCTGAGCGTAGTTCCCGCTTCGTCAACGAAGGTGACCTTGTATGTGTTGGGGGTATACCTTGCCGTGACAACCGAGTCGCTCTTTACGCCGGCATAATTTCCGTTCCAATCCTTAAATGTATAGCCCTTTCTGCTGGGAGGAGTGGGGGCGACGGCGGATTTTCCCCAGTGTACGCTCTGAGATGAAAGAACCGTGCCGTTCCAATCCTTGAAAGTAACATTCACATCGGGCATTACTGTTACGGATACTGCGGGCGAGCTGTCAGCGCTTTCGCCGACAAAGTTTACCGCTCTGACCGAAATGCTGTATGTACCGACATCCGAGAGAACAAAGCTCTGAGAGGTGGTGTTGGTGGTTTCCTCGGATACTACAGCTCCGTCCTTTTTGAGTGTAACAATATAATTATATGTGTTGCTGATTTTGTTCCATTTGACTGTCGCGGTTTCGCCTATGCCGACCTTGGCATTCGATGACGAGTCGAGCTGGATTGAAGGCGTTCCGGGGACAGCCGCCGAAAGGGTGGAGCTTGCCTCGGCACTGTAAGCCTTGCCGTTCTTAACCGCGATTGCTCTTATAGTGGTATTCTCGCTTATGGTGAACTTGCCGGAATACTTGGTGCTTGAAGTGTTCGGCGCGGAACCGTCAAGGGTGTAGTAAATATCCGCGTCCTTCTCGCTTGTTATGGACATTCTGAAGCCGATCGAAGTCAGCGTACTGCTTATCTTGGGCTGCTGTGTCTTATTGACGGTTATCTTCTGGCTCGAATATCCGTTTGACATACCGCTCTTGACGGATATTGCCTTGACAGTAGCGGTAGAAGAGAGGTTGAAAGAACCTGTATACTTCTTGCTCGAAGTGCTGGGAGCCGAACCGTTAGTGGTATAGTATATGTCCGAACCCGATGCGGAAATGGTAACCGTTACGCCGCCCTTGTAGTTCTTTGTAGAAATCTTGGGGTCGGGAGCGTACTTTACGCCGGAGTCGTAGTTCTTGGCACGCCAGATTTCAACCGTGTCGCCTGAGTTTATATATCTATAAGACCATTTTTGATAGCATACGATACCAGTTTTTGATTTGCTTCCATTAACATTTGCATGATACAGAGTAATTCCGTTTTTGTCGCAGCTGATGAAAACAGCATAGTGTTTGTTTCCGCTGTATCTTACAAGATCGCCGATCTTGGCTTGCTTGAATAACTCATAGCCGGGACGACCGGAAGCAATCTTTTTTGTAGTACCGCCAAAAGACATGGGATTTCCAAAACATTTTGTGAAAATGTATGAAGCAAAGGCCCAACAAGTATAACCTTCGGAATTGTACCTTGATGTGGGAATGCCACGATCTTCCAAAATACTTCTTAACTTGCAATTATTGCAAGTGGATCTGCTTCCGTGATTACAAGCTTTCCTGTTTACGGAAAAGTACGATCCATGCGGATAGTCTTTCTTGATTGAGTTTATTACGCTTCTTACCGAATCTTCTGATGCCGCCGCTTCTGCTGTCGGCAAAAATCCGATGTTGCCGAAGAGCGATGTGAGCGGAACTGCCGAAAGTATCATGACAATTGCCAGCGTCATCGCAAGCAGCTTTTTGACATGTTTTTTCATCAAAAATTTTCCTCCTTGTGTTTTCTTTTTTTGCCCCTGATAATATGAAATGTTTGTGATCCCCGCATCAGTCCTTTCTATAATGCAATTAAAAGCCTGTGCTCTTCCATATACTAGCACAATTTTTTTTGCTTGTCTCGATTTTGGCACGAAAGGGCTTAAAATAGGTATGAACGTCAAATTTTTCCAAAAAATGGAAAAGAACAGCGCATGAAATCAAAGATTTTGCTGATAAAAATTATCGGTTTTCAAAAAGCTGAATTAATATGCATCAAAAAGTTGCTTTGCGAATACAAAAAAACAAAGTTTCGAATAATTGAAGATAAAATTGAACGGTAAGAGGCGCGCCGATTGCAGAAATAAGTGCTTTTGAGAAAATAAGACAGCTATTTATCCTCAAAATTTACCAGTTGTACAAAGTCTATTCCATTTTTTGAGAAAATGGTGTACTATGTGCTCGTATAAAACGAGGGCGGAAGATCCGTGTTTTGCGGCAAACCCGCAGTGCGGCACACGTCAAGCGGACGGGGGTTCGCTTGCGGACGCGGACTCCCGCTCCACGCCTTATGCCGGACGCCGTCAAGGCGTCCGTACATAATCGACAACCACAAATCTCCTATATTCGGAACGACCCCGGCGGCTTGTGCACCGCAGGGGTCGTTCCGATTTCTGATTGCAAAAACACGACGTGCCCTGCGGAAATTTAACCGCAGGGCACTCTCTGTTCTCATTCTCCGGTGAAAATGGAGGTGAATTTACTTGTTGATGAAGTCTCTCTTCTGATCTTCGGGGAGGTCGAGACCGAGTGTTCCGCCCGGATTCATCAGATTGTCGGGATCGAAGTGCTGCTTGAGCGCACGGTAGATATCCATCTGGTTCTTGCCGATCTGCGCCTCAAGCCACGGAGCGGTCATCTTGCCTATGCCGTGGTGGTGGCTCATCGCCGCGCCGTACTTCTGGATGTTGTCCATGATGCCGCGCTGATACTCAAGATACTCGTCAAGGTCGTTCATCTTCGCCTCGAAAATGAAGTAGAGGTTTGCGCCCTGGGGATAGAAGTGGGACATATGGGTCATGCAGATGGTGTCGGGTCTGCTCTTGCAGAAGCGGCGGACATTCTCATAGACCTTGCTGAAGTTATCCCAGTTGACTGCGCACTCGAGGGTGTCGAGCATAAGGCCGTAGTCGCCCATGTCCTCGCGCAGGTAGGGATCGGTGAAGCGACCCTTCTCCCAGCCCTTGGTGACGATGCTGGTGGTGTACATTGCGCCGTGCTTCTTGCATATCTTGTCTATCTGCTTTGCGACGTTCTTGCTGAAGTGCTTCTCGCCCTCGCTCCAGCCGAGCATGAGCACGCGCTTGCCGTCTTTGTAGCCCTTTGCGGAGAGCATTTTGTCAATGACGGTGTCGGCAACGCCGTAGAGGCGGAATGCCACGGCGGTCTCCTCGGGGTCGGAGAGACGGAATACCGACGGGAAGCCGAACTCGCCCTGCATTATCTCACGCGCTGCGTTGAGACCGTTCTCCCAATCCTTGAAAACATAGGAGAACTTCTTGCGGTTCTCGGGCATATACTTGAAAACTCTGAGGGTAACGTGAGTGAGGATACCGAAGGTTCCCTCGCTGCCCATCATTATCTGATCGATAGAGGGGCCGGTTGCATTTCTCGGGAACTCGTCGCTCTTGATGATGCCAACGGGAGTGACATACTCCTGGCTTATGACGATGTCCTCGATCTTGCCGTAATAGCTCGAGTTCTGACCTGCGCCGCGGGTGACAGCCCAGCCTCCGACGGAGGAATACTCGAAGCTCTGCGGGAAGTGGCCGCAGGTGTATGCGCGGGTTGCGCCGAGGGTCGAGACGGCGTTGTTAAGGGTCTCTTCAAGCTTCGGACCGCTCATGCCGGCTTCGACGGTTATTGTCTGATTGTGCTCGCTGAAGGAGATGACCTTGTTGAAGTTCTTCCTCATGTCGAGCGTGATGCCGCCCTTGACTGCCTCAACGCCGCGGGTGACGGAGGAGCCGCCGCCGTAGACATACATCGGTATCTTCTGCTCGCAGCAGTATTTGACGAGGGCGATTATATCCTCGCGGTTCTTGGGATAGACAACAGCGTCGGGGACGTTCTCGACGATGTGCTTGCGCAGTCTCATGAGGTCGACCATCGTCTTGCCGTATGCGACAGAGAGTCTGTCATAGTTGTCGGTGCTGACGTTTGCCTTGCCGACAATCGCTTCGAGAGCCGCTATCTGGTCGTCGCTCAGGCGGCAGGGGATATCATAATCAACTTCTTCGAGACCCATCTCCTGCTTGACCTTGAAGTCGTCGTCGGTCATATGGAAGGTCTCTTTCATCAGCTCATAGAGCTTTGAGTTCGGGGCCTTGAACGCTTCGGGATCGCCCCATTTGAGAATGGAACGGTAGGATCTTTCGGGTGCTTTCTCGTGGTACCAATCGGGTACGAACTTCTTTGATTTGCTCACGGTGTTTCCTCCTTGATAAGCTTTATGTTCAGTTCATGTCGGCTGTTGCTACTATATCCGCGCCGAAAACGTCTTTGATAACGACATCTCCGGTGTTCACGCGCTCGCTGAGCTTGAATGCGCGGATGGTTTTCATGGCGTCGAGCAGGTGCTCTTTCGGTATCTCGCAGCTCGTTTTGACGGGCAGGCGGGGCATATCGGAAAACGCGGTGTCGACTGTAGTCGTCAGGGAGCGGGTGGGATTTGTCAGCTCGGTCGTGCCGAACGCGACGCCTCTCTTGCACTTTGCGCCCTGAACATCTATCTTGTCGCCGTCGCGGCTGACCTTCAGACGGCAGCCGTTGGGGCAGACTATACAGACCATTTCGGTGACGTTCACTTTGTGTCAGTCCTTTCGGTTAAAACTCATATTCCATGGAATCGTAGGCGACGAGAAAGCCCTTCTTCGCCGCCGCGGGGACGAATTCATCGTGGGTCGCTCTGCCGTTGTGGGAGAAGTGGTTGCAGCAGAAAACGGTCTTATCCGTCGCAAGCCCCTCTTTTATCATGCGGTCCTTTGTGTCCGCATCGGCGGAGAGTCCCATGTGACCCTGGCGGTAGTTTTCGAACATGCCCGTGCAGTCTATTGAGACAAAATCGAATACGGGCTTTTTACGTTCGAGATAGCTCCAGGTCTCGTCGGGGAAATATCCGGTGTCGTGCGCGTAGAGCATCGTTTTTTCGCCGTTTGATATTATATAGATAAACGGGTCGGTCTTTTGGTCGTGATCCGCCTTGAGCGCGGTCACTGTGTAACCCTCGACCTCAAACGGTTCAAACGCTTTCACGGGGTGCAGCGCGAGAACATTCTTTTCTGTCAGCGCATCGCACCACTCCATGTCTCTTATCCATTGGAGCGTCGTATCCGAACCGTAGAAGTTCAGCGGAGTCACCTCTTCGCCCATAAAATTCGCGAAGCACTCCGGCAGGCGCATCTGAATGTCCTGCGGATAGAGGTGATCCTCGTGCGCGTGGGTGATGAGACAGAATTTTATCGATATAAGATCGATGTTGTCGCGCAGGGTGTGAATGAAAGTGTCGGGGCAAAAGTCGAGAAGCAATCTGTCATCGATTATCGACTGGGAGCGGGTGCGGATGTTTCTGCCGCCCGCCGCCTTTGATTTTCTGCACACCTCACAGCGGCAGAAAATCGCAGGAACGCCCTCGGCTGCCGCCGTGCCCAGATATTTTATCTTCATTTCATGTCCTCCATGCGGACGGTTATCTTGTCTGTAATTCTATCCGAAATATTCTCGGATTTCAAGACTTCCATCTCGGAGGAAGAGAGATTTGCAAACTTTTTGTTTATCAGCGCATCGCTGCCGCTCGCGACGGTGACGGACTGCTTCTTGAACTCGCTGCGCGGTCTGAAGTACATCGTCATGCCGTCCTTTGCCGCCTTGTCGTAATACTGCGGAACAACATAGAGGAACTTCGCTCTGTCGTATTCAACAGGCACTCTGTCAGCTGCATTCTTCTCGCCCTTGCAGTATTCGGCGGCGGATTCGCCCGCCTGGTCGCCCGAGAGGGAGACATAATCGACAAGGTCGTTGACGTGCAGTGCATTGCCGCAGGAGAACACGCCGGGCACATTCGTCATCAGCGTCTGATCGACTACCGCGCCTTTCGTTGCGGGGTCGAGCCTGACTCCGAGCATCTGCGCCACTTCGTTCTCGGGCAGAAGTCCGACGGAGAGGATGAGCGCGTCGCAGGGGATGATGCGTGCGGTGGACTCTATCGGCTGCATCTTTTCGTTTACCTTGCAGACCTCAACGGCCTCAACGCGCTTGACGCCGAAAACCTTTGTGACCGTGGTGGAAAGATGGAGCGGAATGTCAAAATCGTGCAGGCACTGGTGGACGTTTCTCGCAAGACCTGCGGGGGTGTCCTTTATCTCGTAGACACCCTCGACGCTCGCGCCCTCAAGGGTGAGACGGCGCGCCATTATCATGCCTATGTCTCCGCTGCCGAGAATGACGCAGCGGCGCGTGGGCATCTGACCGAGAATGTTGACGAAATACTGTGCGGTGCCGGCTGTGTATATGCCGGCGGGTCTGTCGCCGTGGATGAATACCTGGCGCGAGGTGCGCTCGCGGCATCCGCACGCGATAACGACGGCTTTCGAACGGCAGATAAGTATGCCCTGCGCGCTCTGAACGGTGAGGGTGAAGCCGTCAGAATTTTTCTCGGCGTCTGTTACAAATGCGTTTATTCTGTAGTCTATTCCGAGGGAGAGGAACTCCCTGATGAATCTTCCCGAATATTCGGGACCTGTCAGACGCTCGCCGAAGCGGATGAGTCCGAATCCGTCATGCACGCACTGCTTGAGAATACCGCCGAGCTTGTGCTCGCGCTCTATAAGCAGCACATTCGCGCCGTTCTTGTGCGCGGATATCGCGGCCGCAAGACCTGCCGGGCCGCCGCCGAGGACTATTACATCATATCTGAGTTCAGTCATTGTCGGTGCCCTCCTTTTCAAACAGCAGGTTGCTGTCGCCGCCGCTCTTGGTGACGTCGGTCATCTTCATGCCGGTCTGCTCGCAGATAATGCCCGTGACCAGCGGCATGCAGAAGCCGCCCTGGCATCTGCCCATTCCGGGACGCACGCGGCGCTTTATCGCGTCAATTGAAGTCGCGGGAACGGGGGAGTTTATCGCGTCGATTATCTCGCCGCGGCTGATGCCCTCGCAACGGCACACGACGATGCCGTAATCGGGGTTCTTTTCTATTGCCGCCTGTCTCTCTGCGACCGAGAGCTTCGCCATGACGGGGGTCACTCTGCGGTTTGGGTTGAACTTCTCGTTGGGTACGACCTTCATGACCTTCGAGAGGCGGTCAACGGTTATCTTGCTGATATCCTCGGCTATTGCCGGGGCGCTCGCGAGTCCGGGGGACTGGATGCCGGCGGTGTGGATAAGATTCTGAAGCTTTTCGGAGCCCTCGACTATGAACTCCTCTTCGTATGTCGCGGCACGCACGCCTGCAAAATATGTTATGACATCGGCTTTCGAGAAGCCTTTTATCAGCGGGAGATGCTTGTTGAGCATCGCGTCGACATTCTCGCGCTTTGTCGAGAAATCTTCTCTGTACGGCTGCTCGAATGCGTCGGGACCGACGAGGACATTGCCGTCTATCGTGCGCATAACGCCGCCGCCCTTGGTGTCCGAAGTCGCCTGCGAGAGTCCGATGAGTCCCATCGATCTCTGGACGAGCGGACCCTGCTTCTTGTCAAGTATCGCGAGGTGTCCCTTTCTCGGGTGGATGGTGAAGAAGCGGTCGCCCGCCATCTCGGCTATCTTATCCGAGAATACGCCGGCTGCGTTTATAACAGCCTTGGGGTGAATTGTACCTCTGTTCGTATGTACGGCAACTATCCTGTCACCCTCGGTGTCGATTGAAGTTACAATCGTATCGAGCGAGATCTTTGCACCGTTTTCGACTGCGTTCTCCGCGAACGCAACTGTTAATTTATAGGGCGAGAGCACGCCGGACGACGGAAACTCAAACGCGCCGATAGCCTCGTCTGTTATGTTGGGCTCGATGCGGTGGAGCTCCTCGCGGCTTATCTTTCTGCCCTCGATGCCGAGGTGCTTCTCGCGGTAGTTGAACACGAGAGGTGAGAAGAAGCCGAATATCTTCTCACTGTAGAGTATAAGATTGCTCCAACGCTCGAACGGAACGGAAAGCTCCTTGCACACCTGAGTGTACATTGCGTTGCCGCGCACATTCATCTCGCCGCGCTTCGTGCCGACATGGGACGCGATGCCGGGATGAATCATGCCGTCGTTTCTCGACGACGCCTGCATTGCGACATCACTCTCTTTGTCGACGAGCAGAACATTGAGCTTGTAGCGTGTCAGCTCTCTTGCGATAGAGCAGCCGATGACGCCGCCGCCGATGATGAGAACATCGGGCTGAGCGCCCTCGAGCGAACCGTCGGTGAATTTCGGCGCGCGTATGGCGGGCTCGGTGAATCCTTTGAGTGAGATATCGTTGAGCACGCCTTTGTAGCCGAACTTTGCGGCAGCTTTGCCGGCCTTGACGATGTCGGTCCATTCGGTCATCTCGCCCTCGAGACGGATGCACTTGCCGACTTCGGTGCATTCGATTCCGCTGTAGCCCTTTTTCTCGAGCTTGCTGCGGACTTTCTGCACTTTCTGAGCCATATTCATCTCCCCTTTGACTGCGGCGGTGCGCATTTCACGCCGAGCCTCTTCCTATATATAAAAAGTATATATGCAAAGAAAAAGCACAGCGCGTGACGGCAAAGCCGCGATTTTATGTGATTCTTGTTCGGTTGTCCGGACATCTTGACAAAATTATAGCATTATATTAGAATAGTGTCAAGTATATTAAAAAAGTTTATTTTATCTTAATTTATCGGGGAGTTTCTATGGACAGTCTGAGCAGGTTGCCGCTCTATCTGCAGGTCAAAAATTACATAACCTCTATGATAGATTCCGGCGACTATCCGGCTGATTCGAAACTGCCGACGGAAAAAGAACTTATGAAAACCCTCGGCGTGGGCAGGGCGACCGTTCGCTCCGCGCTCTCCGAGCTCGAGCATGACGGCAGGATATACAAGCGCCACGGAGTCGGCACTTTCGTCAGCTCTGACAAGTGGATGCCCGCGTTTGAGCCGATAATCTCGCTGACCTATTCGCTCGAAAGGCTCGGGATGGAGATAAGAAACGTCATCATTTCATCAGGGCTTGAATATCCGAAAGGCGAGCTTGCAAAGAACTTTCCGCAGGATAAAAAAATCGGCAGACTCAGCAGACTGCGCCTTGCCGGCGGCGAGACCGTTGCCGTTGAGGACAGTTATTTTACCGAGGAGCTCTATAACACCGTGCGATCCCTCGACCCGGACAAGTCGGTGGCGCACGCGATACTTGATAGCGACGGCGTCGATGTTGACAGAATTGATATGAAAATCGTCCTTCGTATGCCGACCGCAAAAGAGCAAAAGCAGCTGAAGCTCGCGCCCGGCGAGCGGGTGGCTCAGCTGACGCGCTGGACTTTCAGCGCAGACAAGGCGATAAACTATGTGCGCTTCGTTATGCGCGAACGCCTTGTTCAAACGCCGTTCGGCGGTTGATTTGTTTATATCGGGCACTTGGCCCGATGATATATAGGAGATCGGACGCATCGCGTCCAACGAGAGGAAAAAGAAAATGAAAGACAAACTCAAAGCGATCGCTTGCCTGGGGCTCGCGGTGTGCGTGGCTTCGGGTCTGTGGGCATGCTCAAAGGAAGATGTGCAGACCGAACCCGAGAGCAGCAACACCACTATCAACTATGTCTACAACGGCATCTATGACATCTCGAATATCCCCGAGGAGACTCTCAGCGGAGAGATACCGGTGACGGAAATCGAGACGGACACGAACGGAGAGACCTATATCGTCGTTGAACAGCCGGTGCAGACTGTTCAGGACGGCAATGAATCTCCGCACACGACGCTCAAAAACGGCGTCAGAATAAGCGAAACATCGGAGCGCCGCAATGTCGAGTCGGTCAGCGTCACCCTTCCGGAGGGCGCAACGATGGCGGATATGTTCGCGATTCTCGAAGCAAAGGGGGTCGCTTCGTTCAGCGCGCTGATGAACACCGCGGTCAACACTGATTTCAGCTATTTCCCGCTCATAGGCGCGCAGGGCAAGACCGGCAGAGCGTTTGCGCTCGAGGGATATATACGCGCGGGCACATATACATTTGTTAAAAATACCGCGCCCGCCGATGTCATAAGCCGACTGCTTCGCAGCATGGAAAGCTTCGTGAGCACCCCGATGCGCCGTCAGATAGCGGCGAGAAACATGAGCGTCGATGAAGCAATCACTATCGCCTCGATAGTTGAAATAGAGAGCGGCGGCGATGTGGCGCAGATGGCGAAGATATCGTCCGTCATTCAGAACAGACTCAAGGCGGGTATGCAGCTTGAGATGAATTCGACCGGCAGATATGTCGACTCGGTCATAAAGAACTACATAAAGAGCGATGACCCGGAAACATACAGCAAATATGAGGAGTATTACAACACCTTCAAGTGCGCGGGACTGCCCGCGGGACCGATATGCACCCCCGGCTCGGAGGCTGTGAAGTCCGCGATAAGCCCGCTGGACACAAACTATTTGTATTTCTGCGTCGGAGAGGACGGGATCTACCGCTATGCGGCAACAGCGGAAGAGCACCGAGCCAATCTGATCGCCGCAGGTCTTGCTCCGGCTGAACCGGATATACCGTCTCAGCCGTAACAGGAATCCTATTATTATAAGGAATAAGGGCGCCCGAGAGGGCGGAAGAGGGAGATATCAATATGGATAATGACACAGTTCTTATGAACATTTCGAAGCTCGGATCCATGAGCACGGCAATAGGCTGCGAGGCCATGCGCCAGCTTGAAACGGAGTCGGGCAAAGGCAAGGAGGTATATGCTCATCTCGATAAGCTCTTCAAGCTTCTCGACGACCGCAACCCCTATGCGCGCACCCGCGCTTTCGTACTCATAGCCAAGAATGTTTCGTGGGATTCGAGAAAGAAGATCGACAGAAATATTGACAGGCTTCTCAAAACCGTTGACGCGGAGCAGGCGACAACAGTTCGCCAGTGCATCCAGTCTCTGCCGCTCATAGCGGCTGCAAAGCCAGGACTCAGACAGAGGATAGCCGAGGCTCTGCGCGCGATAAACCCCGAAAAATACCCCGTGCGTATGCGCAGCATACTCACCGAGGATATCAAAATCGCCCTCGCGGCGGCCGAAAAATAAATTTTTTCAAGATTTGAGCGAAAAAACTTGACGAACGGGTATGTCTGTGCTAAACTGATTATACCTCTGTGAGAGGGCTATTTTTTTCTGCCCTCATTTTTTGGCCGGTTCAGAGGGAGGCTAATCAAATCCTAAGATATTGGAGGTGCCGTCATGAGAGTAAAGATTACTCTTGCTTGCACGGAATGCAAGCAGCGCAACTACAACACTGTTAAAAACAAGAAGAACACACCGGACAGGCTGGAGATGAACAAGTACTGCCGTTTCTGCAGGAAGCATACTCTCCACAAAGAAACAAAGTAAGTCGGGAGGTATAAGAATGGCGAAAAAAGAGAACACCTCTGCCGCCGCAAAGGTCGCCAAGGCTGAAAAGCAGGCCGCAAAAGGCGCCGAAGACTCCAAGCTTACTTCTGCCCAGAAGGTCGCTAAGGCTGAAAAGTCCAAAGCGAAAGCCGCAAAACCGAAGAATCCCAACGGGAATATCTTCCAGCGTTTTGTCAAGGGCTTCAAGAAGTTCTGGAAAGACTTCAGAGGCGAGATCAAAAAGATCACATGGCCCGGCGCGAAAACAGTTCTCAAGAACACCGGCGTCGTGCTCGTTTCGGTCGCTGTTGTCGGCGTAGTTATCTATGCCATCGACCAGGGTCTGTCTTTCCTCGTATCCAAGCTTATTGAGCTTGCCCAGAAGACCGGCGAGAACAAGGAAACTGCCGCCGCGATCCTGAGCATGATCAATCTCGGCTTATAACGGAGGAAAACGCGATGTCTGCTGATGCCAAATGGTATGTGGTGCACACCTATTCCGGCTACGAGAATAAGGTCGCCACGAATATCGAAAAAATGGTCGAGAACCGTAAAATGCAGGATCAGATCCTTGAGGTTCAGATCCCCACCGAGATCGTCACCGAGATAAAGGACGACAAAAAGCGCGAAGTTGAGCGCAAGCTCTTTCCCGGCTATGTGCTTGTCAAGGCAGCTGTTACCTATGACGAGAACAACGTCCCCTCTATGAGCGACGATGCATGGTTCGTGATCAGGAATACCAGAGGCGTGACCGGATTCGTCGGCCCCGAGAGCAAGGCTACTCCGCTCTCCGATGATGAGGTTCTCAAGCTCGGCGTTGAAAAGAAGAGCATTGAGGTCGAATATAAGGTGGGCGATACCGTGAGGATCACGGATGAACGCCTTGAGGGCTTCTCCGGCACGGTCACGAAGATCGATATGGATAACGAGACTGTTACCGTCTCCGTTTCCGCGTTCTTCGGAAAAGAGACGTCTGTCGAGCTTGAGCTCGATCAGGTCGAACTCGAAAAGTAATTTTTTATCCCGGTAATACGGACTTTATGTCCTTATTATAGCGCTTTATGCGCGCGGAGCTTCGGCTCCCGTGGGAGGGGATGTTTCCCCGACATTTACCACATTCTTATGGAGGTGCAAGTCATGGCACAGAAAGTTGTTGGCTTAATCAAATTGCAGATTCCCGCCGGTAAGGCAACTCCGGCTCCGCCCGTCGGCCCCGCGCTCGGTCAGCACGGCGTCAACATCATGGCGTTCACAAAGGAATTCAACGAGAGAACGAAGAATGACATGGGTCTTATAATCCCCGTCGTCATCACCGTCTATGCGGATCGTTCCTTCACATTCGTAACAAAAACTCCGCCCGCCGCGGTCCTCATCAAGAAGGCTTGCGGAATCGAGAGCGGTTCAGGCGTTCCCAACAAGACAAAGGTCGCAACGATCACTACCGAGCAGATCAGAAAGATCGCCGAGCAGAAGATGCCCGACCTCACCGCTGCAAACATCGAGACCGCTATGAGCATGATAGCCGGTACCGCACGCAGCATGGGCGTTACAGTTGCTGATTGATGCTTCCTGTGGGAGGAAGAATCCGATTTAACCACACGATTGGGAGGAAACTATAATGAAACACGGTAAGAAATACAACCAGGGCGCTCAGCTTGTTGACAGAGCTGCCCTTTATGAGCCCAGCGAGGCTCTTGACATAGCCGTTAAGACTGCAACGGCAAAGTTCGATGAGACTGTCGAAGTCCACATCCGCCTGGGTGTTGACTCCCGCCACGCTGACCAGCAGGTCAGAGGCGCTGTCGTTCTTCCGAACGGCACCGGCAAGAAGGTTCGCGTAGCCGTCTTCGCTAAGGGCGCAGACGCTGAGGCTGCAACCGCCGCAGGCGCTGAGATCGTCGGCGCTGAGGATCTTGTCGCTAAGATCCAGGGCGAGGGCTTCATGGATTTCGATGTCGCTATCGCTGCTCCGAACATGATGGGTCTCGTCGGCCGTCTCGGTAAGGTTCTCGGCCCCAGAGGTCTTATGCCCAGCCCCAAGGCAGGCACGGTTACCCCCGATGTCGCCAAGGCTGTCAACGAGGCTAAGGCCGGTAAGATCGAGTACCGTCTCGACAAGACCAACATCATCCACTGCCCCATCGGCAAGGCTTCTTTCGGCGCTGAGAAGCTCGGTGAGAACTTCAACACCCTGCTCGACGCTATAGTCAAGGCTAAGCCCGCTTCGTCCAAGGGTCAGTATATCAAGTCCTGCGTCGTTGCTTCGACCATGGGCCCCGGCATCCGCATCAACCCCTCTAAGGTTCTCAACGCGGGCTCTGCCGAATAAAAAAGTTATTGACATGCGTCTGTTCGTGTGTTAATATAATAAAGCTGTTCTAACCAAAGACAGCAGGTGCAACGGGCTTTAGGCCCGGCATAAGGTGAAAACCGCCTGCCGAGGAAAGGAAGCTGCGCGCAGTACAGCTGCGTATTATGCAGATATTCAACCCTTTTCCCAGCTTGCGGAAGAGGGTTTTTCCTTTTGCCTTTGCAACCACCATTTCCGGAGGTGAAACTATGCCAAGCGAAAAAATTCTTGAACAGAAGAAGCAGATCGTGAACGATCTTGCAGACACACTCAGCTCTTCCGTCGCAGGTGTTATCGTTGACTACAAGGGTATCACTGTTGATGACGACACAAAGCTGCGTAAGGATCTTCGTGAGGCGGGCGTCAAGTACGCAGTCGTCAAGAACACTATCCTCAAGCTTGCAGCCGAGAAGGCCGAGCTTTCCGATATCGATGATGTTCTTGAGGGCACAACCGCTATCGCAACCAGCGCGGAGGACTATACCGCCGCTGCCCGCATCCTTTGCAAATTTGCAAGCACCAGCAAGACCTTCACTGTTAAGAAGGGCTTCCTGGACGGTAAGGTCATAGGCGTCGACACTGTCGAGAGCCTTGCAAAGCTGCCTTCAAAGGACGTGCTTCTTGCTACCGTCTGCAACGCGTTCAACGCACCCATCGCCGCTTTCGCCAGAGCTATGCAGGCTCTTGTTGAAAAGGGCGGCGCAACCCCGGTTCCCGCTGAAGAGGCGGCAGCCGAAGCTTAAAGAAAAAGCTAACTTACTAATTGGAGGTAATTCAAAATGGCAAACGAGAAAATTACAAGCATTTTAGAGACTCTTGACACCCTTACCGTTATCGAGCTTTCCGAGCTCGTCTCCGCTGTTGAGGAGAGATACGGTGTTTCCGCTGCTGCTGCTGTTGCTGTTGCTGCTCCCGCTGAGGGCGGCGCTGCTGCTGCTGAGGAGCAGACCGAGTTCGACGTTATCCTTACTTCTGCCGGCGCTGCTAAGATCAACGTCATCAAGGCTGTCCGTGAGATCACCGGCCTTGGCCTGAAGGAAGCTAAGGAGCTCGTTGACGGCGCTCCCAAGGCTGTTAAGGAGAAGGTTTCTGCTGACGACGCTGAGGCTGCTAAGGCTAAGCTCGAAGAGGCAGGCGCAACTGTCGAGGTTAAGTAATTTAACTTTGAATAACAAAAACTGCTGTGGGTATCCCATGGCAGTTTTTTATTTTAATCGGACTGCGGGACACTTTGCCGAAAAGTGTTGCCCGCAGTTTTATTTTTCGGATAATTTGTATTAAATGAGCGCAGTTCTTTGCCGTTTTATATTTACTTTTTATTCGGATGTATGATATAATCACTTTATATGGCGTGCGTTCGACACGCGTTGACTCATTTGAAACTAACTCATTTTTATAAATATCAAGTGAAAATTGGAGGTTTTTTAATGAAACACGCAGATCTCATCTCGCAGATGACGCTGGAAGAAAAAGTCGCGTTCTGCTCCGGCAGCGACTATTGGCACACCGCGTCCATCGAGCGTCTGGGCATACCGTCCATACTCTGGAGCGACGGCCCTCACGGTATACGCAACAGCGTAGGCACCCATGATAAGGACGAGCCCAAGAAGAAGGATAAGAAGGGCGAAGGCATGGATGCGCTGCTCGGCGGCATTCCGGCAGTCTGCTATCCTACCGCGGCGACTACCGCCTGCTCATGGGATCCCGAGCTTATCTACGGCATGGGCGAGCTCCTCGGCGAAGAGTGCATATCCGAGAAGGTCTCCGTCCTGCTCGGCCCCGGAACGAATATGAAGCGTTCGCCTCTCTGCGGCAGAAACTTTGAGTATTTTTCTGAAGATCCGTATCTTGCGGGCAAGATGTCTGCCGCTTTCATAAACGGCGTTCAGTCCAAGGGTATCGGCACTTCGCTCAAGCATTACGCGGTCAACAGCCAGGAGACCCGCAGAATGACCGTCAGCGCAGTTGTTGACGAGAGAACTCTGCGCGAGATATATCTCACCGCTTATGAGATAGCCGTCAAGGAGTCTCAGCCCTGGACCATCATGTGCATGTATAACCGCCTCAACGGCGTCTACGGCGCAGAAAACAAGTGGCTCCTTACCGATGTCCTCCGCCATGATTTCGGCTTTGAGGGCATGATAGTCACCGACTGGGGCGCAGAGAACGACCGTGTTCTCGGTCTGCTCGCAGGTCAGAACCTCGAGATGCCCACCTCGAACGGCGACGGCAACAGAAAGATATATGACGCAGTCAAGCGCGGCGAGATCAGCGAGGACTTCCTTGATGAGATGGTCGACGGCGTTGTTGATGTTATCATGCGCGCAAAGGAAGTTCTTGCAGACGGCAAGGGCTACAATGCGGGCGAGCATCACGCGGCGGCACGCAAGATTGCGCGTGAGAGCATGGTGCTTCTCAAGAACGACGACAATATCCTGCCCCTGAGCAAGAAAGCAAAGGTCGCAGTTATCGGTCAGATGGCAAAGAAGCCGCGTCATCAGGGCGCCGGCAGCTCTCTTGTCAACTCTATAAAAATCGACAGCGCATATAACACCATGTTCGAAGAGGGCATTGATGTTATCTATGCCGACGGCTACGCGATGACTAAGAAGGAGAAGAAAAATTCTCCCGAGACTTACATAGCCGATGCAGTCGAAGCTGCAAAGAAAGCGGATGTCGCAGTTCTGTTCATCGGTCTTACCGATGAGTTCGAGTCTGAGGGCTTCGACAGAACCCATCTTCGCATTCCGCCCGAGCATGTCGCACTGCTCAGCGCTATACGCGGAGTCACCGAGAACATCGTTGTTGTCCTTGCGGGCGGCGCGGTTGTCGAGATGCCGTGGATAGGCGAGACAAAGGCTCTGCTCAACAGCTACCTCGGCGGCGAGGCGAGCGGCAGCGCAGTCACCGATATCCTTTTCGGCGATGTCAACCCCTCCGGCAAGCTTGCCGAGACCTATCCGTTCTCGCTCGAGGACACTCCCTGCTACAACAACTTCCCCGGACATACCGCTACTGTCGAGTATCGCGAGGGTCTGTATATCGGCTACCGCTACTATGACACCGCAAAAAAGAACGTTCTGTTCCCGTTCGGCTTCGGTCTGTCCTACACCACTTTCGAGTACAGCGACCTCAAGGTCTCTGCGGACAGCATCAAGGATACCGATACTCTCAAGGTCTCCTTCAAGATAAAGAACACCGGCGACAGAGACGGCGCAGAGGTTGCCGAGCTCTATGTTGCCCAGGAAAACAGCACCATCTTCCGCCCCGAGAAGGAACTCAAGGGCTTCAAGAAAGTTTTTCTCAAGGCTGGCGAAGAGAAAGAGGTCGAAATCGAACTCAGCAAGCGCGCGTTCGCGTTCTACGATGTCGATCTCGGCGACTGGCATGTTGAGACGGATAATTATAAGATTCTCGTCGGCGCATCGAGCCGAGATATCCGCCTCGAGGGCAGTGTAAAGGTCGAGAGCACCGTTGACGCACCTGTCAAGGATCTCAGAGAGACCATGCCCGCTTATTATTCGGCGGATGTTATGAATGTCCCGGACGATCAGTTCAAGGCTCTTCTCGGCCACGAGATTCCCGAGAGCGAGATCCACGACTATCCGAATCTGACCTTTGCCAACACTCTTGAGGACTCCGCCTGCGGCAAGAACGGCGCGAAGCTCTGCAAGATGCTGCGCAAGTTCGTCGGCAGCGAGGGCATGGCGTGCTCGATAGCGCTCCAGACTCCCGTCAAGAACTTCGTCTCCATGAGCATGGGTGTGTTCAGCGAGGAACTCGGACGTCAGCTGCTCGATATCCTCAACGACAAGAAGCCCATGGGACGCGGCATACTCGTCCTTATAGGCAAGGCGATCCCCGCCGTTGTCAAGGGACTTCCGAACCTGCTCAAGAACATCTGATAGACTCAAATTCAATTATCCGCTGCAATTTGTGCGGCGGATAATTTTTTGCGCTAAAAACTCTGTTGACTTTATCATGCTATAGAGAGTAAACTTTATCTATCAGTGCTTCGGAGGTCTGAACATGAAAAACAAAGACAGCGTGGAGCTTATAGAATACACAAAGGCGCAGGATGCGCTCAACTGCGTCACCCACGCGCTCGGCGCAGTGCTCGGCGCGGTGGTGCTCATTCTGCTGATCAAAAAGGCAGCGCCGTTTAGCAGCGCGAGATATATGGCAGCGGCCGTAGTCTACGGACTTTCGATTATTTTGCTCTACGGCTCGTCGGCGGTCTACCACGGTCTGCCGCGGGGCGAAGCGAAGCGGACAGCCCGTCTCGTTGATCACTCCGTTATACCGATTTTGCTCGCGGGCACGGCGACCCCGTGCTCGCTCATAACGCTCTATAATCACAATAAAATCTGCTGTGCCGCCGTGCTCCTGCTCGGCTGGGGAAGCGTGCTGTTCGGCTTTATCGCCAAGCTGTTCTTTTTCCAAAAGACGAAAGCCGCGTGCGTTGCGGTCTATATAATCGCCGGCGCGGTGATGCTCTCATGCTCGCTCGCGGTTATAGACGAGATAAATGTCCATGCGCTGCTGCTTCTCGTGTTCGGATGCGCGGTCTACCTCTTCGGCTCGATATTCTGCGCCGTAGGCAGAAAACACCCGTGGTTCCATGTGCCGTTTCATATTTTCATGGTCGCGGGCAGCATGATACACGCGTATGTGATATACGAATACGTTTTCATGGCCGCGTGATTGTTTAAATTTCAAATAAAAGCAAAAGCGGCGGTTAAAAATTTAATTGCCGCTTTAAAAATTTTGTAAGATTTTGAGTTTAGCGCAGTCTTATATATGAAAGGAGGCGGCAGAGTGACGGAGTTTGAAAAAATATACCGCGATTATTTCGACGATGTGTTTCTTTATATCAAACGACTCTCGGGCAGCGAGGATATAGCCGAAGATATCACGAGCGAAGCTTTCTATAAGGCCATGCGTTCGATAAAAGGCTTTCGCGGCGAGTGCGACATCCGCGTTTGGCTGTGTCAGATAGCAAAAAACTGCTATTATACTTATCTCAAAAAATCCGCTCGGACGGATAGCGTCGATGATTCCGTTCTCTTCAATCTGCCTGCCTTTGAAGGAAACGCCGAAGAGCAGATATTGAAGCGCGATGAGGCAATGAGGGCGCGGAAAATCCTGCGCTCTATTCCCGACCCGTACAGAGAGGTGTTTATGTGGCGCGTATTTGCGCAGCTCAGCTATAAGCAGATAGGCGAGCTGTTCGGCAAAACCGAAAACTGGGCGTGTGTCACTTATCATCGGGCGCGCGGCATGATAAGAACAGGATTGGAGGAGAACGAAAATGAGAAATGAGTGCAATATCATTCGCGATATTCTGCCGCTGTATGCTGATAAAATGGTGAGCGCGGACACGGCATCTTTCGTTGAAGAGCATCTTACCGGGTGCGCCGAGTGCCGCGCGGAGCTCGAAAAGCTGAAAGTCACCGATGCTATTGAGTCTGCCGTTTCGGATGCGGAAAATAATGACGAAAAGCGGCTCAAAGCTTTTGCAGGGAAGATCAACAGGAAAAGACATATTGTGATATCCGCATTTGCGGCGGTTCTGTTGCTCACCTTTTTGCTCGGCGGCAGTCTGATATCATTCGCAAAATTCGGTACGGCGAATTTTTTTGCTGCCGCCAACGGATTTGTGCAGGTGACGGCTGCCAACAGGGAATATGTTGAAATACAACGCTCTCCGAGAGTAGTTGTCGCCCGACCGGACTACGAGCTGTTCGCGGAATATATGAAAAATCGCGGCTTCAGCGAAGTCGAGCAGTTCGGCTCGCAGCATATTTTTTCTGACGGGGAGAGGACAGAGAGAGTCATTTATTATCAAAACTCGTATTTTTCCAAATGGATTTGGGATTGATACTTTTGCGGAGAATCGGAAAAAAGCTTTACTCATGGGGCTTAACTCTGATATAATATATAATGTGTAAATTTATCTCAGGAGGGACGCCGATGAAACACGATTACCACGGAAAACCGGCTTCGCTTTCAGCGCGTCTTATGCGCGTCGCGAGACGGTACAAAAGAGAAGACAGACCCGAAAAGGCGGCAGAACTCGAGGCTCTGCCGAAAAAAGAGCTCGGCGAAAATGAAAAGAAACGCCTGCCGGAGTTTATAGCTTCCGGCGATGTAACTTGCTTTTGCGTTGACGATAAAAATGTGCTGTGGATAGGCACAAACGAGGGACTTTGGCGCGTGGACGAGAGCGAAAAAGATGAACTCGACCGCGTGCAGTGCTTCAGAGCCGACGCCTGCATGTTTGATAATAATGTCAAAGCTGTTGAGCCTGACGGCAAAGACGGCGTATGGGTGCTGACCGAAACCGGCGTTTCGCATATTGAGATGCGTCTGCTCTCGGTCGAGCACAAGGCGAACCTTCATTCCGCCATGGACGAGAGAATAGTTCAGCGCCGCGGAATGCTCAGCGGCACTGATTGGAGCGCCGAGAGAAACCGCTGGGTGCCCCATGAGTCTGACAACGACGGACTCTGGACTGCGCTTGTCGCTATGGGAGACATCTGCCGCTACGGCGTGATGAAGAACGACCCGAAGTATACCTCCGAGCAGATAGAGCACGCGCGCAAAGTTGCGACCCGCTGGACGGAGGCCGTGCTCCTGCTTGAATACATTCCCGCATGGAAGGGCAAAGTCGCGTCGTTTGTCCGCTACAACGAGCCGGGCACGAACCGAGCGTCAAAGGGCTACCTCAAGCGCGGCAGAGAGGGAAAATTGAACATCCCCGATTTCGGCCCTGCGGGCTTTGTTCACGCCGAGCTCGGCCCCGTCGATGAGGATGACTGGGCGGAGCGTGACGCAGTGCCTGAGATAGTTTTCCGCAACGTTGAGGGTTATATAGCGCGCTCGTATCATGTCACCGATCCCGTCAACGACCCGATACCGTTCCATGACGGCGTTTTCTTCAAAAAAGTCTATGACCCAGATGGAAAGCTCGTCAGTGTGCGCGTGCCCACGAGCAGCGACAAGGGCGACGATCTGCCCGGGCTGCTGACGGTTGACAGCTCGCTGGAAATACCCGAGCGCCTGCGCCGCCTCTATGCGGACGAGGTTGACCCCGCGACCGGCAAGCACTGGGGCGACGACGATATAGTCTATAAATGCGACACCTCGAACGATGAGCTTACCGGACACTATGCGATATGGCAGCTCGCCTATGACATACTCGGCGAGGACGACCCGGAGCTCCGCGAGATAATCGCGACGATAGCCGAGCGCCACGCCCGCCACTTCGCGGACAACGACTATGCCCACACAGACGCAGGCGGCCAGCCGACCTCATGGGCGCGCATGACGAGGGAATATTATCTAAACCGCGACTGCGAGGGCTACGAGGACGGACCGCTCGGCACGATGATCCTGCTCCAGCTGTTTAAAGTAGCGCACCATGTCACAGGCAACGAGCGCTGGGATAAAGAATACCGCAAGCTCGCGCTCGAAGAGCCCTATCGTTACGCCGACCTCGCCTGCGAGCACTACGAGCGATATGAAAACAAGATAAAAGAATTTTTGCACAACGAGGAGCTTGACTCCGAGACGCTGTTCCCGATGGTCGTCAAGACGATGAATTATTCCGACACGCGCATGGCGGCGATAGTCTATTACACCATGTCGCAGCTCGAGGATGATCCGATACTGCTCGAAAAGTTCAGACGCGGCGCGGACTGCTGGTGGAGACTCGAAAAATACGGGCGCGATATAGAATGGTCGCTCGTCTATCAGCTGATGTACCCCGACGAGGAGAAATATGACGCATTCGGCAGACCCTGCAAAGATGTTCTTGCATGGCAGGCTTCGCGCTATCCCGTCAGCTCCCGCGAGATATTTATCGACAACACCACGCGCCCCGATGCCCGCGAAGAGGACGGCATGCTCTGGTATAAAAATACCGAGAAGCCGATACCCTATGCCGTTGCGATGGATGAGCGCGGCGGCACGGGCACTGATTTCTTCCATGCCCGCCAGGGTAGATGGGACAATAGCATCGGCGTCAACGGCTCATACAATCTCATCATGCCCTATTGGATAGGCCGCTACAACGGTCTGCTCAAAGAGGAGAGCGCGGGCGGCGATATCACCGCCGACGAGCTCGAGGAGATACTCAGAACGCAGTAAAAATTATTTGCAAAAGAACGGATAAAACAACCGAGCCGCAGCAGTTTGAACTGCTGCGACTCGGTTTATATTTTGCTTGTGTGACAATTGCCTTGAATATATCGCCCGGCTTTTGCCGGACATTTTTTTATTCGTAGAGCGGGTGCTTTGCACATATCTCCGCAACTCCGGCGCGGATGGCGTCGGCGCTGTTCTCAAAGTCGGTCGCAGCGAGGTAGACGAACTCTGCGATTTTGTCCATGTCGCTCTCATCAAGTCCTCTTGTCGTGGCGGCCGCCGTTCCGAGGCGCAGACCGCTTGTGACAAACGGGGTCTCGGGGTCGTTGGGTATGGCGTTCTTGTTCGCCGTGATGTTGACTTCGTCAAGTCTCTTCTCGAGATCCTTGCCCGTTACGCCGAGCGAGCGCAGGTCGAGGAGTATGAGGTGGTTGTCGGTGCCGCCGGAGACGAGGTTGACTCCGCGCTTTGCAAGAGACTCGGCAAGAGCCTTGCAGTTGTTGAGAAGTCTCTGCTGATAGTCCTTGAACTCGGGCTTGAGTGCCTCGCCGAAGCAGACCGCCTTACCCGCGATAACGTGCATGAGCGGACCGCCCTGGTTGCCGGGGAAAATAGCCTTGTTTATAGCTGCGCCGAGCTCAGCCTTGGAGAGGATGAGTCCGCCGCGGGGACCTCTGAGGGTCTTGTGCGTGGTTGTTGTGACAACGTCGGCATAGGGCACGGGCGAGGGATGAAGTCCCGCCGCGACGAGTCCCGCGATGTGCGCCATGTCTACCATGAAATATGCGCCGACCGATTTTGCTATAGCGCCGATGCGCTCGAAGTCGATAACACGCGGATAAGCGGATGCGCCCGCGACGATAAGCTTCGGGCAGACTTCTTTGGCGGTCTTTTCGAGCTCGTCATAGTCGATATAGCCGTCGTCGTTCACGCCGTAGGGCACGAATTTGTAGAGCTTGCCGCTCGCGTTGACGGGCGAGCCGTGGGTCAGATGTCCGCCGTGGGCGAGGCTCATACCCATGACTGTGTCGCCGGGATTTATGAGCGCGGAATATGCCGCCATGTTTGCCTGCGCACCAGAGTGCGGCTGAACGTTGGCGCAGTCCGCGCCGAAGAGCTCTTTTGCGCGCTCGATAGCGAGATTTTCGACGATGTCAACATATTCGCAGCCGCCGTAATAACGCTTGCCGGGATAGCCCTCGGCGTATTTGTTGGTCAGCACGCTGCCCATTGCCGCCATAACGGCGGGGGAGACGAAGTTCTCCGAGGCGATAAGCTCGATGTTGCGTCTCTGTCTGCCGAGCTCGAGATCCATGGCGTCCGCCACTTCCGGGTCATACTGTGCGACGAGCTTGGCGCTGTCAAAAAAATCAGGGTACATTGTGATTTCCTCCTCTTGAAAAAAATCGGACAAATATTACCTTAATAATACCATATGGCCACAGTTAAAGTCAAAGCTAAAGGGAATAATATTGTCGATTTATGCAAAAAGACGGAATGAGTGAAAATAGTTCTTGTATTTATGTCAATAATACTGTATAATGATTCAATGTAACACTTTTATTAAAAGGAGATGAATCAATGGATCCCATTAAAGTGGATTTTTCAAAAAAAGGCGGCCCCAAGGAGATAGTTATACCTCCCGATAAAGCGGTGCTCAAGATAGTCCTGAGCGTGCTTTGCTCGCTGGTAACCGCAGCCATTGCATTTTATATAATGCTGCCGCCGCTCAACTTCAAGGCATATGAGTTCTACGGCTTCCTCGCGATAATCGTCGCGTCATATGCGCTGTTCTCGGCGATTTTCACCGGCGTGTTTTCGAAGCCTGAATATCTGCCCTATTTCAAGCGTCAGATGATAGTCCCCGCCGTTATCGTCGGTGTTATCGCGCTCACAGTCGGTATCGGCTATCTCGTCTCGAGCCCGTTCTTCAGAGCCTCGGCTTACAGTCAGATAATCGATGTCCGCACGGACAGCAACTTCGCCGATGAGATTGACAAGCAGGATGCTGAGTCCTTCAGCAACATCCCGAAGCTCGATGAGGGCGTCGCGGCTACCCTCGCTCCCAGAGCGCTCGGTAAACTCGCGGAAAAAGGCTATGTCTCGCAGTTCTCGGTCTATCCGCTCTATACGCAGATAAACTACAAGGGCACGCCCGTCAGGGTCGTTCCGCTCCAGTATTCAAATATCATCAAGTGGCTCACCAACCGTACCGAGGGTCTCCCCGGATATATCGTAATCGATATGGCGAACGAAGTCACCACCTTCAAGGAGCTCGATTCGGGCATCAAGTATTCGCCTGCCGAGCACTTCGGCAGACTTCTCAAGCGTCACCTGAGAATGCAGTATCCGACTTATATGTTCGGCTCGAGCTCGTTTGAAATCGACGATGAGGGCAATCCCTATTGGATCTGCGCGAGAGTCGATAAGACCATCGGCCTGTTCGGCGGAACCGACGTCAAGGGAATCGTTATCGTCAACGCAATTGACGGCAAGTGCGAATATGTGCCGATAGAGACGGTCAAGAGCGATGCCAAGTATCAGTGGATCGACAGAGTCTATGACTCCGACCTTCTCGTCGAGCAGTACAACTATTACGGCAGATATCAGAAGGGCTTCTGGAACTCGATTCTCGGTCAGGAAGATGTCTATGTCACCACCGAGGACTACAGCTACATCGCTCAGAACGATGATGTCTATATGTACACGGGCGTTACATCAGTCACCAACGACCAGTCGATAACCGGCTTTATAATGATAAACCAGCGCACCAAAGAGGCCGTCTATTATTCGGTCGCGGGCGCAAAGGAGCAGTCGGCGCAGGCTTCCGCAGAGGGTCTCGATGAGATCAAGGCGGCAGGCTACACGGCAACGTTCCCGCTGCTGCTCAATATCGACGGCGAGCCGACCTACTTCATGGCTCTCAAGGATGTCAGAGACGACGGCTCTCAGATCATTCAGAGCTACGCGCTCATCAACGTCAAGCAGTACACGAAGATAAAGGTTTACGGCAAGACCCTTGCCGAGTGCCTTGCAAAGTATGTCGACCAGCTCAAGGCGAACGGCATCAATGTCGATATCGACGCGAACCAGGTCGTAGATCCTGCGGATAACCCCGACGCGCAGGGCGATTCCGAGACAAAGGTGCAGACCGTCAACGGCAAGATAGCCGATATCCGCACCCAGGTCATCTCGGGCGAGACATATTATTATATCAAGCTCGAGGGCGGCGACGTCTATTATTCGATAGCTGCTTCCAAGTCGACAACCGCCGTTATCCTCAACAGAAACGACACTGTCACGATTCGCTTCAACGCCGGCGAGGGTGCAATAGTCCCCGCAAGCGAGCTCGAAAAAGCGAAATAAAATAACAACAACAGCGCCGCCGCAGAGAATATCTGCGGCGGCGTTTTCTATCTATTCGGTTTATATTTTCGGCAGAGAGTCGCTTATTTCCACGGTAGCGTTGACATATACGGCGAGGTCATCTGCTCTAAGTATTCCTGACCGCGCTCGGAGTCAATGGGTTCTCCCTTGACTGTGGAGAGCGGAATATCCGTTGAAACATCAAGAAACTCAAAGTGTATTTTGTCCGCCTTTACCCTTTTGGTGTAGCTGTAGCTTGAGTTAAGGTCAAATGTGACGGGACCGCCGTTGGGATTGGGATAAGGATAAGGAGCTCTCTTCTCACGAATAGAATACGCGTAGCTGCCTATAGGCAATTCCTTTTTGCCGAGAGTAACTTTGGCATACAGGCTGTGATTTTCGTCGTTTGCCATTGCCTCGATTTCATCGGCTTGAGCCGTTGTCGTTTTGAGGGAGTATGTTATGTTGAATCCCAAGTCGTTGTAATAGCAAAGGGTTATCGAAACATCCCCGTATTTACTTTTGAGCTTTATGTCGCCGCGAAATACATGAAAATCCGGATATTTGCTTGTAAAGGCGTAGGAGTTGCCTGTGTCGAAATTCAATATGTACTCGGAGCGCATTTTGTTCGAGCCGCAGGCGGCGAGGGACAGCATAAGGACGAGGCAAAGAGCTAAGCTTATCAATCTTTTCATAACACCGAGTCTCCTTCTGTGTTATTATATTATGTGTTCTATATGTTTTGCCTCCCTAAACTAAACCATCGGAATCTCCTCCTGTGCAGAAATGATATTTTTTATAAAAGTTTTAGTTGAGAACTTATCGCAACACAATGCTAACACAAATTGCCAATATTATAATGTCTTATGAGAACATTATGTATTTTTGTTACAAATTACAAAAATATATAATTCGATTTGTGTATTTACAACAAAGAATTTATGCGACACGCAGAGTTACAATGCAGAAAAAGTCCCCCGCAGATTCGCTCCGCGGGGGACTGTCTGTTTTAAATTATTACGGCGTTATTGCTGAGAATGCGTTATGAAATAAATCAGCGCTATAACTCCCGCCGTGACCGTTGCGCCGATAACGATGTTGTTTATCATCACTATGGTGCCGACGCCTGCGGCAACTCCGAGCACGCCTGCAAGGGCGATCGGGATCCACATGGCGGGCGACTGGCCGTACTTCGCGCCGATGTACCAGCTGTAAAGGCCCCAGCCGAAAGCGTCGGTGTACTTGTAGAGGTGAGTGTTGTAGCTCCACGGATCGTTTTCGTCAAGCTCGAAAATGCGGACAGCTCTGGTTATGTATCTGCCGTAGGACTGGAAGGTAACGCCGGGGCACATGACAAGGTCGATGCCGTCAACGTTGCCGATGAAGTTGTTGATGTGGTCGTGACCGAAGGATGCCGCGATGACATCGCCGCGCGATTTCCATGCCGCGAACTGGCCGGAATTGGTGTTCGACGGGCAGGGGAACTCGAGCATCATGCCGGAGGTTTTGCCGGGCTTGAGCATGAGGAGCTTGTTCTGTCCGTTGAGCTTCTTGCTTATCGCGTTCTCGCCCTTGAACGGGGAATCAACGAGAAGCTCCGCGACCTCGGGAACGATGATGTGCTGGAAAGCGATGGAGGGAACGGGATGACCCGCCTTTTTCTCGAGCTCCTCGCTGGTTTTTACATACCAGTCTATCTGATCCTGATGGACATAGTCGTAGCCGCCGTTTTCTCTGTCATAGTCGTTCGAATCAAAGAGCCAAAGGTTGAACTTTATGTCGTTTCCCTTGGAGGCGTAGATGGGCAGGTTGTGCGTGCCGCTGCCATACATCTCGGGCACTGCGTCATATGCGAGGCAGCCGGGGAGCGTCTGATAATAGGCAAGCTGCTCGTCGCGGCTGACGGGGCAGCCCTCATCGGTATCGTGGTTGCCGAAAACGAAGGTGAAGGGGATGCCTCTGTCCGTGACAGGCTTGAGTATCGCCTTTATTCCGGCATAGACTCCCTCTGCGGTCTTGATTTTGCCGCCCGCTATCTGGTCGCCTGTAAATACGACGAGGTCGGGCTTCTCTGCGTCGAGAGCTTTTTCCATGAACATTATCATGGCTTCTCTCGGTATGTCGATATCCTGCGTGTCGGAAATCTGCATTATCTTGAGCTTTCCGTCTTTGTTGAATCGCAGAACACCGTTGTCGTCGACTGCCGCAAAAGCGGGCGACGCCGCGGCTACGAGCATCGCCGCGCACAGCAAGACGGCGAGCAAAGCCTTGATCTTTTTACTCATGACTCTTTAATCAATCCTTTCTTTTCTCAGTATGAGCAACATATTAAAGCCTGATTATTATATAACTAATATAGCCAAAAATCAATCCGCAAAAGTCATAATTTTTATGTGCATTTTTAAGTTAGAATAGACAAACCGGGTCCGCATATATGCGCAGACCCGGCAGTTTGCAGGTTGAATTTTTAATAAGCATAAGAATAATGCCGATTTTTGGTTTAATCTCGTAGGAATTGGCGACCTCGACAACCCTATGCCGCTTTCAGCAGCACTGTTTGAAAAAAATTTTTTGCTGTGGCTTGCGTTTTTTACGGCAGAATTTATTCGCCGGAAGTCGTCTCTGTTTTCTGGCTGTCCCCCTGCCCCAGCTTGTTCATCGCCTCGAGCGGATCGACGGTTTTGCCGTTTATCGCGACGGTGAAATGGAGGTGCGCGCCGTCCGCCGCCTCAACCGGGACTGTGCCGAGGGTGCCGATATGGTCGAACTGCTCGACCTCGTCTCCCGCTTTCGGAAGATTCTTGTCCGAGAGTCCGCAGTATCGTGCAACGAGCCCCTTGCCGTGGTCGATTTCGACCACGTTGCCCCAAAGCGGATCGGAGTAGACCTTTGCCACGCGCCCGTTCTGTATCGCGATAACATCGTTGCCCTGTGCGCCGCCGAAGTCGATGCCGTTGTGAACCCGCCAGTCGTTCGTCGTCTTGTTTTTCACCATCTCGTCCGCGCTATAGTCCTTGCGGATGTCCGTACCCATCGGCAGAGCGTAGCTGCCGGTATATGGCGTGTTTTTGCTGTCATTTTCTTTTGTCGTCTGCGCGGGCGCAGTCGTTCTGTCGTCGGGGACATTCTTCACGGGGTTGTTCGCCTGCGTCAGCGTCTCCTGCGGCACGGAGTAGCCTATATTGTACTGCCTCGAAGAATGCTCCGTCGAATTATTGTCCGTCGGCGTTTTTGCCACGCGCATCGCGCCCCATACTCCCGCACCCGCCGCAAGAATGCAGAGCGCTGCGAGAATGTATATTCCCTTCGATCTGAAAAAGCTCTTTTTGTTGAATGAATTGTCTATCATATCTGCCTCGTTTCTCCGCGTGCGGTGTCACGGTGTTTTTTCATTCCTATTTTTGACCGCGCCGCCGCGCTTTATGCGCAAGGCAAAATTTATGAAAAATATAAAAATAAAAAACGAAAAGACGCCCACCTTTCGGTGAACGTCCTTCCGTAATGAGGGGTTCGATGCAACTTTTAGCATCTGGTTTGAGGAGGGGTGATGCCTGACGAACTCAGGCACCGCACACTGCAGGGTGCGGCTCCCTGCCCTTGTGTGCAAATCTATGATAACCGAGGTTTGTTAAGCCCCTGTGAACAGAGTCTTAATAATCAGAATCAATTTTGTTAAGACTTTCGTTTCGTGCGACACTTCGGGGAAAAGTGTTTTTCTGATTTTGTGAACTTTGCCCAAATCTGCGGCTCAAATTTCGGCATCCGCTGCGCGAAAGATTCTGCCGATATGCCTTGAACTATTTATTCAATTGTTTATAATTAAACTGATAATAAAGGTATATATTATATGTCTTGCAGTTTGTTGAGATAGTCTTGAGTTCAAGGCTCCCCCGTGTAAGGGGAGCTGTCACGGCGAAGCCGCGACTGAGGGGTTGCTGTAATGAAAATTCAAAACATTCAGCATTTTTGAAAAATTGCAGCTTGTTCAAAACAATCCCTCCGACGCTTCGGTCGCTTCTCTTTACGCAAGGGAGACTTGGATTTCTGAAAAGCCCCCGAAGTCGGAGTTATCGATACGCTGAAAGGTATATAATAATCTTGAACACGATAGGAGAAACGATATGGGAAGAAAAGTCAGAATAGGCATCATCGGCTGCGGCGGAATCGCCAACGGCAAGCATATGCCCGCGCTCAAAAAAATCGAAGAGGCCGAGATGGTCGCTTTCTGCGATATCATTGAGGAGAGAGCCGTAAAGGCGGCAAAGGAATTCGGCGTCGAGGGCGCAAAAGTCTATACGGATTACAGAAAGCTGCTCGAGGATGAGAGCATTGAAAGCGTTCATGTCTGCACTCCGAACCGCTCGCATTCGTTCATCACAATAGACGCGCTCGAAGCGGGCAAGCATGTTATGTGCGAGAAGCCCATGGCAAAGACCTATGCCGAGGCGAAGAAAATGTACGAGACCGCACAGCGCACCGGCAAGAAGCTGACTATCGGCTATCAGCAGCGCTGGAGACCCGATTCGCTCTATCTCAAGGAGGCGTGCGACAACGGCGATCTCGGCGATATCTATTACGGCCGCGCCATCGCGCTGCGCCGCAGAGCCGTTCCGACATGGGGCGTTTTCCTCAACGAGTATGAGCAGGGCGGCGGTCCGCTTATCGATATCGGCACCCACGCGCTCGACCTCACACTCTGGATGATGAACAACTACAAGCCAAAAATGGTCGTCGGCAATGTCTATAAGAAGCTCGGCAACCAGGAGCGTTCCGGCAATGCCTGGGGCGATTGGGATCCCGCACAGTACACCGTCGAGGATTCGGCTTTCGGTTTCGTTACCATGGAGAACGGCGCGACTATCTCCGTCGAAGCTAGCTGGGCGCTCAATATCGCCGACCCCAACGAGGCTGTTACATATCTTTGCGGCGACAAGGCGGGCGCGGATATGCGCGGCGGACTTCATTTGAACTATGTCAAATACGGCCGCCAGTGCATCGAGACCCCGAACTTTGAAGCCGGCGGAGCCGCATTCTTTGAGGGTGCGACCAGCGACCCCTCCGAGCTTGAAGCCCGCGCCTTCATCAACGCCATTATCAATGACACCGAGGTCAGCACCAAGCCCGAGCAGGCACTTGTTGTAACGCAGATACTCGAAGGAATATATGAATCCGCCAAGCAGGGCAAACCTTTTTATTTTGAATAATATCACGCGCATTGACCGTCCCGCGTAGGGCTTGAGTATCTACATACACTACGCCCCACGCGGAACAGCCACTGCACGCAATCTTATTCAAAATGAGTGGTATCATATCACGAATGTTGCGAGCCTTTTGCTCCCTTGCATATCCTGATACGCGGCAGTCGCAAAAAACTCACACTGCACGCAATCTTACTCAAAATGCGTTGAATCATATCACGCGCATTGACCGTCCCGCGTAGGGCTTGAGTATCGGCATACACTGCGCCCCTCGCGGCACAGCCACTGCACGCAATCTTACTCAAAATACGTTGTGTCATATCACGCACATTGTAAGCCTTTTGCTCCTTTGCGTATCTCGATACATGGCGGTCGCAAAAAACTCACACTGTACGCAATCTATTCAAAATATATTTGTATCATATCACGCACATTGACTGCCCCGCGTAGGGCTTGAGTATCTACATACACTGCGCCCCACGCGGAACAGCAGTGCCAATGTGAATTTACACTTTAAATTTAATCTCAAACAGGAGAAGAAACATGAAAATTGCAGTTCAGCTTTACAGCCTGCGCGACATTATAAAGGGCAGCGGCGAAAATCTTCTCGCCATTCTTCCGCGCGTCAAGGAGCTCGGCTATGACGGTGTTGAGTTCGCCGGATATTTCGGCGTTGACGCGGCGACTCTGCGCGCGGCGCTCGACTCCGCCGGGCTCGTCGCCGTCGGTACACACATCGCCATTGAGAGCTACTCGCCCGAAAACTTCGACGAAACAGCGGCGTTTTGCCGCACTCTCGGCATGAAGACCATGGGCATGGGCGGCGCCGACCACGAGACTCCCGAGGAGCTCAAGGCGACCTGCGCCGAGCTGAAAGCGGCGGACGAGCGCGCCGAAAAAATCGGCATGAGCGTCTATTATCACAACCACTGCTCCGAGTTCGAGCCGATTTCCGACGGCGTTATTCCGTTTGATGAGCTGAAGAAAGCCGCTCATCTCGAGATAGACACCTATTGGAGCTTCGTCGCCGGCCAGGATAACTACAAGCTCATCACCGAGAACCGCGACAGGATAGCTCAGCTCCATGTCAAGGACGGAATAGGCCACACTCCCAAGGCTCTCGGCGAGGGCAACTGCGATATCCCAGAGGTCGTTCGCGCGGCAAAAGATATCGGCATCGAGTGGCTGATAGTTGAAAATGATGATCCCGTGCCGAACGGTCTTGACGACATCGGCAGGAGCATAAAATATCTTAAATCCATCATCTGATTTTTAAAGGAGAGATAAAAAATGAAGTTAGGCGTATTTACCTGCCTTTTGGGCAACCTTCCGCTCGAAGAGGCTCTCAAGTATTTCAAATCCAAGGGCATTGAGATGGTCGAGATAGGCTGCGGCGGTTACCCCGGCAACTCCCATGCCGACCCCGACACCCTGCTCGCCGATCCTGCGGCTCTGAGCACTTTCAAATCCACCGTCGCGGACAGCGGCCTTGAGATAAGCGCGCTCAGCTGCCACGGCAACCCCGTCCATCCGAACAAGGCTATTGCCGCCGAGTTCGACAAGACGATAAAGAACACCATCCTTCTCGCCGAGAAGCTCGGTATTCATCAGATCAACACCTTCTCCGGCTGCCCCGGCGACCAGGAGAACGCGAAGTATCCCAACTGGGTCGTCTGCCCCTGGCCGAACGACTTCTCCGAGATACTCGAGTGGCAGTGGAACGAAGTACTCATTCCCTATTGGACTGAGACCGTCGCTTTCGCCAAGGAGCACGGCGTCGACAAGATAGCCTTCGAGCTTCATCCTGGCTTCTGCGTCTACAACACCGAGAGCATGCTCAAGATACGCAAGGCAGTCGGTCCCGAACTCGGCGCGAACTTTGACCCGAGCCATCTTATCTGGCAGGGCATGGATCCCATTGCCTGCATAAGAGCGCTCGGCGACGCTATCTTCCATTTCCACGCCAAGGACACGAAGATAGACAAATACAACACCGCCGTCAACGGCGTGCTTGACACCAAGCCCTATGCAGACGAGATTCACCGCTCGTGGATATTCCGCTCCGTCGGCTACGGCAACGACTACGCATATTGGAAGGATATGATCTCGAACCTGCGCATGGTCGGCTATGACTACGCTATCAGCATAGAGCATGAGGATTCCCTCATGAGCCAGGACGAGGGCCTTTCAAAGGCAGTCGACTTCCTCAAGGATGTCCTTATCACCCAGAACACCGGCGATATGTGGTGGGTGTGATAAAACTTTTCGCGAAACAAATTTATATCGGGAGTATACAAAACAATGGATAAGAATAAGAAGATAGGTTTTGCCGTTATAGGCTACGGCGGAATGGGCAGCTGGCATGCGTCGACCTGCGCGGACGATTTCAAAGACACGGCTGAACTCATAGGCATCTATGATATCAAGCCCGAGAGGCGCGCGGCTGCCGAGGCTGAGGGCATTCACGCTTTCTCTTCGCGCGAGGAACTGCTCGCCGACGAGAGAATCGACCTCGTCACCGTTGCAACGCCCAACGATGTACATAAAGAAATAGCCATAGCCGCCATGGCGGCGGGCAAGAATGTTATCTCCGAGAAGCCCGTGGCGCTGAGCCAAGAGGAGCTTGAGGAGATGATAGCCGCGTCCAAAAAGTACGGCAAGCTCTTCACCGTCCATCAGAACAGACGCTGGGATCCGGATTTCAAGTGCGTCCAGAAGATCCTCGCGGATAACGAACTCGGCAAGGTGTTCCGCATCGAGTCCCGCGTTCAGGGCTCGCGCGGCATCCCCGGCGACTGGCGCAACCAGAAGGCGCACGGCGGCGGTATGGTGCTCGATTGGGGCATCCACCTGCTCGACCAGGCGCTGCGCATCGGCGAGGGCAGAAAGCTCATCTCCGTCTATGCAGAACTTACAAATGTCACCAACGAGGAATGCGACGACGGCTTCAGAGTCACGCTTATCTTCGAGGGCGACCTCTCGATGTATGTCGAGGTTACCACGAGCAACTTCATCGAGCTTCCGCGTTGGTATATCCTCGGCGAGAACGGCTCCGCCGTTATAAATGACTGGGATCTCAACGGCGAGATAGTCAAGGTCTCTGATTGGGAGAACCGCGACGCAGTGCCGATCCTCGCGGGCGTCGGACTGACAAAGACTATGGCTCCGAGAACCGACGATACTATCAAGCACTATCCGTTGCCCAAGGTCGATTCGAGCTGGACTCAGTTCTATGAGAACGTTTTCGCTGCTCTCAGAGGAGAAGAAGAGCAGCTGATAACGCACGACCAGCAGCGCAGACTGCTCAAGCTTGTTGACGCCATTTTTGAGAGCGGAAACGAGAACAAGGTCGTTTTCTTCGACAAATAATATCTTATATTTCGCCGCGCAGCGAAAGCCGAAAGACTTTTACCGCACGGCGATTTTCAGATTACGGAGTAATTAACCGTTCAGCTCCGTTATATTGCATAGCGGGCTAACTTTTAGTGCAAAGTGCATAAATTACGGCTTTTGAATTTGGCTATAATAATCAAGAAGTAGAGATTTGTGAACAAAAAATTAAGATTTGCTTCCGGGGATTGACTAACGGTCATTTTTGTAGTAAAGTATCTCACGCAAAAGAAAGTGACCGGCAGTCAGTTCGGAGGTGAACACATGGCGACGGTTGAAGAAAACAAGACCGAGAAGCGGTCGAAGCTTATGGAAGCGGCTCATTCGCTCTTTACGAGCGGCAGCGCGCTCAAGCCTCCGACGATAGATGAGGTCGTCAAAATGGCGGGCGTTGCCAAAGGTACGTTTTATCTGTACTTCAAAGATAAATACGACCTTATGGATCAGCTCTTTTTGAAAAAGCTCGCCGAGTGCGTCAATTCCGCGCTCTTTAAAACGCGGCAGCAGCTCGCCGGCAGGCAGGTTGAAGACGCCGAGCGCGTGAACGCCTTTCTCGATAACGTTTTTATGTATATCGATGAAAACAAAGCGTTCCTGCCCCTCATCAGAGACCGCGTCTCCTCGTGCTACCGCCTGATGCTCAAGGGCAGGGAAGCGGAGCTCAAGGAAGCATACGACAGCCTCGTAAAGCTGTTCCTGCGCCACGGCTTCACGGAATACGAGAGCGAGATGAACATATATATGTTAGTCTCGATGCTCGCGCCCGTCAGCTGCGACAGCGCGATCCAGGGCGAACCGTATAAGCTCGATGAAATAAAGAGCGGAATGCAGCGCCTGACAAACAAACTTTTAGCATAATAAGGAGGAAAGGGATATGATATCTAAAAAGTTAGCAAAGTGGATAGCCTACCATCCCAAAACTGTTCTGATAGTTTGTCTTATCCTGATAATCCCGTCGATAATCGGATATTTCCTGACGGGCGTCAACTATGACATTCTGTCATATCTGCCGGAGAACCTTGAATCCGTTCAGGGCGAGCAGATACTCGATGAAACTTTCCACAATTCGGCGAGTTCATTTATTATAGTAAAAGACACCGAGCCCAAGGATATCCAGAAGCTCGAAGATCAGATCCGCCAGGTCGAGGGCGTCAGCAATGTTATCGGCGCCACTGACATCGCGGATGTGACGATACCGAAAGAGATTCTTCCCGAGGTTCTGACCAACGTCTTCTATTCGCAGGACGGCAGCTCGACGCTGATAATGGTTCAGTATAAGAACTCTGGCTCGTCTCAGGTGACTATGGACGCTATCGCTTCCATACGCAAGATAATGAACAAGAATATGCTCCTGAGCGGTCTTTCGGCGATAACCGTTGATACAAAAGACCTGACAAACAGCCAGGCTCCGCTCTATGTCGTAATCGCCATCGCCCTCGCGCTTATAGCACTGTCGTTCACAATGACTTCGTGGGTGCTCCCGTTCGTGCTTCTTGCCGCACTCGGTACCGCGGTCATATACAACATGGGCACGAATATAATCTTCGGCGAGATTTCGTTCATAACGAAGAGTATCGCCGCTATCCTCCAGCTTGGCGTTACGGTCGACTACTCCGTCTTCCTTATGGACAGATTCGAGGAGGAGAAGAAGCGCCATGACACGAAGAAGGACGCCATGGCTGCGGCAATCGATTCGACCTTCCTCTCCCTTATGGGCAGCTCGCTGACAACCGTTTTCGGCTTCCTCGCGCTGTGCTTCATGAGCTTCACGCTCGGCAAGGATATGGGTCTTGTCATGGCAAAGGGCGTTATCCTCGGCGTTATCACCGTCGTTACCTTCCTGCCCTCGCTGATACTCATGCTCGACAATGTCATTGAAAAGACAAGACATAAGAGCCTCGCGCCGAAGTTCAATAAGATAAGCGACTTCGCGATAAAACACAGAAGAGTTATAGCGATAATCTTCCTCGTGCTCTTCATCCCATCCTACTTCCTGCAAAACAACGTCAAGAAGTATTACAACATGGATAAGGCGATCCCGCAGGATCTGCCGTCAATATCCGCTCTCAATACGATGAAGAAAGACTTCAACATGGCAACGACCCACTTCATCATCCTTGACGATAAGATAACCGAAGCGAATATAAACGCGCTGACGAGCGAACTCAACGATGTCGAGGGCGTCACGAATGTCCTCTCGCTCAACAGCTTCATCGGCACGGCAATCCCGAGCGTAATGCTCCCGGATTCGATAAAGGAGATATGTGTCCAGGACGGCAAACAGCTCATGATGCTCAACTCCTCTTATTCGGCAGCTACAGATGAAGAAAACGCACAGATTGAAAAGATAACCTCGATAGTCAAGAAGTACGACGAGGGCGGAATACTGACGGGCGAAGGAGTCCTGACCAAGGACCTGATAACCGTCGCCGAAAAGGACTTCGTCGTCACCGGAGCTATCTCTATGCTCGCGATATTCATTCTTGTCGCAATAGTCTTCAAGTCCCTGTCGATACCGCTGATACTCGTCGCGTCGATAGAGCTTGCAATTTGGGTCAACATCAGTATCTCGACCCTGACGGGCACTACGATATGCTTCATCGCGCCGACTATCATCAGCTGCGTGCAGCTGGGTGCAACGGTCGACTACGCAATACTCATGACAACGAGATTCAGAGAAGAACTCCAGAAGTGCGGCGATAAGCTCAAGGCTATCAAGATAGCCGCGAAGGAGTCGAGCCGCTCGATATTCCAGAGCGCACTCGTGTTCTTCAGCGCAACATTCGGCGTCTACTGTATCTGCGATATAGATATAGTCAAGGGTGTCTGCCTCATGCTTGCAAGAGGTTCCGTTATCAGCGCACTCGTTATCATGGTTATGCTTCCCGGCATCCTCGCCATCTGCGAAGGCGCTATCAATAAAACATCCATCGGCTGGCGCGTTCCCCGCGTTAAAAAGGAGCGCAAGAGCCGCAAGGCAAAGGCTTGAACAAGGAGGGCAATAAAATGAAGAAAAACTTTATTCTCAAATCGGCGCTCTGCCTCACTCTCGCGGCGAGCATACTCACCATGGGCGCCTGCAAGAGCACCGGCGACAACGGCGACACTACCTCGGCGTCCGGCGATGAACAGGCCGCGCCTGTATATTACACCGATGTGCCCGGCTCCGTGAAGAAGAGCGAGACCGTGTATGTCAACATGGACAACAGCGGCGATGTCAAGGATATCACCGTCACCGACTGGCTCCACACCGACAAGGGTCAGGTCAAGGTCAGCGACACAAGCTCGCTGAAAAACATCACCAATGTCAAGAGCAACATCAAGCCCGTCAGCGAAAACGGCGGCATCACCTGGCATATGGACACGACCGACCTCTATTACAGCGGCAAGAGCAACAAAGAGCTGCCTGTAAAAATCAACATCAAATACTTCCTCGACGGCAAAGAGATGTCCGCCAAGAAGATTTCCGGCAAGAGCGGCAAGGTCGAGATAAAGATCTCCGTTGAAAACAATCTCTACAAGACCGAGAAGATAAACGGCAAGCAGGTCAAGATCTATAATCCCATCGCGGTTGTCGGAGGCATGATTCTTCCCGAGGGTCAGTTCCAGAACATGACCCTCACAAACGGCAAGCTCGTCGGCGACGGCACAAAGGAAATCGCTCTTGTTGTCAGCATGCCCGGCATGAACGAAACTCTCGGACTCGACAAGCTCAATATCGAGGATCTGAACTTCGCCACCGAGTTCACCCTCTCCGCCGAAGTTGAGAACTTCTCGCTCGGCAATATGTACTTCGCGGCAGTGCCGATCTCCATGCTCGGCACGGAGTTCAAGATGCCCGACAGCCTCGATGATCTCCAGACCACTCTCGGCCAGCTCAAGGAGCTTGAAAAGGCTCTCAACTCCATGGATCCCAACAAGATCATAACGAGCCTTATGACCAACAAGACGAAGATAAACGAGCTCGTCAACACGATGAACGAGGCAGTCGAGCTCTATCAGAATAACCGCGTCCTCTTCGAGATTCTGCCCAAGTATATGACCGAAGAGAACATCGCGAAGTTCAAGAAGCTCTTCAACAGCCTTGACCCCAACGAGCTCAAGGAAGTCATAACCCTGCTCAACAACCCAGTGCTCCAGAAGTTCTTCAAGAACCTGCCCGAGATAGCAGAGAACATGAACGATGTCCTGCCTCTTATCGAGGAGTTCTCAAAGGATATGTCCGACCCCGAGGTTCAGAAGGCAATAAACAACCTGCCCAAGACCCTCGAGCAGCTCTCCGAGATACAGAAGACCATTGACGACAATCAGGAGCTCATAGACGGACTCGCAAAGCTCATGAGCAAGGAGAATGTCCAGAAGCTCAATGACCTCATCGACAGCATCGATTCCGGCGACTATGCAGGCAAGCTCCAGAAGTACGGCGTGCTCGCCGAGGATGCCGACGATCTTATCGCGAAGCTTCAGTCGATGATATCTTACGGCGCATCGTATGATATCTACACCGAGAAGACTGCGGGCACCGAGTCGAACGTCATGTTCATCTATCAGACCACGCCCATCGCTTCGAGCAGCAGCGCTTCGACCGCCACGACCGACACCACCGAGTCGCTCCCGTGGTACAAAAAGATATTTAAGAAATAAGATTCAATAATAAAAGACTGCGGACAGTGGATTGCTGTTCGCAGTCTTTTGCTTTTGGACAAAATTCAAAAAGTGTCCCAAAATGCGACACTCTCCAAAAGGTGAGATTTTTTGGCACAAAACTGAATTTTTGACCGTTTGAAAAAATGAAAAAGGCGGTTATAATATAGCCAAAGACCGACGGACGCGGCAGGCCCTCTTTTCCATCTTTTCCCTTATTCCTTACAAATTCTGCCAAGTCTGTCGGCTTTATTGATTAGACGACCACTCAATACTATCCTCCAAAATAGTTATTGCCTTTCCAAATGACGGCGGGAGCGCACCGGATATCCGATGCGCTCCCGTTCGTTTTTTATTTTATTTGCTGTTCTTCTTTTCAAGAGCCTCGCGCAGAGCCTCCGCGAACTGGTCGGGGCATGAGGTCTGCTTGAAGCCGCAGCGGATGCCGTCGAATCTGTCGATGATTTCCTCCGCATCCATTCCCTCAACTATCGAGGATATTCCCGCGAGGTTGCCGTTGCATCCGCCCGTGAAATGGACATTGTGAACGGTGTTGTCGTCGTCAATGTCAAAGTCGATGCGCCTTGAGCAGGTGCCGTGAGTGGTATATGAATATGTCATGTTCATTCCTCCGTTTTCGTCATACTTCTTCTATTCTAAACCAAAACGGAGCTTTTTTCAAGATGCGCCGCGGCAAATACATATATTACATCAGGATATACATCAGCGCGAATATCGTCAGCATATCCGCCCCGTCCGCCGAGAGAATTATTATCAGCGCGATTATCAGCAGCCTGTCGTCGTCAACGGGCGGTCTTTGCGGCTTCGGCTTATCGGGCGGCTTCGGCGGTCGCTCAGGCGGTTTTGGAGGCGGCTCGGGACGGTTCGGCGGCGGATTGGGACGATTGCACTGCCTCTGCTCGCCGCCCTTTATCGCCGCGCGCCTCTGCATCTCTCTGGCGCTCGCTATCGCCCTTTCGCGCATTCTCGCGAGCTCGTTTTCCGTATATGCGGGCATACCTATTTCCTCCCGAGATCCTCTATCATCGGCAAAAGGTCAATGAGCTTTATCAGCTGCATCGCGTCGTCCGCCCTGCGGCGGCGCGGCTCGCTGAGCAGGGGACGCAGAGCGGCGATGAGGTCGCAGCGGCTGTCATGGCGGTTCATCGCGCTCATTATCTGCGCTATCTTCGCCATCGTCGCCGGATCCATGGAAAAGCCCCGGTCGCTGTCGTTTTGACTCTGCTCCTGCTCCGATGAGCCGAGCAGGCTGCGCGCCGCGTCGCTGAGAGCCTTCATGTCCTCGTCGCTTAAAGAGGAGAGTATGTCGCCGATGTTGTCCATAGCTTACCCCTTGTTATCCACTCCGAATTTCTTCATCAGCCGCTGTGCTTCGGGGCTCTGAAGCAGCTTTTCGAGAGCCGATTTGTCGCTGAGAACTTCGTTCAATTTCTGCCGTTTCTCGTCGCTGAGCTGCTTCGATACCGCATTTATCGCCTTTTCGGGATCTGCGGCGTCCTTGCCGCCGAACGATGCAGCGAGCTTCATCAGCTGTTCAGGCGTCATGTTTCCGGGGCTGTTAATATTGCTCATTGCAAAACCACCTTTTTTCATATATAATAAACTTATGCACGCGCTCCCCGCATAGAACCTGGCGGGCGCGCAGGCATTATACGGGTCTATGACCTGAAAACGGGGCGAAATAATGCGAATACTTGTTCTTTCCGATTCCCACGGTATGCCCTCGCGCATACTCGACGCGGTCGAAGCGCATCCCGAGGCAGAGGCGCTGATTTTTCTCGGCGACGGCGAGCGGGATCTCGACACGGTCGAAAGTTATTATCATAGCCTGCCGAATGTAATAAAGGTTGCGGGCAACTGTGATTTTTCTTCTGATCTGCCGCTTCTGCGCGTGGTGACCCTCGGCGGGAAAAAGATATACTGCACCCACGGTCACTCCGAGCATGTAAAATACGGCACGGACGAGCTCCTGCTCCGCGCAAGGCAGGAGGGCGCCGACATAGTATTATACGGCCATACCCACACGGGTGTTACTTGCTATGACGACGGGCTCTATATCATGAATCCCGGCAGCATACGCGACGGGCACTACGGCATGATCGATATCGTGCCCGGCGGAATAATGCTCAACGAAGCTAAACTCTGAGGTGAAAAATGTCTGCTCCGCTTTTTGACGCCGTGACGGCGCACGCAAAAAAGCAAAAGGTCAGTATGCATATGCCCGCGCATAAAGGCAAATTCCCCGCGCTCGGCGGTATACAGAATTTTGATATAACGGAGATACCGGACACCGGAAGCCTCTTTGACGGAGAGGGAGCAACGGCTCTCGCGGAGGCGCAGGCGCAAAAGCTGTTCGGCTCTGTGGCGACGTTTATGAGCGCCGGCGGCTGTACGCTCTGCATCCAGGCGATGTTCAGAGCCGCCGCACCGCACGGCGGAAAAGTCGTCTGCGGGCGCGTTGTCCACCGCAGCGCGGTCAACGCAATGTCCCTGCTCGGCATCGAACCCGTGTGGGTCCTGCCGGATCAGAGCGCAGGCGAGCTGTTCTCCGGGCGCATAACCGCAGAAGGTGTGCGCCGCGCACTCGAAAAAACGCCCGAGGCAAAGGCGGTATATATCACTTCGCCAGATTATTTCGGCGTTATCAGCGATGCCAAATCGATAGCGGCTGTGGCACGCGAATTCGGGGTGCCCCTGCTTGTGGACTGTGCCCACGGAGCACATCTGAAATTCTTGGAAAAAGATATCTCGCCGCTTAACCTCGGAGCGGCAATGAGCGCCGAGAGCGCGCATAAGACTCTGCCCGTCCTGACGGGCGGCGCATGGCTCCAGATCGGCGACGAAAGTTTTGTGCCTGAGATTCGCCGCGCCATGGCGCTTTTCGGCTCGACAAGCCCGTCTTATCCGATAATGATATCATTGGATCTTGCGCGCGACTGGCTTGAGAACAACGCGGACGAATTTATCCGTTTGAGCCGCAGGGTAAAGAAAACAAAGAAACTTTGCCGTTCGCTCGGACTTATCCTGCCAGAAGGCGAGTGCGACCCGACGCGCATAGCATTTGATGTTCAAAATTTCGGCTTCGACGGTGCAGATGTCGGCGAGCTTCTGCGTGCGCACGGCATTGAGCCCGAATATGCGGGGCTCGGGAAGATAATTCTCATCCCGTCCGTCATGAATACAGAAGAGGATTTTGATAGACTTGATTCGGCTCTTGTTGATATATTTTCAAAGGCCGTGCAGTGCGGCAAAACTCCGATCGGAGTCAACGCATTTTTGCCGCGTATCAGCATGACACCGCGCGAAGCTCTGCTCGCGGAGTGCGAATATATAAATATTGACTCTGCGCTCGGGCGGACGGCGGCGGAGGCATATTGCCCGTGCCCGCCCGCAATTCCCGCGGCAATGCCGGGAGAGATACTCGGCGAGCGGGAGATAGAGGAACTTCGCAGATACGGTATTTTCAATATAAAAGTTGTAAAATAATCTAAGATGTTTTATAATATTATTGAGTAAGATATGAAAGGAGCTCTTCCGATGAAACTCATCATCGCGATAATCAGCAACGACGACTCATATGACGTTTTGAGCGAGCTTACAAAGGCCGGTTTTGACGCTACGAAGCTGTCGACAACGGGCGGATTTCTGAGCGCGGGCAATGTCACTCTGCTCATAGGCGTTGAGGACAGCCACGTTGACGATGTCATGGAGATACTCAGGGAAAACAGCTCCAGACGCACTCAGCTCATGACCGCCGCTCCCGCTTATAATGCGGAGAGCTTCGTGACCCTGCCCGTTCAGGTCGCGGTCGGCGGCGCTACCGTGTTCGTTGTGAACATGGATAAATTCTATAAGCTGTAATGTCGGAGAACATATGGGATTCGAGTCTTTGCAAATATCAGAGCCGCTGAAAAAGGCTCTGAGTTCCTCTGTGAACTCAGGGCGTTTTCCCCATGCCGCGATTCTCGAGGATGAGGACAGCGAACGCCTGATGGATACTGCAAAAACCCTCGCCGCCGCGCTGGTGTGCTCGGGGGACGATAAGCCCTGCGGCAGGTGTATAAATTGCCTCAAGGCGCGCTCGGATTCTCATCCCGATATAAAAATTTTCGAGCCCGACCCGAAAACTAATAATTTCAAGGTCGAGACCGTCCGCGAGATACGCTCGGATGCCTATATAGTCGCAAACGAGGCGGACAGAAAAGTGTATATTTTAAAAGACGCGCAGAATATGCTCGTCCCCGCGCAGAACGCGCTGCTCAAAGTCCTCGAAGAGCCGCCGGAGGGTGTGTGCTTTCTGCTGCTGACGGATGACAAAAATGTGTTCTTGCAGACCGTTTTGTCCCGCTGCGCCGTGTTTTCGCAGGGCGGCGGCAGGCGCGTTGACAGCGGCGTTTTTGAAGCTGCGCGCGCTGTGGCGGCGGCCGTGCCGGAGGCGAATGAATATCCTCTGCTCGCGGCTACAGCGGCATTTGAAAAAGATAAAACGCTCTTCAGAGCAGTCTTGCAGGTTCTGCCCGAATTTTTTCGCGCGGCGGTGCTGATAAAATCAGGAGTTGAAGCGCCCGAAGAATATAAAACCGAGGCGCAGAAGCTCGCGGGGAATGTTACGACTGCGAATCTTATGCGCATGATAACCTGCGCCGACGATTTGGCGGCTTCGTTTGAAAGAAATGAAAATTACACTCTGCTTATTACCCGTATGTGCGCCGAGCTGCGCAGGGCGTCCGGCAGATGAAAGGATGAAATAAATGGCCCAGGTCATAGGAGTCAGATTCAGAGAGGTCGGAAAAGTCTATTATTTCGACCCTCTCGATAATAAATTCGAAAAGGGCGACCATGTTATCGTCGAGACTGTCCGCGGAATGGAGTGCGGAGAAGTTGCGCTCGAAAACAGCGAGGTCAGCGACGAGGAGATAGTCAAGCCCCTGAAGTCCGTTGTGCGCCGCGCAACGGATGCGGATCTGAAAATAGTTGAGGAAAACCGCAAAAAAGAGCAGGAAGCTTTTGATATCTGCCTGCAGAAAATAGCCGACCACGGGCTCGACATGATGAAGCTCGTCAATGTCGAATATGCCTTCGACGGCAAGAAGATACTTTTCTATTACACCTCCGATGTCAGAGTCGATTTCCGCGAGCTCGTAAAGGATCTCGCCCGCGTGTTCCGCACGAGGATAGAGCTTCGTCAGATAGGCGTGCGCGACGGTTCAAAGATGCTCGGCGGTCTCGGCATGTGCGGCAGACCGTTCTGCTGCAGCACGTTTATCGGCGATTTTCAGCCCGTGTCGATAAAGATGGCAAAAGAGCAGGGGCTCTCGCTCAATCCCGTCAAGATAAGCGGCACCTGCGGCAGGCTCATGTGCTGCCTAAAATATGAGCAGGACAACTACGAGTATCTGCTCAAGATAACCCCGAAGCAGGGCGCGCTCGTCGATACCCCCGAGGGCAGGGGGATCGTGGTCGAAGTCAATCTTCTCTCAGGTCAGCTCAAGGTCAGACTCGACCGCTGCCCCGATGCCGCACCGCATTCGTTCAACCGCCGCGAGGTGAAGACGATAAAGGACGGCAAAATAAAGGTCGACCGCTCCGAGCTCGAGGCTCTCAAGGGAATAGAATAAATGAGGACATAATTTTACTCTTGATTTTTCTATATAATGTGATACAATGATTGTACAGCGTATGCGGATATCCGCGTGCGATGTTAAAGAGAAATATGTGTAAGGAGGATTGACTAATGGCTTATCATATCAGCGACGATTGCATTTCCTGCGGCGCTTGCGAGGCTGAGTGCCCCGTAGGAGCTATTTCTGAGGGCGACGGCAAGTTCGAGATCAACGCAGATCTCTGCACCGAGTGCGGTTCCTGCGCAGATGCTTGCCCTGTTGGAGCTCCCCAGCAGTAATCAATCTTTACATCAGAAAAGCCTGCACGGTTTACGCTGTGCAGGCTTTTTACTATGCCGACAAAAAATCCTCCGTATGATATATCTCATACGGAGGATCGTTTGCTTTATTTGGCTTTTACTCAGCCGATTTTCGGCTTGAGAACAGTCTCATAGAAGTTGTCGACTGCCGCGTAGAAGTCCTCAACGCCGCCGTCGTTCTTGATGACATAGTTTGCCATCTTCTCGCTCTCGCTGGTGTGGAAGATCTCCTCCTCGTGGAGATCGTTCTCGCGAAGCTTCTCAACGCTCTTGCCGTCGCGCTCGGAGCCGCGGGCGATCATTCTCTGATAGCGAACCTCATCGTCGCTGATAACAACATCAACAAGGATGAAATCATCGCCGAAAGCCTTGCGGAAAATCTCGATGTCCGAGGGCGGACGAATGCCGGAAACAAGATAGTTCGGAGCGTCCGACTCCTTTATCTTCTTGACGATCATCTCGGGGAAGAAGGTCTGACCAAACTCGCCCATGTACTTCTTGCTGGTAGCATGAAGATTGTCGCGGGTCAGCTCAAGGCCGTCCTTAGTTGCGAGCTCGCGGACAACATCGCCGATGGAGATCATCGGGAAGCCGTACTTCTGGGCAACATAATCAAGGAAGAAATCCTTGCCTGTGCCGTTCTTACCGACAGCTGCTAAAATCATAATTTATACCTCCATTTTGTTTTCGCAAATATTATATATTATGGCGGAGGCTTTGTCAATTCCCGATTCTGTCCGCACTGTGGATGCGCACGCATATCGCCGTCATGTCGTCGGATTTTTTGCCCTTGCGGCGGCTGAGTGCCGCGGCGGTCAGCTCCTCGGCGAGCCCCTGCGCGTCCCCGCGCCAGGAGCGGATGAGCTTCGTTATCCATTCGCTGCCGTCCGCCGCCACTCCGTCGGATATCATGACAACGGTGTCGCCCTCGCGAAGCTCTGCGCCCGCCTTTGAAAAGCCGATGCGGCTGAGTATGCCCGCCGGGAGCGACGGCAGCTCGAGTATCGCGGTGCGCCCGGAGCGCTTTATGAAGCAGGGCGCCGCGCCGGCCTTGAAGAAGCTTATCTCGCCCGAATACGGGTCGAGCGACGCTATGTCGAGGGTCGCAAGGCTCTCGTCCTCGCTCTTGGCGATGAGCGCGGTATTGACCGTTCTGAGTGCCGCTTCGCAGGATAGCCCGGAGCAGATGAGCGACGCGAAAAGGTCGGTCGCCATAGCAGAATCGACCGCGGCGCGCCTGCCCGTCCCCATGCCGTCGCTTAAAATTATCACATTCCGCCCGTCCTCGAGTCCCACGCAGTCGTAGCAGTCGCCGCAGTCGCCGTCGTCCGAACCCGGTCGCTGATCCGAGCCTATCTCGAAGCAAAATCGTGGCTTCTCGCTGAATGTCAGCTCGACTCCATTCTCAATATCGCGTATCGCGGGGAGTGCCAAAGCCGCGCCGAGTTCTTTTGAAAGCGCGTTCGTCGCCTCGCGCAAAACAGCGTTCTCCGGCAGCTCGGTGATTTTTGCCGTGAGTATTATATGCCCCGCGCCGTCTCGCTTGCAGCACGCGGATATGACATTCATGCCGAGCCCGCCGAGTGTATCAGAGGCGGCAGAGGTCTGAGAGGGGAGGAACATATCGCTTTTTGCCGTCTCTGCGCCTATCTCGCCGAGGATATCCGCCATCGCGCCGAAGCTGTCCGCGACCGCGCGACGGAGCTGATTGGTTTTCTGTGCCGCGCACGCCGACGCAACGCTGCTTGCAAAAACGCGGTTGAAATTTTCTGCGACCGCTGAAGCCTTCGGGCACTCGGCGCAAAACTCCGTGCCGAATTCGGCTGATGTTATATGATTTTCTTCGCGGAGTATCTTCACGGCGTCCGAAAAAGTCCGTTCGCGGAGTTTTTCATTTTTGCTGGCGCATTTTCCGCACGCGGCGCAGACGCTCTGCTTTACCCGCGCGGTTATTATCTCCGGCTCGTCGGGGCGCGCCGAGTCTATCTTCTTGCCTACCCGTTCAATACATTGACCTACGCACTCGAGCGCGCTCTCTGCGTCGCCGAGCCGCCTGCACAGCTCACCGCGTTCGCCGCTCGGCGCATATTCCTGCGCGGGGCTGAAGCTGTCGCGTAGCTTTTCGAGCTTCGTGCGCGGGATGAGAACAAATATCAGCGCCGCCGCCGCGCTCTCCGCTATCGCGGCTATCGTCTGTGGGTTCGGCGAGATGACCGCGCTTATCCCGCAGATGCAGATGAACGCCGCTGATATCCCTAACTGACCGAACTGATAAAACAGCCCGGCGCAGAGCCCCGCCGCCGAATACACAGCGCCGAGAGCGGGATCGCCGCACGCCGCCGCGAGCGCTATTCCGGAGCATATGCCGCCGAACGCGCCGCCCGCTTCGCGCAGAGTGAAGCACAGCATCATGACGATAAACGCCGCCGCGGTCCCGGCGGGGCGAAAGTTCATGATATCAAACTCCGCGAGCGCTGCAAGTGCCGCACAGCAGGAGATGGCGGCGCATATAATGTCGCGCCTGCCGAGCCGCTGAGTCTCTTTTCTTTTATCAATAAGCGCGAGCGAACGCGAGAAAAAATATGTCATCCCGCCCGCGAGAACGCAGTCGGCGAGAAAAGACACAATGCCGTTTAGCGAAAAGCCCTCGACGAGCAGAACGGCTATGCCGGTTGAAGCACAGCAGAGAGCCGAGGCAATCGGCGCGACTTTTCGCGCGCTGCTTTCTCCGCGCAGACGGCTGACAGAAAAGTTTATCAGCGCGATTCCCGCGACGCACGCCATGTATCTTATCCCCGCCGTCCCCGAGAAGGACAGCAGATAGCCGACGAGCGCGCCGACCGATGCCGCGAGCGCATATGACCCGGCGGCAGCGGAAAACGCGAGCCCGAGCGGCGAGAGACTGCCGAAAATCTTCGCGCGCGCGAGCAGCAGCCCAACTGCGCATGAAAATATACATTTGAGCGAGAGAATAACTTTCTCCCGCTTTTCTTCGTCTATGAATCTGAACTTGTCCGCCTTGGCTTTTGAACGCTCCATGTTTTTTTCACTTCTCTTTTTCGATATTGCGCCGCAAATATTTATGTACGGGCTGTTTTGACACAATTATTATTTTATATTTTCGCATATAAAAAATGTGTCAAAAATACCGCGGCAAAAAACACAAGCTTTTGCCGCGGTATGACGAGAAGTGTCAATATTGAATTTTAAAAGTAAAGACTATTCGCATAAAGCAAAAGACAGTTGCGCTTTACGCCTGCTCTGTGCCGTAATTGCTCATAAAGACGGCGCGGCAGATATCCGGGGATATGTGGTCTGCGGCGACGATGCCGTAGTGCCTGCCCGATGTAAATTCATATTCCCTGAGCCGATGGTTAATGAACGCCGAACCTGCTTTCGGGGTTATGAATCCCGTGCAGCTCGTCAGGCAAATATTGAAATTTTTTGGGTCGAGGTTGGACTCAAGAAAAGCAGTAACGGCTTTCCATTTTTTGATTCCGCCGAGCTTGTATGAATCCTGGACATACATCTGTGCGTATGTCTCGCCGTCCGAAAGCTTCTTTATATCGCGGCGGCGAAAATCGAGGATATCCCTGCTGCCGACATACGGGTACGCGCTGAAATCGATTCCGCAGGTCTTGTCGTCGAAGTGCGAAGCGTCAACGCCTACCACGCGCAGCAGCACTATCTTCCCGCGCACTTCGCCGAGAGCGGGTATGCGGTTTTCGAGATACCAAAGCTCTTCTCTGCCCCTGATGCACTGCGCATAAAACTCGCCGAACAACGCGATGCCCGCATCGCCGTCGTCTTCTTTAAGCTGAAACAGAATTGTCTCGCCGGGGTTCTCTTTGAGAAAACTTTTGCACATATTTACAGTATCTGCGGCGGTGAGGTCGGCGGCTTTTAAGCCGCGCTCTTTTTTGCAGTCCGCGATGCTGTGAACGGCGACGAGCTTTCTGCCGTCTTTTAGCTCAAAGCGCATGTCGAGATACCGCACGCCGATTTGCAGCTGCTCTTCTATTGTTAAGTTCTGCGTGTTGCATATCGGCTTAAAGCGGACGTATTTTGTCGCGCTGTCGTGCGTGCCGGGCATATTTATGGCAGTTATCGGCAGGTCGGAGCAAAGAGAGCTCATCCAGTTTGCGCCGTTTATTTTATCCATTTCACTCATTGTGCTTTGAGATATATTTTAAGGCTTGAATATGTTCTTTCCGTCGGACGGGTCAGATTGAGTCCTGCGTTCATGAGGTTCGAGCCGGAGTAAACTCTGCCGTCGAAGTCGCAGAGATAATGCTTGTCGGGGTCGAGTCCCCTGAATTTGAGAATGAAGAACGGAATTTCGGGCGCGCGCATTGTAACGACCGTTGCAAGAGCTTCGCTCTTGTCCTCGGCGACGAAGCTCCACGCGCATCTGTAGCCGTCTTCATAGGGGCTCTTGAGTCTGTAGAGATCGCCGAAGTGAATGAGGTCATAGTATTTGTGGTATTCGTCAACCTGCTTTTTTACCTGCCCGCGCTCCTCTGTGCTCAGCTCATTCGGGTCAAGCTCGTAGCCGAACGTGCCCCAGAGCGCGACGTCGCCCTTTACTTTGTAATCCGTCCTGTCGCAGGCGGAGACGTGAGCGCCCATAGTCGAGGCGGGGTAGCACATCGAGGTGCCGAACTGAATCGTCAGCCGCTCTATTGGGTCGGTGTTGTCGCTCGCCCAGATCTGCTGAGAATATGCGAGCATCGCGGGGTCAAAGCGCCCGCCGCCGCCCGAGCAGTTTTCAAAGAGCATATCCGGGAACGCGTCGCGTATCCTGCCCATGAGCTCGTATGTGCCGAGAATGAAGCGGTGGAAGAACTCGCCCTGCCTGTCCGCGGGCAGCAGAGCCGAGCCCGCGTCGGAAATATTGCGGTTAAAATCCCATTTGATATAGTCTATTTTATATTTCGAGAGCACGGAGTACATCTGGTCGAAAATGTTGTCGCGCACATCTTTTCGGGACATATCGAGAACATACTGATGCCTGCCGATGCAGGGCTTGCGGTTGGGGACATGGACGCACCAGTCGGGATTGGCGCGGAAGAGGTCGGAGTCGGGGGAGATCATTTCCGGCTCGTACCATATGCCAAATTGAAGCCCGAGGTCGTTTATTCTGCGTATAAGCTCGCCGAGGCCGCCCTTGAGCTTGCTCTCGTTTACGAACCAGTCGCCCAGCGAGTTTTGGTCGTTGTTGCGCTTGCCGAACCAGCCGTCGTCCATGACGAGCATATCCATGCCGAATTCCTTTGCGCGCTCCGCGAACGAGACGAGCTTGTCCGTATCAAAATCGAAGAACGCCGCCTCCCAGCTGTTTATCAGCAGGGGACGCTTCTCTGTTCTGTATTTTCCGGGGACGAGGTTGAAGTTATAGAGCTTATGATATATTCGGCTCATCTCGCCGATGCCCTTGCTCGTGTGGACCATGACCGCCTCGGGAGTCTGGAAGCTCTCGCCCGGCTCAAGATGCCAGGTGAAATCTGTCGGATTTATGCCCATGAGTATGCGCGAAGTGCCCGAATAGTCGCACTCGGTGCAAAACTCAAAATTGCCGCTGTAAACGAGATTGAAGCCGTATGCCTCGCCGCTGTCCTCGTCGGCATTCTTCGAGACGAGAGCCGCAAACGGGTTCTGGCAGTGGCTTGAAACTCCGCGCTTGCTCGCGATGCCCTGAAGTCCGTGGGCGAGCGGGCGGCGCTCCTCGGAACGCTCTTTGCAGTGTCTGCCGTAGAGGGTTATGAGATCGTAGTCCATGCCCGGCAGGTCGACGCACATGCTCATCGCGCGGTCAATGTCCGCGGGTCTCTGTGACGCATTCTCGATTCTTGCGCTGCGTATGATAACATCGAGCGAGTTGAAAGCTGTGTATATGAGCGTGACGCGCATGCCGGTCACTTTGTCCGCCATGTCTATTTCGAGCGTGTCCGCTTCGCTTTCACTGTTGAGATAGACCGCCGGCAGGGGATCGATGGACGGCTTGCCCGCATATATTCTGTATCCCTCGTAGCGCATATCGGTGACGGTATTGCCGTCGGCGTTTCTTATCGAGAGCGCACTCGTTCTGAAATCGCCGCAGCCGTTGCAGCCGTATTCCATCGGCGCGCAGTCGGGCGAAAAGTCGTGCGCGTCGGTGTTGTATTCGCTCGTCAGCGGGCTGAAGGACGCACAGCGCGGGCGGAATGAGCGCGCCTCAAGTCCCTCGGTGTCCGCTATTTTGTCGCCGTAATAGAGGTTGACGAGCTGGTCGAAGTCGACGACCCCGATAACATAGCTCGTGTTCGGCGTGTCAAGCTTGAAGGTTTTGTTTTTGCAGTCAAAGCTTATCATTATATATCCTCCGGAATTGGTTTTTGTTTCCATGCTAAATGTTATCAGAAACCGACGTGGAATACAAGAATAAAACAAAAAATAGCTTTTGATTTATTTGGAAGAAGTTACAAAAAAACACAGTGGAAACGAAAAAGATTCGTTTGCATAAATATGCAAATATACTTGATAAATATGCATCACTGGAGTATAATGCCACTATACCCGGACGAAAGCTCCAAACAGTCAGACAGGGGGAACGAAAATGAAAAAGCAAAAGACGGCGCCCGCCGAATCCGCCGTGCAGACGGAAAAGAAAGGCACCGGAATACAGATCGACAAAAAGACCGTGTTCGGCATAACCGCACTTCTGCTGGTCATTATGCTGCTCGCGGGCGTGCTCACTCAGGTCGTGCCGCGCGGCGAATATCAGATGGATGACAGCGGCATGGTCATAAACGGCACATATCACGAGTTTGCCGGAGACGAGGGAAAAATGCCGTGGTGGAAGATAATCCTCGCGCCGATAATGGTGTTCACCTCATCGCAGATAACAACGGGAATCGGAATCGTTGTGTTCATTGTTCTCATCGGCGGAACATTTCTTATCCTCGACCGCAGCGGCGTGCTCAAATATATAATGTCCTCGGTCGTCAGAAAGTTTGAAAAGAAAAAGTATCTTCTGTTAGCAGTCATAGTTTTCGTGTGCATGATGATGTCGTCGGTGGTCGGCGTGCTTGAAGAGTCGCTGACGCTCGTACCGCTCGCGGTCGCGATATCGCTGGCACTCGGCTGGGATTCGTTCGTCGGTCTCGGTATCAGCATGGTGTCGATAGCCTTCGGCTATACCGCCGCGACGTTCAACCCGTTCAATGTCGGCATCCTTCAGACGATGGCGGATCTGCCGTTGTTCTCGGGTCTTGCATACAGAGTTCTGTTCTTCGTCTGCGTCTATGTGTCGCTCAAAGATAGCTCCCCACATGATGGAATGGAACAGACCTACTGCCGTGAGCAGCCACGGATTATTCAGAAGAATGGCCAGTAGGGCGAGTAGTCCTGCCGATACCGTAGTAACCGTCAACTGCACGCGGGGAGAAATCCTGCTCAGGCTGCTCCCCACCAGGCGGCCCACAAGCATACCACCCCAATAGAGCGTAGCCATCAGTGCCGGAGAAGCATAATCCATCTCGATGGCATACAGATTGATATTGGCCCCGATACAGACTTCCACTCCTACATAAAAGAAGATAGCCACCACGCCCAATGTCAGATGACGGAAGGACCATACACTTTTTTCCAGCTTTTCTCCCTTCTCTACCCTGGTTCCTTGGATATCGGGCAAAGACAAATTCATCAACAACAATACAATCAAAGAAATAACAGCCATCAATGCCAGGAACGGAACCATCAGCTGGTCAATCTGAATGTCCTCCATAGACAGACCGCCGAACACGACACCGGTCACGAAATAAGGAGCAAGCGTAGTTCCCACAGAATTGGCGGAACCACCTATAGCCAAACGCTGAATGGACTGGGTACCCTTGACATGGCAAGCCGTCAGATAAGGATTTATAACCACTTGCAGAATGGTGGCCGAAGCCCCTACCACGAAAGAACCCAGTAAGAAAATCAAGAACCCTCCAGGGATAACATTATTTCCTGCATGCCAATTCGCTTCAGGAAAGTGTACTGTGAAATAGGAAGAGGCAAAGAACAAACCAAGCCCCACAATCATCACCAGCAATCCACGCATCAATGTTCCTTTATATCCGTATTTGCTAATCCACGACGAGCCTACCCCTCCACAAACCGGATAAGCAAGGAACCAGGAGAAAGTAATCAAAGTAGCAAAAGTATTTTTCAACCCGCCCACTTCCGAAAGAAAAGTTTCTTTCAGAGGACCCTGAAACTGAGTATTGGCAGTCGTAAGGAAACCTACAATAAAGAACAAGAACACCATCGTGATGAATGGCCCCATATAGTTTATTTGTTTTTCTTGTTGTGTCATAGTATTTTGATTATTAA